>Ga0116227_10003629_pt1 | contig 34214 bp, 27 predicted proteins | sample S1TSphgellanicum_FD_89693 | JGI IMG/M metagenome (GOLD analysis project Ga0116227, IMG submission 89693) | Host-associated microbial communities from peat moss isolated from Minnesota, USA - S1T2_Fb - Sphagnum magellanicum MG | ecosystem: Host-associated > Plants > Peat moss > Unclassified... | reverse complement strand
TTGCTGGATGATATTGTGAAACATTTTGAAGATCTGCCCGAAGAAGAAAATGCCCTGCCTAAGATTACCATTGCTGGTCGTCCGAATGTAGGTAAATCTTCTTTAATTAACGCCTTGATTGGTAAAGAAAGAAACATTGTAACGCCTGTTGCAGGTACCACACGAGATTCGATTAAAATTCATTACAACCAGTTTGGCCATGAATTTATGCTGATTGATACAGCTGGATTGCGTAAAAAAACCAAAGTAAAAGAAAACATAGAGTTTTATTCCGTAATGCGTACCATTAAAGCTTTAGAAGAAGCAGATGTGGTGGTGTTGATGATCGATGCCGAAGAAGGAATAGAAAGCCAGGATATTAATATTTTTCACCTTGCCGAAAAAAATAAAAAAGGCATTGTGATTTTGGTGAACAAATGGGATTTGATTGAAAAAAATACCCAAACCATGAAAGCCTTTGAAGAGCAAATCCATGAACGCATCCGCCCATTTACAGATGTGCCAATTGTATTTACTTCAGTGCTCAATAAACAGCGTATTTTTAAAGCAATTGAAGTGGCTTTAGAGGTGTATAAGAACAGAAGCAAAAAAATACCGACATCAAAGCTCAATGATGTCATGTTGCCGATCATTGAAAATTATCCGCCACCGGCATTAAAAGGAAAGCACATTAAAATAAAATACATTACACAGATTAATGGAACCTCACCTATGTTTGCATTCTTCTGTAACTTGCCCCAGTATATTAAGGAGCCATATAAACGTTTCATAGAAAATAAACTGCGTGAGCATTTTGATTTTGCAGGTGTGCCGATTCAGATTTATTTCAGACAAAAGTAAGAAACCGTAAAGGTCGAAAGCTAAAAACGACACTAGCATTCAGCATAAGTATAAAAAGGCTTGCATTCCATTGGTTGCAAGCTTTTTATTTGCCCGTTCATAATGTGAAGCAGATTTTATCTGCGTCCTGCATCACTATAGGGTAGAACAGCAAAACCGTGAACTAAAAAAACTTTAATTCCTTTCCCCCACCCTTAAACCTTGTGTTTTTCCTTTTGGTGTCAGAAGAAAAAGATCCATCTGGCCAGGACAAACAATCATTAAAACATTTTACCTTTATGCCTATGCAAACCCAAGTATTAAACAGCCAAAGAAACGATATCGATACCATTTTTGACTTTTACGATATGGCTATTGCCCATCAAAAAAAAGTGTTTAGTAAACACTGGCAGGGCTTTAGCCGTGATTTAGTTGCCGTAGAAATTGAAGAGCATAGGCAGTACAAGATTTTGGTGGGAGAGCAGGTTGCTGCTGTTTTTGCTGTGACCTTTAACGATGAACTGATTTGGCAGGAAAGAGACCATGATTCCATTTACATCCACAGAATCGTAACGCACCCAGATTTTAGAGGCTATTCCTTTGTAAAGCGGATTATAGAATGGGCCAAAAAATATTCAGCAGAAAACCATCTTAAATTTATCAGGATGGATACCTGGGCGGATAATGAAAAGCTTTTAGCGTACTATACGGCATGTGGGTTTGATTATGCAGGCACCGTAACTCTAACAGAAACAGAAGGCCTGCCAAAGCATTATGAAGGTATAAGTTTAAATCTTTTTGAGATTAAAGTTTAATGTTCTTTTTCGGACAGCAACTCAAGTGTGTAGTCTAAGCTTTCTTGCCCTTTCCAGGCCTGGTGTCCGGTAACGACATACTTTGCATCCGGATATTTTTCCTTAAGCTTATTAATGGATTTGGGCCAGGCATTTAAGTCGGCTTCTGCAATGTAGCCTAAATCTTTTGACTCCACGCTTTTTACTAAACAGCCACCAAAAAGAACTTGGTCTTTTCCAAACCAAATTACCAAATTATCTGTGGTATGGCCTGCACCAGCATAATAGGTGCCTATTTTATATCCTCCAAGGGTGAATATCGTATCTTTTGAAAAGGTAAATTCAGCCCGCGGTGCTTTATGGGCTTCTAAAATCTGATCTGTTCTAAGGCTTGTATACGTCTTAATCCCTTTCGATTTGAAAAAAGCCAGCCCTCCTGCCCGGTCTTCATGCGAATGCGTAGCAATAGCCAGTGCCACTCGTTGATGATGTTTAAGCCGGATACTGTCTAGGAACGACTGAAATTGAGATGGATCCCATGGTGCATCAATCACGACTACCCCTTTGGGGGTAACCAGATATACTGCATTGGCATCTGTTATGGTGTTTTTATAGGTGCTGTAAGTAGTGTATGCATATATATTGCCTGTGATGTGTCTTATCTGTAATTTCGGCTGTTGTGCAAAAGCAGCTGAAAATAATACAGCTAATAGAAAGGTGAACAGGAGCTTCATTATCATTTTATTTTTAATCATTGCTGCGGGCTAGTACTCAATCGGCAACTGTATTCAAGTACAAATGGCCGGCACTTAACTTTTTAGTTATGAAACTAATACACTTTAATGACCTGGCCGGTTATAATGCCCAGCACACTTTTTTCAAAGGCTTTAACTACTTTATCCATACTTACCGGAATTTCACCGGGAAAAGAATCAAAATAGGCAGGTGAATCTTCCACAACATTAGGGCTAATGGCATTAATCCGGATCCCATTTTCAAGTTCGGCTGAAGCTGCATGAACAAATGAATTTAATCCGCCGTTAATGGTGCTCAGTGCTGCGCCGGCGGCAACGGGATGATCAGCAAGAATGCCGGAGGTTAAGCTAAAAGAGCCCCCTTTATTGATGTAGTGCTGACCAATTAATACCAGGTTGATTTGTCCGAGCAGCTTATCCAATAACCCGGCTTTAAATTTGTCGCCCGTCATTTCTTTTATGGTTGCAAAAGGACCGCTTCCGGAGGTGCTGATCAGTGCGTCAAAAGGGCCGATTTTTTCAAACATCGCTTTTATTGATGCTTCATTTGTAATGTCTGCCTGCACATCTCCATGTGTTTTTCCTACACGGATCACTTCATGTTTTTGGGCAAAGGCATCAGAGACCTTTTTGCCAAGCGTGCCGGTTGCGCCAACTATAATTATTTTCATGTCAGTAGGTTTAAGTAAGTTTTACCTAAAGTTAGGTTTGCGCTTAAATATTAGGGTCATTTTAAAGTTTTAATTTAAACCTTGTTAAAAAACAACGGCGTTTTGTGCTTCCAGGTCTGCAATAAAAAGATCAATATGCTCCTGACTAACATTTGGCATGCAGATGATGTGCGTATTGCCGTTTTCGGTTGCCAATTGCCATTTTTTACAAATGGTTAAAGAAGGTGTAGGAAAACAGACCGTAATGGCATTGGGATTACGCCAGGCTGAAATGCCAAGTGCTTTAAGCTTCATCTCTGTGTATGCGGCGGTTTCGAGGCTGTGCATGGCCCTGCGTTTTAATCCCTCAATTCCTAAACGCTTGATGGTATGCCACAGAAATAAAGGACTATGGCCATTTCTTGATCCGGTAATAGTGGTGTCCACACTGCCTATATAAGCGACCGATCGCGCAATCCGGTCTCTGTTTGATTTTTTCACAACCACTACACCGCATGGCATGGGCGATCCAAAAAATTTATGTCCACTAATGGCGATGCTATCGGCCCCATCTTCAAAATCAAAAGCAGGCCGTGGTTCTATTAAGGCACTGTAGGTTCCAGAAAGAGCCGCGTCAGCATGAATATAGTAGTGCTGTATGGCCAACTTTTTCAGAATGTTTTTGATTTTGGCCACATCGTCACGGGCTTCTGTCATGGTGGTGCCAATATTGGCCATTATAATTACAGGGGTCTGCCGGTTCATGCGTATGGTGTGTTCAAGATCATCATAGTCAATTTCACCATTTTCCTGTGTACGGATAACAATATTAGGCATATTGAGCAGATGCAGGTTTTTTTGTACGCTGTAGTGTGTTGCCTCCGAATAGTAGACCATCGCTTTAGGATGCAGCTCTCGGGCCAGGTACAGTCCATATAAATTCCCTTCTGATCCTCCGTTTGTTACGTATCCCCACCAATTGTCTTCAGGTGCCCTGAATAATTCAGCGAAAAACTGTACAACTTCTTTTTCAAGGTCGCGGGAACCAACGCCATAAGTAGAATTTACAAAGGGATCGCCCAGGTTATTCATGGGGTACTTTAAAAAGCACATCAGGTCTTCATAGTCGAAATCTTTTGAAACCGGATAGCCTAAAAATAAATGGGTTTGAGTTTTAACTTTATCCAATAAGCGATTTAAAACTTCCTGATCAAGTATTGATAAATGATTTGTTTGCATAATTGTGTTGCTGTTGGAGCAAAATTAGCAAAACAAAAGATAGTATTGTTTTTATTTATTTAATAAAAATATTATTTTGAATTATTTGTTTTAATTGAGCTTTTGTTTTGTTTTTATTGAGTTATTCTGTTGAGAATAAATAAAAATATGGCGAATCTTATGGTTCGATTTATTGTAAATTCACTAACGCCTGTTTTACCACATTATCTGTTTGGTTAATGGCCTTGTAATAGCCAACATCGCCTAGGTAATAACGGCAAAGAAGGGCTTTAAGATCAATAGAAATATGTGATTTTGCATTGTTAAGCTGTATGCGGTCAACAGCAATGTTTTTTCGTTGAATAAAACTTACAAAACTGGTAAAATCAGCTTCACTGATGTTAAATGTATTAATGTTTTGTTCAATAAATGCCGCATTATAGCGACTGGTTAACACAGTAAAAACAAAATCAGACAGGATTTTTTTGGTAATCAGATTGCTGTAGAACTTGTTATAGCCTACGGTGTCCAGTTTCACGAAAACATCAGGCTGTATGCCGCCTACAACTCTATTCTTTTTGGCTGCCTGAATGTTTACGCCTTCTGCCTTTTCAATAGTATCCTGAAAAGAAGTGCGGTCGCTGGTGAGTTCGCCATCATTCATGCGTTCATCCAGCTCATGTTTATAGGCATCGTACCCTTTTTTGTATGATTTCTGTATGCTGCGGCCAGATGGGGTGTAGTATCTCGCAATCGTTAAGTTCAATGCCGACCCATCTTCAAAAGCAAACTGCTCCTGTACCAGGCCTTTGCCAAAAGAACGGCGGCCAACAATAATGCCTCTGCCTAGGTCTTGTATGGCGCCTGCTACAATCTCACTGGCCGAAGCCGTATTTTCATTAATTAAAATAGCAAGCTTTCCCTGCTGGAAAGCACCGGTACCGTTGGAGAAATAATCTGTACGGGGCTCATGTTTCCCCTGTGTATATACAATTAATTTGTTTTCGCCCAAAAACTGATTGGCCAGTCCGGTTGCTGCACTAAAATAGCCTCCGCCATTATCTCTTAAATCGAGAATGAGCTTTTTCATGCCCTTGCTCTTTAAGCTGGATATAGTACTGGCAAAATCTTCATCTGTATTTGCTCCAAACTTGCTAATGCGTACATAGCCCGTCTCGGTATTGATCATATAAGCAGCATCAATACTGCTAATGGTTACTTTGCCACGGGTAACCATTAGGCGGCTAGGCTGAGGATTGCCACCTCTTAATAACAATACGCTTACGCCCGTGCCCGCCTTTCCCTTAAAGCGCCCGGTAAGTTGTTCTTTAGGGAGTTTTAAGCCGCTTACTACAGCAGTGTCAATGCTCAAAATTTTGTCGCCAAGCTTAATGCCAGCTTGATAAGCCGGACCATCCTTAACAACACCTGTTACCATCATGGTATCATTAAGCATATAGTATTCTAAGCCTACGCCTTCAAAATTGCCTTCTAGATTGTCGGCCATTTCCTGTGCATCAGACGGAGGAAGATAAATGCTGTGGGGGTCTAGTTGGTGGAGTACACTGTCAATGGGTAAATTGTGAAGAGAATCCGTATTAATATCATCCACATAATTTTTATTAATAATATGTAGAATCTCATCCAGTTTCTCCGCACTTTTATCGGCGTACTTTACGTTTTTCTGAATATCATAGCCCTGCATCTTTATAAATTTATAGCCCATAAACATGCCAAGTATTAAAATGGCAGAATAGGTGAAAGAAATTAAAAGATTATAACGTGTATTCTTTTTCATTAGGTTGTTGCTGCAAATTTATGAAAATTAGCGAGTTGATTAATTTTTAACTTGATTAAACTGCATTTTGTTTGTAATTTTTAACAAAATTTAACGGCCATTTCATAAACTTTAAAATTTATGTGTCATATTTTTTAATTTTAAAGTCCGTTTTTAAAAAGAAATTACCGAATTTTATCAAAATTTAATATATGAACAGAGTAACCGAGCAGGAATCTAATTACAATAACATTGATCAAATGTCTGTATTAGAAGTTTTGCAGGGCATAAATAACGAAGATAAAACCGTAGCGTATGCGGTAGAGAGATCTTTGCCTCAAATTGAGAAGTTAACCGTTGCAGTTGCAGGCCGTATGAAAAATGGCGGGCGCTTATTTTACATAGGAGCAGGTACAAGTGGACGTTTAGGCGTGGTTGATGCATCAGAATGTCCGCCAACCTATGGTGTGCCTTTTGATTGGGTTGTTGGTATAATTGCAGGTGGAGATACCGCAATTAGAAAAGCCGTTGAATTTGCAGAAGATGATGCGGAACAGGCCTGGAAAGACTTGCAGGAGTTTGACATCAACGAAAAAGACTGTTTAATTGGGCTAGCCGCATCAGGAACCACTCCTTACGTTATTGGTGGCTTAAACACAGCACGCCAGCATGGCATTTTAACAGGCTGTATTGTTTGCAATACAGGTGGGCCTATTGCGGCCGAATCTGATTTTCCTGTTGAAGTTGTGGTTGGGCCAGAGTTTATAACGGGGTCTACACGGATGAAATCCGGTACAGCACAAAAACTAGTTTTAAATATGCTCAGTACAGCTGTTATGGTACAGTTGGGCCGCGTGGTTGGCAATAAAATGGTTGATATGCAGTTAACCAATAATAAACTGGTTGACCGTGGCACACAAATGGTGATGGATGAACTGCATATTAATTATGATGAAGCTGCTGATCTGTTAAGCCGTTATGGCAGTGTACGCAAAGCTGTTGAAGCTGGACAAAAACAGCCAAACGAATTGTTGTAACTACGTCTGTTCAAAAATACGAATGCCAATATGCATGAAATAGAACCATACTACCAATGGAGGGATGAATACATTTCAGCAGAGGATGAGCGTTCGCCTTTTTACAATACAGAGTATTCAGAGCTTTATTTTGATAAGCAGATCTATAATTTTCTGTTGCACCCACAATGGGATGAGTTTGGGTCCAATACCCTTTATTTAAAAGTACTTTTTGCCGATTATGACAGGCGATATGCCATAATAGAATTGATTGGCGAATGGAATGATGCCATTAATAACGACATCATGATGCTCAAACGGGATATTTTAGAGCTTATGATGGATGAAGGCATTGATAAGTTTATATTAATTGGTGAAAACGTACTCAACTTTCATGCATCTGATGACAGTTATTACGAAGAATGGTTTCAGGAAGTAGAAGACGGCTGGATTGTAGGTGTAAATTTTAGTGCCCATGTAATTACCGAGTTTAAAGAAAATAATATTGATTATTACATCAACTTTGGAGGCGCCTTTGATGATATGCCATGGCGTACTTTAAAACCTTTGCAGCTGTTTAAGAAAATTGAAGAACTCCTGACAAAAAGATTGAATTAAAATTTTATTTTTATAGAGTTTAACTAACACAAATTAACAAATGGAACAACAAAATTATCAATATCAACAGAACAGTGTTTTTGTACAGGAGAATAGGGCGTCAAAGCGTTTCTTCGGAAGCGTATTCTTATGGATGTTCGTTGCTTTGAGTATATCTACAATGTCATCGTATTTTATTGTGAGTACACCAGGTGTTTTAGAGTATTTCTTTTCAGTAAATGAGTCAACCGGAAAAAGCGGACTTAGCGGTTTAGGATTTATAGCTCTTTTTGCACCAATTGCTCTTATATTATTAATGGGAGCAAGAATGCATAGAATGTCTTATCCTTCGCTTGTAGGGGTATTTTTATTATATTCTGTATTAACGGGTGTGATGTTAAGCTTTATTCTCTTAGGGTATACATTAACATCTGTTGCGATTTGCTTTGCAGCCGCAGCTGTAATATTTGCTGTTATGGCAATAATGGGTTATACCACAAACGTTGACCTAAGTAAATTTGGGCCGATTTTATTGGCCGGAGTTATTGGTTTAGTAATTATTAGCATAATAAATGTTTTTTTAGGGAGTTCAACTTTAGATTATGTCTTAGGATTGGTTGGTGTTGGTGTTTTTACAGCACTTACGGCTTACAAAGTCCAGGAAATTAAAAGAATAGGTGAAGGTTTGGATGAAAATGGAACTGAAGTTGCTATTGCAGACAGTAAGAAACTGGCAATTATAGGTGCACTTTCGTTATATATCACATTTATTAATTTATTTATTTCTTTATTGCGCATCTTCGGAAATAGAAGATAGTGTTTATGCAGAATATTATATCGAAGGCCGTGCAGATTTGCATGGCCTTTGTAATTTTATTTGGTTGTTGAACGATTTTTTTGGAAATGACCATCCTTTATTGCATTTTTGTATGCTTATTAAGAAAGACGGAGGGATTAGACCCAAGGATGTCTTAGCAACCTGTGCCAACAAGGTGCTAAATTCTATCTACAAATAGTAGAACAGATAAGTTTAAGGTTACAATTGCGTGCCAACTTTTTTATTAAGCCATTTTTTAAGATTGGAGAAAGCCAAAAGTAGATTGAGCATTTGCTCGGTATATTGATAGTATAGTCTCAATCTATACCTAACAACAAGAATGAGCATAAGAGCAGAACTAGAAAAACGTATCTTGGTAATCGATGGTGCGATGGGTACCATGATTCAGCGTTATACTTTAACCGAAGAAGATTTTAGAGGCGAGCGATTTAAAAATCATCCATGTGACGTTAAGGGAAATAATGACCTGCTTAACCTCACACGTCCTGATATTATTAAAGAAATTCATTTAGAATATTTGCATGCCGGTGCAGATATTATCGAAACCAATACCTTTAGTACGCAACGCATTTCCATGGCCGATTACCAGATGGAAGACCTCTCTTATGAATTAAGTTTTGAGGGTGCACGTGTGGCTAAAGAAGCCGTAACTGAGTTTATGGCAGCAAACCCAGGCCGTAAATGTTTTGTTGCAGGGGCAATTGGGCCAACCAACCGTACACTTTCTATGTCGCCAAACGTAAACGATCCTGGTTACAGGGCGGTTTATTTTGATGAGCTCGAAGAGGCTTATTACGAACAGGTTCGAGGTTTGGTCGATGGCGGGTCTGACGTACTTTTAATCGAAACCATTTTTGATACCTTAAATGCAAAAGTGGCTATTGTAGCCATTAAAAAATATGAAGAAGTTATTGGTAGGAAATTAGAAATCATGATTTCTGGTACCATTACTGATGCTTCTGGAAGAACATTGTCTGGTCAAACAGCCGAAGCCTTTTTAAATTCGGTGATGCATGCCAAGCCTTTAAGCATCGGTTTCAACTGTGCCTTAGGCGCAAAAGAAATGCGTCCGCATATTGAAGAGTTAGCCGCAAAGGCAGGTTGCTATGTTTCGGCTTATCCCAATGCAGGTTTGCCAAATGAGTTTGGTGCGTATGATGAGCAACCACATGAAACAGCACATTTGGTAGATGATTTTATTGCTTCTGGTTTTGTAAATATTGTTGGAGGCTGTTGTGGAACTACACCCGAACATATCAGCTGTATTGCAAGAAATGCGAAAAAAGCTTCCCCAAGAAAAATTCCAAAAATTGAGCCGTATATGCGCTTAAGCGGACTAGAGCCCGTGACCATTACGCCAGAGAGTATTTTTGTAAACATTGGAGAAAGAACGAATATTACAGGTTCTCCAAAATTCTCTAAATTAATTTTAGGTGGCGATTATGAAGCTGCATTGGCTGTTGCACTGCAACAGGTTGAAGGTGGTGCACAGATTATTGATGTGAATATGGACGAAGGTATGCTGGACTCGGAAGCCGCCATGACCAAATTCTTAAACCTCATTGCTTCCGAACCTGATATTGCCAAACTGCCTATTATGGTCGATTCTTCAAAATGGTCGGTTATAGAAAATGGCTTAAAATGTTTACAGGGAAAAGGAATTGTGAATTCAATTTCCTTAAAAGAAGGTGAAGATAAATTCCGAGAAAGTGCGCGGAAAATTATGCAGTACGGTGCCGCTGTTGTGGTTATGGCATTTGATGAGCAGGGGCAGGCAGACAATTACGAGCGTAGAAAAGAAATATGTAAAAGAAGCTATGACATTTTAGTTCATGAAATTGGCTTCCCCGCAGAAGATATTATTTTTGACCCCAACATTTTAACCGTTGCAACAGGATTAGAAGAGCATAATAATTATGCAGTAGATTTTATAAATGCCACAAGGTGGATTAAAGAAAACCTGCCATACGCCAAGGTAAGTGGTGGAGTATCTAATATCTCTTTCTCTTTTAGGGGAAATAATGTAGTTCGTGAAGCTATGCACTCGGCTTTTCTTTACCATGCCATTCAAGCGGGTTTAGATATGGGCATTGTAAATGCGGGTATGCTGGAGGTATATCAGGAAATTCCTCCTGAACTTTTAGAAAGAGTGGAAGATGTGCTGCTTAACCGTAGAGAAGATGCAACAGAGCGATTGGTTGAATTTGCCGAAACCGTAAAATCAAAAGGTAAAGAAGTGGTTAAAGACGAAGAATGGAGGAAAGGCTCTGTTGAAGAAAGGCTCTCGCATTCGCTTGTTAAAGGACTTGTAGAGTATCTGGATGATGATGTAGAGGAAGCCCGGCAAAAATATGCCCGTCCAATCCAGGTGATTGAAGGCCCTTTAATGGATGGGATGAATATTGTTGGGGATTTATTTGGTGCAGGAAAAATGTTTTTGCCACAGGTGGTAAAATCTGCACGGGTAATGAAAAAAGCGGTTGCGTACCTATTGCCATTTATTGAGCAAGAAAAATTAGACAATCCCGATCAAGATCAAAATTCATCAGCAGGCAGAGTGTTAATGGCAACCGTAAAAGGCGATGTTCATGATATTGGTAAAAACATCGTAGGCGTAGTTTTAGCCTGTAATAATTTCGAAATTGTGGATATGGGCGTAATGGTTCCTGCCCAAGAAATTATTAAAAAAGCAAAAGAAATTAATGCCGATATTATTGGCTTAAGTGGCTTAATTACGCCATCTCTAGATGAGATGGTACATTTCGCCAAGGAGATGGAGCGTGAAGGTTTTACCATTCCGCTAATTATTGGTGGGGCTACAACTTCCCGCATCCATGCAGCTGTTAAGGTGGCGCCAAATTATTCCGGCCCTGCAATTCACGTTTTAGATGCTTCTAGAAGTGTAACGGTTTGCAGTACATTAATGAATCCCGATACGAGAGATGAATACATTTCAAACATCAGAGCTGAATATGATAAGGCACGTGAGGCTCATTTAAATAAACGTTCTGATAAACGTTTTAAAACCATTGAGGAGGCCCGTGCAAATAAATTTAAAATAGACTTTGAGCAAAACCTTCCTGCTCCAGAATTTACTGGTACCCGTGTGTTTGATCATTATCCATTGGAAGAGCTGGTTCCTTATATTGATTGGACACCCTTTTTCCACACTTGGGAGCTTCGTGGCAGCTATCCGAAAATTTTTGATGACAAAAATGTTGGCGGTGAAGCCAAAAAGCTTTTTGATGATGCACAGGTTTTGCTTCAGCGCATCCTCGATGAGAAATTATTAACAGCAAGGGGTGTGATCGGCTTTTGGCCAGCAAATTCAGTTGGAGATGACATTGAGTTAAACGTCGGAAATTCAGAAATAGACTCCGAAATCATAACTCAAGACTCAAAATTCGTCACCATCCACACCTTACGCCAACAGGCAGAAAAAGTAGAGGGACAGCCCTACTATGCCCTTTCAGATTTTATTGCACCTAAAGAAAGTGGCATTCAGGATTATTTTGGTGGTTTTGCAGTTACCGCAGGTATAGGAGTAGATGAACTGGTCGCCGAGTTTGAAGCCAGCTATGATGACTATAATAGTATTATGGTTAAAGCATTGGCTGACCGTTTGGCCGAAGCTTTTGCAGAAAGAATGCATGAGCGGGTACGAAAGGAATATTGGGGCTATGCAAAAGATGAAAGCTTAACCAATCAGGAGCTCATTAAAGAAGAGTATGCCGGCATTCGCCCTGCGCCAGGTTACCCCGCCTGCCCGGAACATACCGAAAAAGGAATGCTGTTTAAATTGCTGGATGCAGAAAATAAAATAGGTTTGCGGTTAACAGAAAGTTATGCCATGTACCCTACGGCTGCAGTAAGTGGATTTTATTTTGCACATCCGCAATCCAGATATTTTGGCCTGGGCAAAATAACCAAAGATCAGATAGTAGATTATGCCAGCCGTAAAAAGATGACAATAGAGGAAGTTGAAAGGTGGCTGAGTCCGAATTTAGCATATTAACCCTGCCTATAACGCAGAAAAAATAAACTTAAAACAACCGCGCCTTAGGGCTTAGGCTATGAAGATTACAGACCATATAAAAAACGCACAAGGTAAAACCCTCTTCTCCTTTGAACTTTTACCACCTGTAAAAGGAAAAAGTATTGATGAAATATATAAAGCAATTGATCCCTTAATGGAATTCAATCCGCCTTTTATTGATGTAACCTACCATAGGGAAGATTTTATTTATAAACAGCATGATAGTGGTTTGCTGGAAAAAGTATCTTACCGTAAACGGCCGGGTACAGTAGCCATTTGTGCTGCGATTATGAACCGCTATAAGGTTGATGCCGTTCCTCATTTAATTTGTGGCGGTTTTACCAAAGAAGAAACAGAAAATGCACTGATTGACCTGCAGTTTTTAGGAATCGACAATGTATTGGTATTACGCGGTGATGCACGCCATGCCGATTCTTCTTTTGTGCCTACACCAGGTGGACATACCTTTGCTTCTGATTTGCTTAATCAGGTAACAGATATGAATAAAGGCCATTATTTACATGAAGATCACGAAGCCTTTAAAACTGATTTCTGTATTGGCGTAGCCGGATACCCTGAAAAACACTTTGAAGCACCCAACCTTAAAACAGATTTTAAATATCTAAAAAAGAAAATTGAGATGGGTGCAGAGTTTATTGTAACCCAAATGTTTTTTGATGTACAGAAATATGTGGATTTTGTAAGCTTGTGCCGTGAAAACGATATTCATGTGCCTATAATTCCAGGATTAAAGCCCATTACTTCTTCAAAGCAGCTGATCACTTTGCCTAAAATTTTTCATTTGGATTTACCTGATGCTTTAAGTGAAGCCGTACATGCCTGTACTAATGAAAAAGAAGTTAAAGAAGTGGGCATTGAATGGATGATTGAACAATGTAAAGCACTTATAAAAGTTGGTGCGCCTGTACTGCATTTTTATACCATGAGTAATCCAGAACCAACAAAACGTATTGCCAAAGCCATATTTTAATGTCTAAATGGTAGAACATTTAAGTGCTAAAACTGATGAATGACCGTTTAAAAGACGACCTGAAAAACCTTGAAAATATACTCAATCAAGTAAAGCAGCAGGGCATAGACTATTTAAATAACATTCACAGCAGGTCAACCTCAAGTGGAGAAATTGCCCCTATTATTACAGATTTAAATGATCATGGTTTAGGTTTTAGCAATAGTTTAAAGCAGTTTAATGAGCGACTGGAGCCCGTTATTGTCGGGTCTTCCGGTCCGCGTTACTGGGGTTTTGTAACTGGAGGCACTACACCTGCTGCAATTGCAGGAGATTGGCTGGCTTCTGTTTATGACCAAAATACACAATCTTCAAATGGAAACGGTGATGTTTCTGCTGTTATTGAGTTAGAAACAGTTCAGTTACTGCTGTCACTTTTTAATTTACCAAAATACTTTTACGGAGGTTTTGTAACCGGGGCAACCCTTTCTAATTTTACATGTTTAGCCGTAGCCAGACAATGGATAGGCAAGCAGCATGGCAATGATTTTGCAAAATCAGGTATATCAGGAACAATCAAGGTACTTTCTGCTACACCGCATTCATCTTCAATTAAATCTTTGTCTATGCTGGGCATTGGAAGCAATAATCTAATCCAGCTAAATGTACTTAAAGGAAACCGGGAAGCACTGGATCCGGAAGACCTGGAAAATAAAATTAAGAAATTAAATGGCCAACCTTTTATCTTAATCTCAAGCGCGGGAACGGTAAATACTGTAGATTTTGATGATTTCGGAAGCATTAAAAAACTCAGAGAAAAATATAATTTTTGGTGGCATATTGATGCGGCCTTTGGAGGCTTTGCAGCCTGTTCGCCAAAATATGCGCACCTGGTTAAAGATTGGGAAAATGCCGATAGTATTACAATAGATTGCCACAAGTGGCTCAATGTACCTTATGAAAGTGCCGTGTTTTTTGTACAGGAAAAACACCAGCGCTTACAAATAGAAACTTTTCAGAACACAAATGCGGCCTATTTGGGTAATCCTTCAGAAAATTTTAGCTACTTAAATTTTCTGCCTGAGAATTCAAGGAGATTAAAGGCCTTGCCTGCCTGGTTTACACTAATGAGCTATGGGAGATCCGGTTATCAAAAAATTGTAGAGCACAGTATAGATATGGCCAAGCTGTTCGGTTCCTTTATACAAGAGCATCCAGCATTTGAACTATTAGCCCCAATCCATCTAAATACAGTATGTTTTAGTTTGAAAATAGGTGATGTACAAAAATTTCTGAATGAGCTAAATGCAGGTGGAGAAATATTTATGACCATGACCGTTTACAATGGCCGTACAGCAATACGCGCAGCTTTTGTAAATTGGAGAACCGAAGCCAACGATATTAATATTGCCATTGAGGCGATTAAAAAGGTATTAAATATGTCCTAAAGAATTTTTTACCAACGTAAAATCTTTAACATAATTCGTTGCAAGAAGATAGAAATGAATAAGTTTAAAACTTGATCTTTTTCAAATGATTTAATGTTTGCGTTATTTTGTTTATTGCTAATTTAAGCAAGTTGATTTGCATATGTTATATGTGGTTTATCACGGTTTTAATCCACTTTAACGCAGGCAAACAATAAATGGTCATGTATAAAAATACTGGAAAATTTTACTCTTATTTAAATGATGTTTAAAAAACTAACTGTTTTAACCGCTGTACTTCTGTTTATCTTTCATGTTCATGCACAGCAACCTATCGCACTTCCAAAAGTTGAACGCGAATTTAGGGCCGCCTGGATAGCCTCAGTTGCTAATATTAACTGGCCTAGCAAGCCCGGTTTAACTACACAACAGCAGCAAGACGAAGCAATAGCGCTTTTAGATATGCTCAAGGAGAATCATTTTAATGCTGTAATTTTTCAGGTAAGGCCACAGGCTGATGCGTTTTATAAAAGTGAATTAGAGCCATGGTCTTATTTCCTAACCGGTGTGCAAGGTCAGGCACCCAGTCCATATTATGACCCTTTGGAGTTCTGGATAAATGCGGCACATGAGCGTGGAATGGAACTGCATGTTTGGTTAAACCCCTACCGTGCACATCATATTGCAGGAGGTCAGCCAGGTGAGCTTTCTGTTGTGAAAAAACATCCTGAACTGGTTTATAAATTAAAACAAGGTTACTGGTGGCTGGACCCTTCAAAAAAAGGCACGCAGGATTTATCAGCTGAGGTGGTTAAAGATATTGTAAAAAGATATGATATTGATGGTGTACACTTTGATGATTATTTTTATCCATATGCCGAATATAACGGTGGAGAGGATTTTCCAGACGCAGCAAGCTATGCCGAATACCAAAATAAAGGTGGCCGTTTATCAAGAGGAGACTGGCGCCGTGAGCAGGTGAATATCTTTGTTCAAAGAATTTATAAAACCATAAAGGCAGAGAAAAAGTATGTGAAGTTTGGCATTAGCCCTTTTGGGGTGTGGAGGCCAGGTTACCCTGAATCCATAAAAGGGCTTGACCAGTACGATAAGTTATATGCGGATGCAAAGCTGTGGTTAAATGAAGGCTGGGTTGATTATTTTACACCTCAGCTTTATTGGACCGTAAACAATATTTCTCAGAGTTTCCCGGTTTTATTGGGCTGGTGGGCCTCCGAAAACACAAAAGATAGACATTTATGGCCGGGAATGAATATCGGTTTAGGCGGAGGTGAAAAAAATAGCGATGAAGTAATTAATCAGATCATGATTAGCAGAGGCATGTTGCCAAAATCTCCAGGCGCTGTGCATTGGAGCATTGGCGCTTTAACCAAACACGAAAGTTTAAGAAATGATTTATTAAAAGGTCCTTATAAGCAAGAAGCCTTGGTGCCTGCATCACCATGGCTGGATAATAAAGCACCTAAAGATCCGAAAGTAGAAATAGAAGACAGGGCAACAGATCTATATGTAAAATGGAATCCTGCTGATGAGAAAGATAATTTTAAATTTATTGTTTATACCAATTATGGTGATAAATGGAATTACACAATATTAAATTACAAAAGCAGATTTCTAATTGTACCTAAAAATATAAGCAATGGAGCAATCAAAACACAGGTACCTTTAAAGAGCATAGCTGTTACAGCAGTTGACCGGACCGGAAATGAAAGCAAATTAGAAATTATAAATGTCGAAGATTATCGCAAATAATGGCTTAATAACAGGCAAAATAAATTACCATATATAAGCCGTTAAACCTAAGCCATACACTACATGATTAAACCGTACAGCAACTTCTTTTAAGTTGCTGTATATGTATTTTCCATTTGGGTCTATATCGCTTAAATAATCCAGTTTAAAGCTGTGCTTAGAATTAAAGTAATTAGCATATGCTTTTAGGCCTAAATTTCTGCCAATGCGCTTTTGTATGCCCAAGCCTGCAGACCAGCTGGTTGTTGCTTTAGGTTTATACTTAAAATAAGCCAGCTCATTGGTTTTAAATAAGTCTTGATAATCTTCTTTTAGCTGTAAAATGATATTTCCATCTGCCCCTATTGATTTTCCAGCTAAAAGATCAGCGGTTATAAACCATTTTCTGCGTAAAGGAATACTAATGGCTGGGCCAATATGTAAATACCTGATTCCGGCTGGTTGTGTATAAATATCATCAGAAATGGTTGGTACATCAGGGTCTAAATTTTTTAAGTTATTGTTGACCGGAAAACTGGAAAAAGCAAACTGTGCACCAAGACCAATATTTTTATGGAAAAACCAGGCACCATTTAAGCCCATGTTAAACCCTTTCTTTGGTATCAAGCTTGTATAATAATTATTTAAATCGTTTGTTGTCATTTGTGCAGTTCCAAAACGGATTTCAATAAAGCTCGGTCTTTTATGTTCAGCGAGGTACTTTTTGCCTAATGGCTCATTAATTCCTGCATTCTTGTAAATCCGGTCGGTAATGAGGTACCCAATTTCTGTAGATAGTATACCTATTCCTGCGCCAGCCAGCACATCAGAAATCCAGTGCCTATTGTTTAGCTGTCTGCCAACAGCTGTTCCTGTTGCAGTGGTATAAGCCAAAACACCATACAAAGGATGACGGTATTGTCCATACTCTTTGTTTAGAAAAGTTGCATTCATAAAAGAGTTTGCAGTATGGCCAGAAGGAAAGGAATTATAAGCACTTCCGTCAGGCCGTTCCACATGGGTGCTGGATTTAAGGCCTTTTATGGCTAATGCCATAATGGTTGCCGAAAATAAATAAGATACGCTGGCCCTCTGTAAAGAATGTTTCCCCTTTATGCCACTTGCATTTAAACCGAAAACAGTAAGTGCAGGCGCATATTGTAAGTAGTCATCGAAATGATTTTTAAATGTTGGAATATACCTGTTCCTTAATTTTCTGACTTCTTCACGTTGGTTCCACATCACTGCACTGCTGGTAAAAAGAAGCGCTGGCGCTAAAGAAATTTGAACAGCTTCTGTATCCCATATATTTTTTGAAGGGATGAAAGTTTTGCTGCTGTCAGAAAGTTCATTTTGAGCACATAATACAAATGGACTTATTGCCAATAAAGAAAGAAAAACAATATATCTGATCATCAGCTTCTAAACTATAAAATTTAACCGATGTAGGAATGGTTGGCTAAGTTAAAAATTCATCAGCCAACCATTATTGTTTAATTAGGCTTTTTCAATTAAATAAGCTTTAAAGCCTTCGAAGTCCTTGTTCAATTTATCGGCATGTTTAGGTTTACTTTCCAAAGTTTTTACCTGTTCAGGTATTTCAATTTTAGCAGCGATATCAGTAGGGAAAATATCAGGGAATTTACAGGCATGAGCCGTTGATAAAAATACAGCTGCACTTTTATCTGCTGGATTTTCATTTCTAAACTGTTCAATAGCTAAATAGGCAATAGCTGTATGTGGACAAGCTACGTAATTGTATTTTTCGTCAATTTCTTTTATACCTGTAAGCGTTTCTTCATCGTTAAAACGATAAGCAGTAACCATTTTTTTTAACGTTTCAATATCGCCCTTAAATAAATCCATAATGCGAACCCAATTGCTTGGTGCGCCAACATCCATGGCATTTGCATAGGTTTGTACTGATGGTTTTGATTGATAAATGCCGCTTTCTAAAAAACGGGGCACAGTATCATTTACATTTGTTGCCGCAATAAATCGTTTAACGGGCAATCCCATTTTATAAGCCAATAAACCGGCACCAATATTGCCAAAGTTTCCGCTGGGTACAGAAAATAGGATGTCATTTATACCCTGTCTTTTCAGTTGTGCATAGGTGTTGAAATAATAGAATGTTTGTGGAATGAGCCTTGATATATTGATGGAGTTTGCAGAAGTTAAACGGAATTTGGCATTTAAATCTTCATCAGCAAAAGCCTGTTTAACCAAAGCCTGGCAGTCATCAAAAGTACCTTTCACTTCAATAGCCCTGATGTTGTGTCCATTTGTAGTCAGTTGCAGCTCTTGTATAGGGCTCACTTTGCCCTCAGGGTATAAAATGGTTACCCGTGTATTGGGCACGCCTAAGAAACCTAAGGCAACAGCGCCCCCTGTATCGCCGGAGGTAGCAACCAAAACATCTAACAACTGCTCGCCATCCCTTAAAAAATAGGCCATTACACGGCTCATAAAACGGCCGCCAAAATCTTTAAAAGCTAAAGAAGGGCCATGAAAAAGTTCTAAAACAAAAGTTTGTTCATCTAATTGAACAGCCGGAGCATCAAAATTAATGGCATCATGAACTAATTTTTCCAAATCTTGAGCAGGTACCTCATCTTTTAGCAGTGTAGAAGCAACTTTATAGGCAATTTCTGGTAAAGTATAGTTTTCAATGTTTTGAATAAAATCGGTTTCCAGCTGTGGAATTTCTACTGGCATGTACAGGCCTTTATCCTGAGGCATGCTATTGAAAACAGCTTCTTTAAAAGAAACACATAAATTTTTATTGTTGGTTGAATATAGTTTCATTTTTAGGTGTAAGGGTTTAGGGACTATGGTTTTTATTGCAGTTTATTTCGTCCTTTTAAATTACTTTTGGTCCTTCAGCATTTACTGAAGAAACATAAGCTTTGCTGTTAATATTTAAATTTTTTAATAATTCTTGTTGTAGGTTGGTAATCTGGCGGGCAGTTTCTTCATTTTTGGTTAAAGCAAAAACAGAGGGGCCAGAGCCTGATATTCCGAAACCTATTGCACCATTTTGCATAGCCAATGTTCTCATTTCTTCAAATCCAGGAATCAAAATAGAACGGGTGGGTTCTACCAGAACATCATTCATGCTGCGGCCAATTAAACTAAAATCATTCATAAATAAGCCACTTACCAAGCCTGCAACATTCCCCCACTGGGTAACGGCATCTTTTAAATAGACTTTGCTTCTGATCATTTGACGTGCATCTTTTGTAGGTACATCAACTTCAGGATAAACAATTGCGGCATACATGCCTTGTGGAGTTGGTAAAGAAATCACATCCAATGGATCATAACTTCTAATGAGCACAAAGCCACCCATTAAAGCAGGAGCAACATTATCCGCATGTCCGTAACCACAGGCAAGCTCTTCGCCTTTCATGGCAAAAGGAACCAGTTCCTGAGCGGTCAATAAATCACCCATCAGTTTATTTATCGCAAATAAACCGGCAACTGTGCTAGCTGAACTAGAACCTAGCCCACTTCCAATGGGCATTTTTTTATGCAGCTCAATTTCAACCCCAACATCAGGCCGATTGATATGTTGTAAATAATGCTTCACACTGGCACTAACGGTATTTTTGGCCACATCTAAGGGCAACCGTCCATCATCGCCCGTTATTTTTTTTATGATGATGCCAGGTGTTTCCGTTAAGCGCATCTCAACCTCATCTCCAGGTTCGTTAACAGCAAATCCCAGTATGTCAAAACCACAAACTACATTGGCAACCGTTGCAGGAGCAAAAACACGTATAGAGGAACCAGTCTTTAAATCTAAAGGCATCTTGATCTTGTTATTTTTCATATCTAAATCTTGAGGAGGATTTTCATTTGTTTTTATATTATTTGGCATGTATGTTTTTGCGCTTAAATTTTATCTGATCAAATTTGAATAGGTAATGAATTTATTTGTTGGTTAAGGCTACTTTTAAACCCAATAGAATAAAAATAACACCTGTAGTTTTATTCATCCAATGTTCTATCCTTTTGTTTTGGTTAAAAAGCCCTGCTATTTTACCTCCCATTAATGCTAGGAATATGCACCAGATTAAGGTTATAAGAAAGATAATGGATCCGAGAACCAAATAAGGTAAGGGGTTTTTAATATCAGCCGAATGAATAAACTGGGGGAGGAATGCCAGGAAAAAAAGAGCAATTTTAGGGTTAAGAACATCACTTAAAAATGCAGTAATAAATATTTTTCTCATTCCAGTAGCTTTAACATCAATAAGCTTTGTACTTATGGGCTGGCTTTTAGTGGTAAATGATTTATAGCCAATATATAAAAGGTAAAGTGCCCCAATATATTTAATTATGCTAAATACCAATACCGATTTTGATAAGATTTGCGAGAGCCCGAAGGTTGCGGCACAGGTATGTACTATAAGGCCTAAGCTCACGCCTAAAGCGGTATACAGACCAGCTGTTTTTCCCTTTGAAATACTTCTGGTTAAAACCATAATGGTGTCAATGCCCGGTGTAACGACCAGTACAATAGCGGTTAATATGAAAGTTCCTAAGTTTTCTATTCCAAGCATTGGTATGAAGGTATTATTTGTTCTAAATGATGTTTCATATGCACAATATAATCTTCGATAAAATAAGCCAGGGTATGCAGTTCAATCTTTCCCTCTCCTGTATCGCAAGTGTTTTGAAGTTTATCTTCAGGTATGTTTTCAATTACGTTGCAAATTTGATTGTTCAATAGCTTCCAAAGTGTTTGAACATCAGCAATACCGCTTTCCTGATAATTTTGATAGCGCACCCATTCATCTTGCTGATAAACAATTTTAACACCTTCTGCATACTGTCCAATAACTAATCGCCTTAAATGATTAGAAGCACTATCTATCAGGTGACCCAATAATTCTTTTTTAGACCACTTGGATGCCTGTGGCTTATCATTCCAGCTGTCCTCAGGTATGTTTTTAAACTTGGTTAGTGAGTCACTAACCAAGTTTAAAAGTATTCCTTTTTGTTGTGTGGTAAAACTCACCGCATTAATTATTTAAAGTGCCTACGTTAATAATGTCGGCGAAAACACCTGCAGCCGTAACTTCAGCCCCTGCACCAGGTCCTTTTACAACTAAAGGACGTGATTTATATCTGTCTGTCGTAAACGAAATAATATTGTCACTTCCAGAAAGCATATAAAAAGGATGGCTATCATCCACCATCTGTAAGCTGATTTCTACACTGCCATTTTCTAATTTTCCAATATAACGTAAAACTTTACCGTCTTTTTTAGCCCTGTTTTTAAGGTCTTCAAAATAGGCTGTGTTGGCTTTAAGTTCATTATAAAAGTCTTCAACAGTAGCTGCATGTAAACAAGCTTCAGGTAAGATGTTGTCAATTTTCACGTCAGCCGCTTCTAAAGGATACCCGGCATCGCGGGCCAGGATTAGCATTTTGCGCATAAAATCTTTGCCATTTAAATCATCACGCGGATCAGGTTCAGTATAGCCCAGTTCCTGTGCTTCTTTTACGGTTTCATAAAAGCCAGCATCATCCTTAAAGTTGTTAAAGATGTAAGAAATAGTGCCTGATAAAATGGCTTCAATCCGGGCAACTTTATCACCGCTCATCATGAGCTCTTTTAAAGTCCGTATAATTGGTAAACCTGCTCCAACATTGGTTTCATAATAAAAGTCGACACCAAATTTACGCGCAGTATCTTTAAAAGATTTATACTGGGCAAAATCGGCAGAGTTGCCTTTTTTATTGCAGGTTACAATAGATATGCTGCTTTCAAAAATACCCTGATAAAATTCAATGGGTGCCTCACTGGCAGTATTGTCAACAAAAACACAATTGGGTAGGTTTAAGGATTTCATTTTTTCAATAAATCCAGCTAAATCCGCCTGTGCACCTTTTGTTTCCAGGTTATTTTCCCAATCATTAAGTGATAAGCCTTCGGCATTAAAAATCATTTTCCGGGTATTGCTTATTCCTGCAACTTTAACCTGTAGGTCATTGTTGGCTGCCAAATGGGGCATTTGCTCTTTTAATTGATTGAATAAAGTTTTGCCAATATTTCCTGTTCCTAAACAAAAAATGTTTAAGGTCCTCTTAAGATCGGTAAAGAAAGCATCATGCACGGCATTCACCGCTTTTGATAAATCGGACGCATTGATAATGACTGAAATATTGTACTCCGATGAACCTTGTGCAATGGCCCTTACATTAATACCATTTCGGCCTAATGCATTAAATAAGCGCCCGCTCATACCGGGAGTATGTTTCATGTTTTCGCCTACTATCGCTAAAACAGCAAGGTTATTTTCTATTTCAGGTAAAGCCAGTTTATTGGCATCCAGTTCAAGCTCAAACTCTTTTTTAATTAAATGGATTGCCTGGCTGGCATCTGTTGGCTTTACTGCAAAGGTAATGCTGTGCTCAGATGAAGACTGCGTAATTAATACAACATTAATCTGCTCGCGTGACAGCAGTGAAAATAACCTGCCGCTAAAACCAGCTTTGCCTATCATACCGCTTCCGGTCAAATTTATAATACTGATCTGATCAATAGAAGAAATACCTTTAATGGGCAGGCTTGATGTTTTTACATCACTTTTGATATAAGTGCCGGCAAAATCAGGCTGAAAAGTGTTTTTAATTACAAGCGGTATCCTTTTCATAAAAGCAGGAATCATCGTAGGCGGATAAATCACTTTTGCCCCAAAATAGCTGAGTTCCATAGCTTCGGTATAGCTTAATTCAGGTAATGAAAAAGCTTTTTTTACAATACGCGGGTCAGCAGTCATCATCCCGTTTACATCTGTCCAGATTTCAATTTCGGTTGCATTTAAAGCGGCACCCCAAATTGCTGCAGTATAATCAGAACCACCGCGCCCCAAAGTTGTAATTCTGCCGTTTGCATTGCTGGCTATAAATCCGGTAACAAAAAGTACATTAGCTTTATTGGTATTGTAGAAATTGTTAATCAGCATTTCTGTAAGCGCTACATCAACCTTCGCCTGTCCAAAATTACTGTCAGTTTTAATAAGTTCAGAACCATTAACATACAGCGCTTCTCCAAATGTTTGTGAGGCAATATGGCTCACCATAAAGGTAGAGCAACGTTCGCCATAGCTTAAAATTTGATCTTTGGTTTGCAGGCTCAGCTCACGTAAATTGTTTACAGCCTGTAATAAATCTTCCAGTTCATTAAAAAAGATTTTTAAACGGGTAAACACGGGGTTTTGTGCTGCCGCAGGCAGTAAAGAACGGATAACATTGAAATGTTTGGCTTCAATTTCTTTTAAAGCCGCATCATAATCTTCACCGCGCTCAGCACGTTCGGCCATATCGGTCAATAGATTTGTTACGCCACTCATTGCCGATAATACAACTACCGGATTGTTTTGTGATTTTTCTTTCGCTACAATATCCAATAGCGTTTTAATGTTCTCGGCCGAACCTACGGATGTGCCACCGAATTTTAGTACTTTCATTAGTTTATAGTTTTAAGGTTGCGAATGCTGTGCAAAGAAACATTCAGGTTAAAAAGGTTAAAAAAAAAGCGCCCCGTTTTTGCGGGGCGCTTTTTGTGTTTGTATGCTTTTTCAATTTCACAACAAATTAGCCCCGCTGGTTTATACCGGTGGTTGTAATAATCGTTGTAATAATTGAGTGATTCAAGTTCATCAGGTGCTTTATTGTTTACGGTGTAAAGTAGAAGATAATTTTTTTAAAATGCAAATATTTTTTAATATTTCTTTCAAATTTTTTAATATTTTATTTAATTCAATGAAATAGAGATATTATTTGAACCGAAAACCAAAATTGCTTTCTGTTGTTTAAATTTACGTTAAAGCAGGTTTTTTACTTTAAATTGCTAACAAAATTCATAGCGCTGATTTTTGGGTACGTTTTGTCTTTAATTTAGGCTACTCCTATAAATATCCAATTTGAGTCTGCTCCATTTTGAGATTCTTGTCCATAAACTTCAAAATCGGCCTTATAGGTACGGCTAAGTGTCTTGTCATTTTCCCAAATTTCTTTCCATGTATGGATAACTGCACCCGGCATTTCACCAATTACGGTATATTTAAGAAGCTGGTCATTTATAATTTCCCGGCCAATCAACCCTTCAGGAATGGTTTCGAGTGTACTTACCTGTTGCCCAATAATAGCGGTGTATTTAACTGTATAATCACTTTCGTAATCTGTATAAATGGCATATACGGCTTCATTTTCTTTGTTTGGAATTTTGCTCAATACCTGTTCACTGTAAAACTGTGACCATAATTTGTTTAGATCTTCGCTGGCTTGATTGTTTTGATTTGTAGTTTCAATAGAAATGCCGATAATTTTGAAATTTTTCATCTGTTTTTTCCGAAATTTCAATTTTATATTGAAATGCACCTGGGCAGTGGGCCGTAACCTTTAAAATTGAAAGTCTTGTATCTAAGTTAATGATTTAATCCCCGCAAACCTATTAATTCCGTAAAGGATATGCTTACCTTTGCGTTAATATATGCAGGGCTTAGTAATAAAATCTACCGGTAGTTGGTACAGCGTTTTAGCTGATGACGGCGGGCGTTACGATTGTCGTATCGTTGGCAAGTTTAGAATGAAGGGTATTCAAACAACAAATCCGATTGCAGTTGGAGACCTGGTGAAATTTGAACTGGAACGTGATGGAATAACAGGCGTGATTAATGACCTGCTGCCCCGTAAAAATTATATTATCCGTAAATCAATCAACCTGAGTAAACAGGCTCAAATTTTGGCTGCCAATTTAGATATGGCCATCTTAGTCGTTACACTGGCTTCTCCGCGTACCTCTTTAGGGTTTATAGACCGATTTTTGGTTACAGCCGAAGCCTATGATGTACCTGCTGTTCTGGTATTTAATAAATTGGACCTGTTCAGCAAAGAAGGCTTGGAGATTTTACAGGATTTTAAAGAAATTTATCAAAGCATTGGTTATCCCTGCTATGAGGTATCAGCCTTGAAGGGAACGAACATCGCACTTATACAGGATTTACTAACAGATAAAATCACCCTTATCTCTGGCCATTCTGGCGTAGGGAAATCCAGTTTAATCAATGCGCTTTTGCCCGACCGCGATTTAAGAACTGGCGAAATATCAGATTGGAGCGATAAAGGACAGCATACCACAACTTTTGCTGAAATGTTTGAATTGCCACAAGGTGGATTTATTGTAGATACTCCAGGTATACGGGAGCTTGGTATTATTGATATTGAAAAAGAAGAGTTGGGGCATTTTTTTCCTGAAATATTTAAAACTTCACACCAGTGCCGTTTTAATAACTGTCGCCATGTTAATGAACCGGGCTGTGCTGTTGTTGAAGCGGTTAATGAAGGGCTGATCGCCGCTTCAAGATATGAAAGCTACCTCAGTATTTTTCATGGTAATGATACCAGACATTAAGCTTGAAGTATTAATTTAAAACACTTCCCTATATCAAATGAGCTAAACACAGTAAAATGCTTATTTTCGGTTTTAATTTCCATCAAAGATAACAAGCAAATATGCGTGCAGTTTTACAAAGGGTTACACATGCCAGTTGCGTAGTAGAAAATCAAACAACAGGCGAAATTAATATAGGTTTATTGGTTTTACTGGGTATTGAAGATACGGATACGAATGAAGACCTCGACTGGCTTTCGCAAAAAATTTCAGGCATACGTATATTTAGTGATGAACATGGGCTCATGAATAAAAGCCTGGCAGATGTAAATGGAAATATCTTGTTAATTAGCCAGTTTACTTTATTTGCTGCAACAAAGAAAGGAAACCGTCCGGGGTTTACACGTGCGGCGAAACCTGATGTTGCAATTCCTTTATACGAAAGCATGGTGCTGAAATTATCTGCCCTAATTGGGAAAAAAGTACAAACTGGAATTTTTGGGGCTGATATGAAAATATCATTATTAAATGATGGTCCCGTTACCATATTGATAGATACTAAAAATAAAGAGTAATCTGCTCCTAAATATATTCCTCAATACAAAAGCAATTATTATGACAATAAATGAAGCACAGGAAACCGTTGACCATTGGATCAAAACAACAGGAATCCGGTATTTTAATGAACTGACCAATACGGCTATTTTAATGGAAGAAGTAGGTGAAGTAGCAAGAATTATGTCGCGTAAATATGGCGAGCAGTCGTTTAAAAAAAGCGATGAAGAAGTGAACCTTGCCGATGAAATGGCCGATGTCCTTTTCGTGATGATCTGTTTAGCCAACCAAACGGGGATTAATTTAACCGAAGCTTTTGAAAAAAATCTGGCAAAAAAAAGCATCAGGGATATTGACAGACACAAAAACAATAAAAAGATTAATCCCTAAATGGCATTATTTTGAGGTAAAAATTCCATTAAAGTGCGATAGGCAACAAATCTATTTTTAAATTTCTCATTTAACCGGTTATGTATTGCTGAAGCATTTTTTTCTAAAAATTGCTCATACTTAATCATGTTTTCAAATATATACTGTACACAATAGGTTGCCCCTTCATTAGGGGAATCGATTACCCTTAATGTCCGGTTTGAAACCACAAGATCGGTTTCCATCATATCTGGCAGGTGCTGTTCTTCCATAAACTGTAGCCATTCTTTCTCTGCAGTATCCTCTAGGATTATTGTTTCATTATATAATAACATCAGACAAAGATAAGCATTGCTTTTTAAGCAGAAAAATTAGGACACTCTTGTTCATTTAACTTGTATCGTTTAAATCATTACACTGGTTCGTCTACATAAAATCCCTGTTGGTCGATGGTATGATCGCCGTGGTATAAAAGGCACGGAGCACCTGCAACTTTTACCTGCAGTGCACGTCTTATTTACAAAACCTGCAAAAAAAACAGGCCTTAAAAAATAAGCACTTAAAAAAACGATATTATGAAAACTCAAATCAAAACTCTTCTTGCATCTACTTTAACTGTACTTGCCATCTCTGCTTCACTGTTCGGTACACCAGCATCAGCACATGAAAAAGCAGCTGCTTCTATCAATAGCCCAGTGGGCATTAAGCAGGTAAAGATCATCGGAAACGTTGAAATTACCCTTGTTCAGCGCGAAAAAGAAGGCATAGAATATGCCTATGGCAACACCGGCCACGTTTCGGTAACACAGGAAGGCAATATGCTAAAAATCAAATCTACTGAAATGGAAACCGCCAAAGTTGTTGTTTATGTAAACAGTATTTACAGAATTGATGCCAGTGACTATGCTGTTGTAAACACTGCCGACCAGTTGCAACTTAAATATCTTCAGGTATTTTTGAGCGGGCATGCAACTGCTGATATCAATTTGAATACGGAGAGCCTGTACACTGTGATAAAAGAAAACGCTGATTTGAAACTGGCTGGTTTTACAGGTGAGCACACCATTGTAATGGGCAAAAAGAACAAACTGTACACCAACAAGCTCAAAGCACTAGAAACCAATAAGGATACAACAGAATATCTTGTTAAACTTTAATGTTTAATGGTAAAAGTGGCAGTAATCTTACTGCCACTTTTTTTATGTTTTAAATTACAGGCGGTCATCAGTTGCAATTAATTAAACGCCATCACCTCTCAAACTTCTAAACCTTTTTCTGGCCTCAATGGTGAACATACTCCCAGGATAATCAGTAATCAATTTTTGGAAATATAACTTAGCCTGCTCTGCATCGTTTAGTTTTTTTTCATATAAATCACCTAAAATGAACAGGGCATCGTCTGTCCATATGCCGTCTTTATATTCCTCAATAATTTTTTTAAGGATAAAAACAGCTTCCTGTTCCTGTGCAGATTGAATCAGTATTTTGGCTTTACTCATTAATACTGCATCGCTCAAACTATTTTGAGGATAGGCAATTGAAATGCTGTCTAGTTTTTTTAATGCTAGGGCAGGCAGGTTTCTAAAAACCAGCATATCAGCATCTGCAAACATCTTTAAAGCACTGCTGTCTGTTGGGGTCTGTATATGATCTGTAATCAATAAACTCAGGTTTAATGCATCGTTTGCAATTAATTGCGAAGTTGCCGTTTTTAAGATTAAGCACTGCGAATTTGCATAATCAAAGTTGCCTTGATAAAAAGAGAGTTTTGCACTGCGGAATCGGGCTTCATTACCAATAGGTTGCCCTTCATATAATTTGCTCACCTGTTCATATGTCAGAAATGCTTCCCAGGGTTGTTGGGTTAAAATATAGATATCTCCTAAATCTAATTTAAGCTGACCTATTTCTTCCATACTGATTCCAGATAACTTTAAAGCTTCTTCCAGGCCTTTTTCTGCTTTTGAGGGTTGATTTAAATAATAGGCTTGCAGGTTTGCCAATCTTTTTATCGCAAATAAGGTCGTGCCACTTTTTCCGTATTCTTGAATCAGTGCTTCATAATCTTTGGCTAAAAGTTCAAGGTCTGTAAGGCTGTATTTGCGCTTGGTTTGCTGGTTGTATTTGGTATTTAACAGTTCAATTTTTGAAGGAAGATAATAGGGGTTTTCTTTGCCTTTAGTCAATAGATAATCATAGGCCTTTAAGGCAGTATCATATGCTCCATTATCTACAAAAGTACCTGCTGCATTAAATAACGTCGCCCCATCTGCTTTGGTGCGCTTGTCATATGCAATTAACTGCCTCAGGGCCATTTCAAATTCCTGTTGCTGTATATAATTCCAGGTTAAAAGCTGTACATATATTTTAGCATCAGGTTCTTTCTGCATTTTTTTTAAAATGCCGGTCTGAAAATTCTGATAATCTGTTTTATCTTCAAAAATAGAAGATAGGCTTGCTTCTGCTTGGTTAAGCAGTTGCGGCATGGTGTTTAGTACGTCTAGGTACTCCTGCATGAGCATGCTTTTATCTTTTTTAAACCTATAGATGTTTAGGAGTTCATAAACAAATATTTGATCGTTGTTCAGTAGTTTTCTTCCCTGTTTAAAGGTTTGGGCTGCAAAATCATAGTTTTCAAAACGGTAAAAACTATTGGCCAGTTCCCTGATCTTAAATTCATCGGCAGGTAATTTATTAATGGCATCTATGAAAATTCTGCTTGCAGCCTGATCGTCTCCTTTCTCCTGATAGAGCTTGCCCAGCGCAATTAAATATGCACCATTTTGAGGCATAAGTTTAATCTGTTTTTTTATTGCTTTTTCTGCCGGTTCATATTTTTTTAGCTTAAGCAGTGCATTCAGATATAAGTCAAAATACTGCTCGCTATTGGGTTTGTTGTACAGTTTTTCCAGTAGTACTACCGCTTTTTCAAAATCCCCCTGCTGGTAATATTGTATTGCGAGTGCAATGTCATCAGTTTTTTGCGTATCGGGGCGGACAGACTGAGCGTGAAGAGCCAGGCTGAAGAAGAAAAGTATAATGAAAAGTAACCGTTTCATAATTATGAATAAAGGTTTAAATATAGCTAAAAAGCCAAAAGGATGAAAAAGCCATATTTTACGTGTACATGGTATTAATTTTGATACTTTATGATGGTTGCTTTATACAACTGTATTCTACCAACATTGTTACCTTTAGTTTATTTATTTCTTTTGTTATTAAGCTTAAATTGTTCAGCCGCCATATTAAATTAAGGTAACAATATTAATGTATAGCTTATTTGCGGTCAGGGATATTTATTTTTGTCATCCCGATAAGAATTTATTTATGTTAAAAAGAAATATTGTATTGGTTTTCGTTGTGCTGTTTTGTGCTTGTAAAGGCAATAAAACAGGCAGGGTTATACCTGTAGATGATTTTTTTAAAGCCCGGGATAAAGCATATTATCATATATCACCTGATGGAAAAAGTCTCTCTTATTTAAAACTTCAGGATAAAACACCCGATCTTTTTGTAGAAGACCTCAATACAGGAGACATTGTCCGCCTGACTAATTTAAATGAAAAAAGCCTTAGCTTTTATTTCTGGACGAGCAATAACGAACTGGTATATTATACAGAAGACGGAACAAAAGAGCGAAAATCTGATTTGTTTGTGATCAATAAAGATGGCAGCAAACAGATGCAGATCAGTTCAAATGAAAAAACAAAAATAAAGGTTTTAGAAGATCAGCTCATCGATAACACCTATATCATTGTTGCTTCCAATAAACGGGACTCTACTGTTTTTGATGTGTGTAGATTAAATGTACGTACAGGAAAAATGCAGATTGCAGCGAAAAATCCGGGTAATATCGCCGAATGGATGACAGACAGTAAAGGGTCACTCAGGATAGCTGTATCAAATGATGGTGTAAACGAAACGCTCCTTTACCGAAAGAATGAAAACGAAGCTTTTAAGCCTGTAATTACCAATAATTTTAAAACCACCCTACAGCCCATTGCCTTTGCCGAAGCACAAAATGATGTGCTTTATGCGATATCTAACGTTAACCGAGATAAAAATGCATTAGTGGCTTTAGATTTAAAAACAGGCAAGGAAAAAGAAGTGCTTTTTGGAAACGATTCTTTAAACGTAGTAGATGCAAAATATTCGAGAACGAAAAAGAAAATGCTATTTGTAACCTACGAAACCTGGAAGAAAGAAAAATTTTATCTGGATACAAATACCAAAATCAGATATTCTAAAATTGACCAGCTGCTTCCAGGTACAGAATGGCGTATCATGGATAAAGATAAAGCGGACAATGTATTTGTGATCAGAACCTTTACCGACCGTAACCCAGGTTCTTATTATCTATATATCGCAAATGAAAATAAGCTTAAAAAACTAGCTGATATCAATTCATCCATTAAAGAGGATGAAATGAGCGATATGAAACCAATTAGCTACGCCAGCCGGGATGGTTTGACCATAAATGGTTATTTAACCCTGCCAAAAAATAAAAAACCAAATAATTTACCAGTTGTGGTACTGCCACATAATGGACCGGGAGGAAGAAATACTTGGGGGTATAATGCCGATGTTCAGTTCCTGGCCAATAGAGGCTATGCCGTATTACAAGTAAACTATAGAGGTTCATCTGGGTATGGCAAATCTTTTTATGCGGCCGGCTTTAAACAATGGGGCAACAAGATACAGGAAGATATTAATGATGGCGTTAAATGGCTCATTCAACAAAAAATAGCCAATCCAAAAAGAATAGCCATATACGGAAATGGTTTTGGAGGGTATATTGCTTTAAACTGTTTATATAAAAATGCAGATATTTATGCTTGTGGAGGTTCCAATTCAGGTGTAATCAATTTATTCAGTTACTTAAAAACAGTACCTCCTTTTTTAAAGTCAAACCTGCAGATGTACTACGAAATTTTGGGCAACCCAATTACTGATACTGAATTTATGCGTTCTGCATCACCCGTTTTTCATGCAGATAGATTTCAAACACCATTATTTATTGCGCAGAATCCTAAAGATCCAAGGGTGAACGTAGCAGAGGGGGTGCAGTTTATAAAGGAGCTGAAAAAAAGAAATGTACCGGTAACCTATATAGAAAAAGAAGAAGGCCCAAATCCGGTACAGCGCCAAAAAGGAAGATTGGTTTTATATAAAGCACTGGAAGAATTTTTACAAAAAAACCTAAGTAAAAGATAAGATGGCGCTCGATAAGAAAAGTGGTTACCGTAAAAATTTCTCGCTTATTGTAATCTTTATTGTACTAATTTCAATCCTGTTTATTCTATCGCTGTTTTTGGCCTTTAATTTTAGTAAAAAATCAATAGAAAACGAGTTTGTATCAGAAAAAGTAAACGTTCTGGAGCAAACAATAAAGCCCTATAATGATTTTTTTCAAAACAAGATGCCCGAAGTATCCTACTATAATGGTTATCTTGATTCTGTAACTGCAGCCAAATTTGTAGATACGGTCATGTTAAAATTTCCATTTGTATCAAAAGTTACCTTTTACGATTCAGAAGCAAAAAATACCCCAGTAAGAAATGGAATGAATGTAGGGCATTTTTCTTTTGGCCCTAAGTATATTTACCAGTTTGGTAAAAATGTTCCGGCAGATTCGATTAAATTATTTTCTGAGTATGATACTAAGTCATTTAAAGTTGGCGATGATTTTAATGGGATGGCCTATAAGCTGGTTACTTTTGTCGATCAGTTAGATAGTACTAAAGTACCAGCACAAGAAGAACTTTTTACTAATTTTTCTGTCGTAAGGTCTAATAAAATTACCTATTTAAATATTCCACGCCGGGAAGATTTAAAAATATACCATGAGATGATGCAAAAAAAACTAGATCCTGCACCGGTTTATCAGCAGGATATGCTTGTTTTTCAGCTCGATCCGCATAAATTAAAAGTAGTCAATACCAGGCCCTTGCTTTATCAAACCATTAGGGTAGAGCCATTAACTTATGATCCAATTGATACTTCATCAGAGAATATGATGACAGAAATTGCCCTTCCAGGTGCTTTCTCTGATTTTAAACTTTACTTTACCACATCAAAATCATACATCAAAAGAGAAATTTTAATATATTTTCTGCCTATTGCCCTGGTGCTTTTACTGGTGTACGGTGTTTTATTATTGGTTGCCTTTTTAATTTACCGCAATCTGAACATCAACAGTAAAATGTTTAAACTGCAGTATGATTTTGTAAACAACCTGACCCATGAATTTAAAACACCAGTAAGTGTGATTAAAATTGCAGGGAACAATATTAAAAGTGCAAAAAACCTATCAGAGAAAGAACTGAACTTATATGGTAGGATTTTAGACGAAGAAGCAGATAAGCTTAACGGCTTAATGAATAAACTGCTGGCTTTTACACAGATTGAAAATAAAGCCATTACCCTTAACCAGGAAGAAGTTCATATTGAAGATTTTATTGAAAGTACAATTGAATCTCATACCTTAAAGCATCCTGATTTTAAAATTACCTATGAAATTGTTGGCTTTAAAACTTTTATAACCGATCCGGTTTTATTGGGCAGTCTTTTTGACAATTTAGCCGAAAACGCCTATAAGTATTCTATGCCACAGAACAAGAAACTCCATATCAGTGCTAAATTAATTAAAGGAGTACTTGTTTTTCGTTTTGCTGATAAAGGAATAGGTATTCCGTCAGCCGATTTAAACAATGTATTCAAGAAGTTTTTTAGAATCCAAAATCAATACAACCAAAATGGAAGTGTTGGTTTAGGTTTGGCTTTCTGCAAAGAACTGGTTAACTTTATGCAGGGCGAAATTACAGTAAGAAGCAAAGTAAATCACGGTACAGAATTTAAAATTGTACTGCCTTTTAATAGTTAAAATTAAACGGTTTTTATTTGGGCAGTTCCTGATAAAATAAGGTAAAGCTCATAATAAGAATCTTAAAACAATAAATAATGTCGAAAGAAGTAAGAATATTAATTGTAGAGGATGATGAAAACCTACGTTTTTTAGTTGCACACCGTTTAAAAACAGAAGGATATACAATTATAGAGGCCAATGATGGCGATGCTGGCGAAAGAATGATTATGGCCGACCAGCCTGATATTGTGCTGCTGGACTGGATGTTGCCAGGTAAGCAAGGTGCTGAAGTTTGTGAAAGTGTGCGCAAGCAGGGTTTTGAAAACCTTATAATTATGATGACCGCAAAGGCCCAGGATGTTGATAA
>Ga0116227_10003628_pt1 | contig 34219 bp, 27 predicted proteins | sample S1TSphgellanicum_FD_89693 | JGI IMG/M metagenome (GOLD analysis project Ga0116227, IMG submission 89693) | Host-associated microbial communities from peat moss isolated from Minnesota, USA - S1T2_Fb - Sphagnum magellanicum MG | ecosystem: Host-associated > Plants > Peat moss > Unclassified... | reverse complement strand
CGCGCTGGCCAACGTGCTGGACGCCACGCGCACCCGCTCTCTGCACCTCACCCTCGGCGCGCAGCAACTCGAACTCACCCAATGCTTCCCCCCGGGCGCGCCCTACCCCGCCAACGCCCAATCAGACGACCTCATCTTCCAGCATATCGCCATCGTCACCACCAACATCGCCGAAGCCACCGCCCGCGCCCGCCAAGCCGGCGCCACGCCAATTACCCAAGGCGGCCCGCAACATTTGCCCGCCGCTTCCGGCAACGTAACCGCCTGGAAGTTCCGAGACCCGGACGGCCACCCGCTCGAATTCCTGCAATTTCCGACCACCGAAAAATGGTCCGGCCCCGCCCTCTTCCTCGGCTACGACCACACGGCCATCGCCACCGCCAATGCCAGCCGCGCCATTGCCTATTACAGAAATCTGGGCTTCACCCTCGCCCACCGCCACCGCAACCAAGGCCCCGAACAAAACCGGCTCGACGCGCTCACCCCCGCAACCCCTGAAATCATCACCCTTACACCCCAAACCGCCCCACCCCATCTCGAACTCCTCGCCTACCCACACCACCCAAACCCCACCATCCAACCCCACCCCACCGACATCGCCGCAGACCGCCTCATCCTCGCCAACAGCCCAAACCCCACCACCCTAACCCGAGACCCGGACGGCCATTTTGTCATGCTGGATGGGAGGGGGAAGTAAGCAAGGCCAGGGGCGCTGCCCCTGGGCCCCGCCAACGGCCGCGCTCTTCGCGGGGGTTAAGGGGGCAGCGCCCCCTGGCTTTCCTTACCTCTCCTCCGCCCCGCTTTGCCAAAATGCCCGCCGGGTATAGAGGGTGCCGGATCGGCGTTGGGGGTTGGTGTTGTGTTTGATGTGGTGGTGGTTGGTGCGGGCGCGGCGGGGTTATTTTGCGCGGCGGTGGCGGGGCGGCGGGGCAAGCGGGTTCTGTTGCTGGACCATGCGGCGGAGCCGGGTGCGAAGATTATAATCTCCGGCGGCGGACGCTGCAATTTCACGAATTTAAAGGTGAGTGCGGAGAATTTCATCTCGCAGAATCCGCATTTCTGCAAATCGGCGCTGGCGGGTTTCTCATCGCGCGATTTTGTCGCGCTGGTGGAGGCGCATGGCATCAAATATCATGAGAAGCATCTTGGTCAGCTCTTCTGCGACGGTTCGGCGCGCGAGATTTTGGCCATGCTGCTGGAGATGTGTCGTGCGGCGGGGGTGGAGATCCGGCTTTCCTGCAAGGTCTCGGGCATTTCCCGGGGTGCGGCGTTCAACATTGAGACGGATACGGGCGCGATTGAGGCATCCGCGCTGGTGCTGGCGACGGGCGGGCTTTCCATTCCCAAAATGGGCGCCACGGGATTTGCGTATGACATTGCGCGGCAGTTTGGGCTGAAGCTGACGGAGATCCGGCCCGGCCTTGTCCCGCTCACCTTCACCGGCGAGCGCTGGGGCTGGATGCAGGGGCTGAGTGGCGTTTCGTTCGATGCCGAGGCAAGCTATGGAAAACGTAAATTCCGGGAGCACGCGCTGTTCACGCATCGCGGCATGTCCGGCCCGGCGATGCTGCAAATCTCCTCCTACCTCCCGCCCGGGGCCACGCTGCATCTGGACATGCTGCCCGGCCAGGACGCGTATGAATGGCTGCTCGCTCGCAAGACGAGCCGCCCGCGGGCTGAGTTGAAGACCGTGCTGGGCGAGTTCCTCCCGGCCCGTCTGGCGCATGCTTTACTGCAACCGCCGCTCGGCAACCATATTATTGGGGACATGCCGAACAAGGCGCTGAAAAACACGGCCGAGGCGATCAACCGCTTCACCCTCAACCCTGCGGGCACGGAAGGTTATGCCAAGGCGGAAGTGACCGTCGGCGGCGTGGATACGGACGGGCTGTTGTCAAAAACCATGGCGGCGCGGGAGGTTCCAGGCCTGTTCATGATCGGTGAGGCGGTGGATGTTACCGGCTGGCTCGGTGGCTATAATTTCCAATGGGCCTGGTCCAGCGCCTATGCGGCGGGGCAGGCGATTTAACTCAACCCTCCGCTTTTTCCTGCCCCTCGCAAAATCGCTTATACCCCTCGGCGCGCAGGTCGCAGGCGGGACATTCGGCGCAGCCATAGCCCCAATCATGCAAATTCATACGGTCACCGTTATAGCAGGTATGGGTCTGGCTGCGCACCACCTCCACGAGCGCGGTGCCGCCCAGCTGCTCGGCCAGCGTCCAGGTCTGTGCTTTGTCGATCCACATCAACGGCGTATGCAGCACAAAATTGGCACCCATGCCGATATTGAAAGCGACCTGCATCGCCTTCACCGCATCGTCCCGGCAATCCGGATACCCTGAATAATCCGTCTCGCACATGCCGCCCACGATATGCCGCGCACCGCGCCGGTAGGCGAGCATGGCGGCGAAGGCGAGGAAAGCGATATTGCGCCCCGGCACAAAACTCGTCGGCAAACCGTTTGCCGCCATGGTGATCTCCGTCTCGCGCGTCAGCGCGGATTCCGAAACCTGCCCCAGCACGGAGAGATCGATCACGTGATCCTCCCCCAGCCTGGCGCCCCAATCTTGCTTCAGCCCGCGCAGCGCTTCGCGCACGGGGGCGCGCACAAACATCTCCACGCCGTGGCGCTGCCCATAGTTAAACCCGACGGTTTCCACGCTTTCAAACCGCTCCAGCGCCCAGGCTAAACAGGTCGTGGAATCCTGTCCGCCTGAGAAGAGCACAATCGCTTTAGAATGCGGCGCTTTAGAAATTGGCGCTTCAGACTCAGGGGCATTAGAATTCGAGTTCATCAGCGGCTCATCAGACGGATCACCGTGCGCCGTCAAGCAACCTCACCGCGTAAGCGTACACTCGATCTGCCCGTGCGGCTCATCCGTCGGCATAAACACAGCATTCGGATTATCCCGCCCAAACGGCGCCATATTCAGCGGGATATAATGCTTGTTTGGGCAAGCCACGGAAATCTCGGATATTTCCGGCACCGCTTCCAGGGCAGCCGAGCCCATCAAGTACAGGCTGTTCTGCACGCTGGGCGAATAGGTGGTGGCAAAAACCTCCATCATGGCGCTGAGAACCTTCGCATTCGCCGCCAGATAATGCTCAGGCGTCCCCCGCCAGATCCAGCTGGCGTTCATGGAAGTCGAGAAAATCCGGTCGCGTGTCTCGGGCAAGGTCGTCGCCTCGTCCATCACATATCCCACCCAGCCGGATTCCGTGGTTTTCAAAAAGGTGAATCCCTCCACCCCGGAACTCAGCTGACGCGCCGTCCGGGTCGCGGTCAGTCTTGTTACAGGCTGGCCGTTGGAATCCAGCGTAAAGGCATGGTCATGCGCGGCACCCGCCACGTCCAGCCGGCGCCATTTCGTCTCCAGCGCGGTGACGTTCACCTTCTCGACCTGCGAATAGCGCTCCAGAAAATATGAGGCCACCACACCGAGAAAATTCTCAGTATCCAAACCAACATGGTCCCGGGCGAGCATGTTGACGATATTCTTGATGCTATCGGTGGCGATGACCTTGGAATTATCCTCCGATAAAAACGAGTCCGCGAAAACCCCTTCCAGCAGCACCTTGGTATTCAGCTCGCGCACCTCATGACGCGGCCCGTCGCGCTGCACGCGCATCACCCGGACACGGCCTTTGCCATAGGTGAATTTGGCGAGTTGCATGGCGTTCTCCTGTGCTGCAATCGTTGCAGGTTACAGGCAAAACGCGGATGATGGCCAGCGGAAAAGGGTCTTAAAGAATGACCCCCGGTATTACTGCGGAATAGCTTCCGGCACGACCGTCTTCACGATCGTTGCGTCCAGCGCCTCGAAACCCTCATAATCGATCGTCGCGTATAAATCCTTGCGGGTCAGCATCTGGTCCACGCAATTCTGCGCGCCGCCATCTTTCGCGATGGATTGATACAATTTTTCCTGCGCCAAAGCCGCCACCCGCAAGGATGTCACCGGCCAGATCACCATCTTATACCCGAAGGACTCAAACTCCGCCTTGGTGAAGAACGGTGTGCGGCCAAACTCCGTCATGTTGGCCAGCAGCGGCACACCCGGCATCCGGCGCGCAAACTCTTTGAACATCTCCGCCGTATTCATCGCCTCGGGGAAAATCGCATCCGCACCCGCTTCCATATAAAGCTTCGCCCGCGCCACTGCCCCATCCATGCCCTCGGAAGCCGCCGCATCCGTCCGCGCGATGATATAGAGATGCCGCCGCGCATGCGCCGCCGCCGCCACTTTCGCCGCCATATCCTGCGGCGCCGCCAGCTTCTTGTCGTTCAGATGCCCGCATTTCTTGGGTAGAATCTGGTCCTCCAGATGCACCGCCGCGGCTCCGGCATCCTCGAAATTGCGCACCATGTTCATCACATTCAGCGCCTCGCCATAGCCAGTGTCCCCATCCACCAGCACCGGCAGGCCGGAAGCCCGGGTGACCTGGCGAATGAAAAAACACACCTCGTCCACGGTAATGATACCCAGATCCGGCAAGCCCATCGAGGCCGTCATCGCCGCACCCGAGAGGTAACACGCCTCGAACCCGGCCGCCTTGGCCTGCTGCGAGGCCAGCCCATTATGCGTGCCCGGAATGCCCAGAATCCCGGGCCGCTCCAGCAAAGCCCGGAACCGGTCACCGGCGTTGAGCGTGGGAAGATCGGAGCCGCGCAAATAGGTCATTTGAAAATCTCCAGAAAGAAAGAGGTTCTTTTTTGAAAAAAAGAACCAAAAAACTTTTGCTACATTAGCCCGTGCTGCTGAAACCAGCGCTGTCCCAGATTAAAAGAAAGTTTTTTGCTTTTTTTTCCAAAAAAGAAGCCTTTACTTCCGGTCCTTCAGCGGCACAAAGTCAAGATTCTCTGGCCCGACATAATTCGCGGACGGGCGGATAATCTTGCCGTCAATCCGTTGCTCGATCACATGCGCGCTCCAGCCCGAGGTCCGCGAAATCACGAAAAGCGGCGTGAACATCAGCGTCGGCACGCCCATCATATGGTAAGAGACGGCCGAGAACCAGTCGAGGTTCGGGAACATCTTCTTCACTTCCATCATCACCGATTCCAGCCGCTCGGCAATGGCGAACATCTTGGTGGACCCGGCCTCTTCGGAAAGCTGCTTCGCCACGCGCTTGATCACCACATTGCGCGGATCGGAAATCGTATACACCGGATGTCCGAAGCCGATCACGACCTCCTTGGCGTCCACGCGGCGGCGAATATCGGCCTCCGCCTCATCGGGCGAGGCATAGCGCTTCTGAATATCGAACGCCGCCTCATTCGCGCCACCATGCTTGGGCCCGCGCAGCGCGCCGATGCCGCCCGCAATCGCGGAGTAAAAATCCGACCCCGTGCCCGCAATCACCCGGCAGGTGAAGGTGGAGGCGTTGAACTCATGCTCGGCATAGAGCACGAGCGAGGTGTGCATCGCCCGCACCCAGCTCGCCGAAGGCTTACGCCCATGCAGGAGATGCAGGAAATGCCCGCCGATGGAATCATCATCGGTCTCGACCTCAATGCGCTTCCCATTGGTCGAGAAATGATACCAGTATAGCAAAGCTGAGCCGAGGGACGCCATCAGCCGGTCGGCAATATCCTTCGCACCCGGCTCGTTATGGTCATGCGCTTCCGGCAATACGGTGCCGAGCGCCGAAACATAGGTCCGCATCACATCCATCGGATGCGCCGCTGCCGGAATCGCCTCCAGCACGGTCTTCACCGCGGCGGGAATCCCCCGCAGACTGGTCAGCTTCGTTTTATACGCCTTCAGCTCGGAAGCATTCGGCAGCGTGCCGTGCACGAGGAGATGCGCGATCTCCTCGAACTCGCTGGTCTCGGCAAAATCGAGAATGTCATAGCCGCGATAATGCAAATCATTGCCGGTGCGGCCCACGGTGCAAAGTGCGGTATTCCCGGCGGTAACGCCCGAGAGGGCAACGGATTTCTTCGGTTTCGGCAGAACATTCTCGGTCATTTGCAAACCCCCCTTAAAAAATACCGGGCTTGGATTCGAGGAGCTTGCCCGCCGGCAGCGCCACGTTCAGCCCCGCCAGCTCTTCTGCCTTCAGTTTCGGCAGGTTCTGCGCCGTCTCCAAAAACCGGTTGCTCTCGCGCGTGGTAATAATGCCATCCGTAATGCTCTGGAATTTATGGATGTAATCCGCCAGCTCAAAAGGTTTCGCGCCGAGCGGATGCGCATTGGCTACCGCCATCTCATCCACCAGCTTGGAACCATCCTTGAACAGCACTTCGATCCGCGCGCCGAACGCCTTATCGTCAGTGTCCAGCGTATGGTAGCGGCGCGTCCATTCCGGGTCTTCCTTGGTCTCGATCTTGTGCCACAGCCGCACCGTATCGGCCCGGCCGGCGCGCTTGGGCGCATAGCTCGTCTCGTGGTTCCAGAACCCGTCCTGCAACGCCACGGCAAAGATATACATGATCGAATGGTCGAGCGTCTCGCGGCTCGCCTTCGGGTCCATCTTCTGCGGGTCGTTCGCCCCGGTGCCGATCACGTAATGCGTATGATGCGAGGTATGGATGATGATCTTCTCGATCTTCTCGATATCCTCGATGCTCTCGCGCATCTTGAAGGCAAGGTCGATCAGCGCCTGGCTCTGATACTCCGCCGAATGCTCCTTGGTATACGTGTCCAGAATTGCACGCTTGGCCTCGCCCGGCTCAGGCAGCGGCACATGATACACGGCATCCTTGCCGCCCAGCAGCCAGGCGATCACGGAATCCTCGCCCTCGTAAATCGGGCTCGGCGCACCCTCGCCGCGCATCACGCGGTCCACCGCCTCCACGGCCAGCTTGCCGGCATGGGCGGGCGCATATGCCTTCCAGGAGGAAATCTCGCCCTTGCGGGACTGGCGGGTGGTGAAGCTCACATGTACCGCCTGCTGCACCGCCTGATAGATCACATCCTGCTTCAGCCCCAGCAGCGTGCCGATACCCGCCGCCTGCGCCGGGCATAAATGCGCGATATGGTCGATCTTATGCTCATGCAGGCAGATCGCCCGCACCAGATCAACCTGAATTTCATACCCGGTGGCAATGCCGCGGATAAGGTCCTTGCCCGAGCGGCCCATCGTCTGCGCGACGGCCAGAATCGGCGGAATATTATCGCCGGGATGCGAGTAATCGGCGGCGAGGAAGGTGTCGTGATAATCCAACTCGCGCACCGCCGTGCCATTCGCCCAGGCGGCCCATTCCGGGCTCACCGTCGTGCGGGAAGCCGCGCCGAACACGGTCGCCCCACCTTTGCGCCCATGCCCCAGCGCCATGCCGCGCGCCGAGACCACCGGGCGGCGATTGACCGAGGCGATGGCGACCGAGGCATTATCGATGATCCGGTTGATGATCATCGCGGTCACATCCTTGGTCACCGCGACCTTGTCGGCGGCAACACCGGCGATCTTCCAGGCCAGCTGGTCTTCGCGCTTCAGCGGGGTTTTGGAGGGGTAAACGCGAACTTCGTGAAGTTTCATAACCGGTCTGGCTCCTGATTTTTATGGCGTCTTGCGCGTGCGGCGATGCGCGCTCTTCGCGCCATTTCCATCATCCGTCCAGCCCGGCGGTTGCGGATAAAGGCGAACGCCTTGCGAAGTTTTGCAAATTTTGCGAAGTTTACCCATGGCCGAGAAGAAAATCTTCGCAGGGGACAGGCTGCGCCGGCTGCGCGAACAGGCCGGGCTGAAACAGGCCGAGCTCGCCCAGAATCTCGGCCTCTCCGCCAGCTATCTCAACCAGATCGAGCGCGACCAGCGGCCGTTAACGCCCCGTTTGCTGGCGCGGCTCGCGGAAATGTTGAACGTCCCGCCGACCTATTTCGCCGGCACGGAGGATGCCCGCCGCGAGAGCCAGCTGCGAGAAGACCTGGGCGACCCGCTATTTCGCGCCATCCCCGGCGCGGATTCTCAACTCCACGCCCTCATCCGCGCCGCGCCGGCCTTCGCGGATGCCTTCATGGTCCTCTACCGCGCCTATACCGCGCAGTCCGAGGAGCGCCAGCTCCTCCTCAACGCCCCCGCCCCGCGCTTTCCCTATGATGAAGTGCGGGACTGGGTGCAGTCCCGCCAAAACCATTTTGGCACGCTGGACCACGAGGCGGAGGCGATGTTCGCCGAGCGCAATTTCTCCAGCGCCACGCTGCGGGACGATCTGCGGCGCTATCTGCGCGATGTCCACGGCATTGCCACCGGCAGTTCGGAGGGGCTGCTCGCCCAGGGCGTCTTCTGGCGGCTCAACCGCAGCGCCAAATTTTTGCACCTCACAGCAGGGGCTTCGCCGGAGAGCGAAATCTTCTGGCTCGCCCATGTCATTGCCCAGCTTGCCCAGCGCCCGCTCATCGAGCGCGAGCTCCGCCGCGCCAATTTCTCATCCGAGGATGCGCGCGGCCTCGCCCGCATCGCGCTCGCCAATTATTTCGCCGGCGCGCTGTTGATGCCCTACGGCAGATTCCATGCAGCGGCCGTGGCCTCGCGCTACGACATCCAGCGCCTGCAACGCGGCTTCGGCGCCAGTTTCGAACAGGTCGCCCACCGCCTCAGCACACTGCAACGCCCGGATCTGCCGGGCATCCCGTTTTACTTTGCCAAAACCGATATCGCGGGCAATATTCTCAAGCGCAGCAGCGCCACCAAATTCCAATTCGCGCAGTTCGGCGGTCCCTGTCCGCTCTGGAATGTCTACCGTGCCTTCGCCCATCCCGGCGAAATCCTGGTCCAGCTCGCCGCGACGCCGGATGACGCGACCTATCTCAACATCGCCCGCACGGTCGGGCGCGGCGGCGGCTCCTATCTCAGCCGCCCGCGCGCCGTGGCCGTGGTGCTGGGCTGCGAGACCCGCTACGCCGCGCAAACCGTCTACGCCGCCGGGCTGGATCTGGCGAATAAGGACAGCGCGGACCCGATCGGCCCCGGCTGCCGCGCCTGCGAGCGCGCCGCTTGCCGCCACCGCTCCGTCCCCCCCATGGGCCGCACGCTGGACATGGGCACCGCCGAGCGCGGGGTCGTGCCCTACCGGTTGGAACGTTAGATAAGCTTTAGATAAGCCGAAGTCTGATCGTTCTTCATTGCACCTGCACCGTTCCCGTCGTGCTCAATGGAAAGGGGTTGGAAAAGCTCATCCCGACGGCCGGAAAACTCACCGGAAACGGCAGCACCACATTGGTCGTTACCGTATATTTCACGTAAATCTGCTCGGTGGTCCCGCTCGCGCAGGTCGGCGCCGTGGTGGAGAGCTGCGATGACGTGGGCGGCGTACCGCCAGAGGTGGAGGAGGCGCAGTAATACTCGATAACGGGCGTCGCCAAGGTGAGGTGAAACATCGAGGCATTGTTAATCAGGCTGAGGACATAGCCCGGGTCCACGGTGCTGGTATTCGGCGTGCCGGTTGTGGTGTCCGCCGCCGTCGGGTTCGTCCAGGCAAAATAATCCAGCGCCTGAAGCGCCGTGTTGAGCTGCGCCTGGCCCGTCAGAATCACCAGGAAATCCGCGGCACCCGCGACCAGCGGCGCCAGCAGAAATACCGAGACGAGCGCAAACTCCACCGCCACGCTGCCGCGCCGGCCCATGCGCAAGAACCAGCTTCTCAGCATGACGCACCGACCGTGACGGCGCTGTTCATCGATCCATCGACCACGGCGACCGTGGTAATGCCAATCGTGAAGCCCTTGCCGAACAGCGCGAAGCCAAACGGCACCCATTTATACGTCGCGCTCAACGTCAGAAATACGCCGGGCGGATTGCCTGTTGTGGAGCCGGTATTATTGGTCCAGTTTGCCGTCACCACCGGGTTGGTCCCGGATGCGGGCAGCGGCGGGTCCGCATAGGAATCAAAATAACCCTGAATAATACTGGATGAATCACAGGTCATTGTATTATTGGTCGAGGTCGCATAGCTGGCCGATGCATCCAGCCCGGCCTTTCGCGCGGCCGCCTGAACGCCATGCACCAGCGCGCCGATGGAAAAACCAAGCAGGCCGAGATTGAGAATGGCCATCAGAAACGCGAATAATGCTAGCCCGCTCAACGCAAATTCCACCGCCACATTGCCGCGCTTTGTTTTAGAAAACGACCGGAATATTTTGCAGGAATTCGCCATGCGCCTATTGCACGAGCAGCGCCGTGTTGCTCGTCGTGCCCGCCCCATTCCCATTCGCCGGGGCATTTTCCGTCACGCTGACATTGCCGGACCCGGAATCGCTCAAACTTCCCACCTCGAGCCCCGGAATACCCGTTGTGGTGATATTGAGCGCGCCGCCGCCTGAAACCGTCAGCGGCGCGCCATAGGAATAGATTGCGCCGTTGAAATTGGTGCTGGCCCCCTCATCCACCGTATCCGCCGTCGTATCGTTGCGGGTCTGATAGATAATTACGCCGCAAATCCCTTCTCCGTCGGTCCCGTCATAGGGAGACATATTCGCGTAGCTTGCTTCAGGGTAGGCGCTCGGCTGCACGCAATTGGTGACGGGGGCGGTCAGATTGGTCGACGTCCCGCCATCGAACACATAGCCCGCGCCATTCTCCAGAACAAAGGTCGCGCCGACGCCCGAAATAACCCCGCCTGCGGTAATGTTCAGATTGCCGTTCTCGATATAATAAATGCCCGGCCCGAAGGTGACATTCGCATTGCCCGCCACGGTTAGCCCGCCATTGAAAAAATACGTGCCGCCGGTGAAGGTGAGCGAGGTTGAGTTGGAATCATACAGCGCGCCGCTCGTATCGCCGTTATAGGCGCTGAACATATAGAGGCCCTGGCCAAACACGATCACCGGGTTGCTTCCGGTCACCGACATTCCGCCATTGAAATAATACGTACCCCCCGCCCCGATGAGCGAGGGGGCGTTCAGCGACAATCCCCAACCCGTGACCACGCCGGAGCCATTGGTAGCGCCCGTGAAGTAATACGTGCCCGCGCCCATCGTGGTAATGCCGTTGGTCATCGTCGTGCCGCCATTGATCACATAGGTGCCGGCCGCCATGGTCCGCGTGCCGCTAACGGAGACGTTCATCCCGCCGCTGATATAGTAATTATTCCCTTTCATGGTGAGCGCCCCGTTCACCTGACCGCCAAACCCGTTCGGGATATAGGTCGTGCCCGAGGATGCTCCTTCGTTGAGGATCAGGCTGTTCACCCCCACCCCGCTCATGCCGAGCCATTCCTCGGGATAGAGTTCGCAATTCGCGGTGTAGTTCCCCAGATACACGCAATCGCCGGGGCTCGCCCCCGCCGTGCCCCATGTATTATAGCCGAGGTTCGGCGTCATTGCGGTCAGCCCGGTCGGCGCGTTGGGCGGGCTTGGCATCATCGGCCAGCCCGGCGGCGAACCCATATTCGCCAGCGGATCGCTGGTCGGCTGGGCGTTCAACGTGACCGTCGACGTCGACCCCGGCGGCGCCAGCGGGTTGGTCCCGATATAGCCGGAATATTGCGGCGCGCTGACACAGCTCGCCGTCGTGGAAACCGTGGTCGCGATCACCTTTCCCGAGCCGGAGACCGTGATGGAAGGGCAGGACGAATCGTTGGAATTGGCCCCGCAATTCGTCCCCTGCACGGTGGCGCCGCCGGTCACGGTAATCCCGCCGCCGGACAAAATACACGCCGAGCCGGTCGTCGCCACCACATCCGCCACCGCACTTGCCGCCTGCGTGCCGGGAAGCATTCCGCTCAGCCCAATCCCCCGCACGCGCGAGAAAAAGCTCGCCCGCGTAATCGTGGCGGTCGCGGTGAAGGCGTAAATCTTGTTGCCGTTGCTCAACGTGGTCGGACCCGTCATGGTCACCAATACGGTGCCCGCCCCGCAGGGCGCGCCCGCGCAGCTGGTCAGCCCGAACTGATTGTTGGTCGCAGTATTGGCGGCGGACACGCCAAAAGGCTGGGCGAGACTGGCCGAGTTGTCGCCATATTTAGCATCCGCGGTCGCCGCCGCCAGCGCCGCCGCATCGGCTGCGGATTGCAGGGACTCCTGCTGCTGATACCAGTAGCCGATATCCACCGCGAATCCTGTCATGGCCACCAGCATCGGGGCGGAGAGCGCCACGATCATGGCGATACCGGCCCTGCGGCAGGCCAAACGCCGCATCGTATTATTCAAGGCAGAGATAATTCGTACACCAACGAATTCGCGCGCCATTTTAAAAAACTTTAATGTTCAACGGCAAGTTCTACGCAACGCGGCGCACCGTTTCAACACGAAAGCCAAACCGATCACTAAAACATTACTTGAGTTTCAGTAACATAATGTGTCGCACGGGAATAATCCGCCGGTGCCGGCGGTGCCGGCGCCGATCAGTTCTGAGTGATGATCGAGCGGTGTCGCAAATCATCCTGTAATTGCTGGGATTCCAGCTCCACCCGCCGCTCTACGATGATCTGCGCGATTGCGTCATCCGATGGCAGGCTCTCCGCCTCGGCTTGCTTGCTGCACACCATCACGACGGAAACCCCGTCCTGCGCCACCAGCGGCTGGCTCACCTGCCCAGGGGCCAGATTGCTCAGCAGGTTTTGAAATGCCGGCGGGCTCACCGTCGCCAGATTCACGGTTCCCGGATCCGCCGGATGCACATTGCCCAGCTGCGCGTTCAGCGCCGCCATGTCGTCGCAGGAATGCACGGAATGCGCGCTCTGCACGAGCTTGTTGATCACCGCCGCCTGAGCCGGTCCCACCTGCCCATTGGTAATCGGCGTCGGATAGGCCGCAAAAGCCTGGCGCAGCGAGAGCATCATCTGCTGCTGGCTGCCCACCGCATGCGTCTCCTGCAGCTGCACGATGTCATAGCCGCCCGGCACGCGCACCGGATTGCTGATCGCGCCGTTCGGCATCGTGGTCACCACCGCCGCTACCGCCGGGTCCAGCTGGCTCGCCTGCACAAAGCCCAGATCGCCGCCCTGCAGCGCCGTCGGCGCCTGGCTGAACTGCGCCGCCACAATCGGGAACGGCGCGCCCTGGCGCAATTGCGCGATCACGGCATTGGCGAAATTCTGCGCCGTCGCGTCATGCGCCGGATCGGTCACCGGGATGAAGATTTCGGAAATATGATATTGCGTGCTGCCCAGCTGCGCCTTCAGCGCGGCTTTCTCGGCAGTCATATCGCCCGGCGTCGGCTGCAGCCCCGGGCCCAGCACCTTGTGCAGCACCGCCTGCCAGCCAAGCTCCGTCCGGAGCTGCGCCACCAGCGTGGAAAACGGCACACCCCCTGCCTCCATGCGCGCGCGCAAGCCGCCAGGCGGCAGATTATTGCCCTGCTCGATATGCGAGATCGCGCCCATCACGTCATCCTGCGAGACGGTGACACCTTCCTTGTTGATCTCCTGCAGTTGCAAGGTCTGGTCGATGAGCTGGGAGGTCACCTGCGGCTCCAGCCGGGCAAGCACATCCGGCGTCGGGTTCATGCCGGTGGAGAGGGCAAGCAGCCGGGCCCGGTCCGCCACGTCCTGGCTGGTAATCACCTGCCCGTTCACCACGGCCGCAATGCTGGCGCCGTCCACACCCGGCGCTTCCGCGTTCTGGGCGAGCGCCGCCCCGGCGCTCAGCGTCGATACGGCAAGGCAGGCGGCGGCGAAAAAATGCTTCATAGGGCGCTGAATCCAACATTACCGAGAGTTTTAAAGGTGAACTGGAGCAGCACGGTCGTGTTGCCATTATCCAGGTTAAACGATGTGAATCGCTCGTAGTACACGAGGCTGGCGCCGAAGCAATCATTCTGCCAGCCGGCATTGAAATTGGCGGAGTCGAATTTCCCCGTCTGCAGGTTGCGCTCCGTTCCTGCGCCAAAGCTCCATTGCCCATAATTCAGCGCCATATTCGCGGTGAATTCGTGCCGCGGCGTGAAATAGGCGTCCGGCGGGTTGAGCGTGGGGGAAGGCACTGTGCTGGCGTAAAGCACGTAGGGGTTGGTATTGGTGTACAAGTACCCGCCCGAGAAATTCAGCGCAGGCGTGCCGAAATTCGCCGTGGCATCGATCATCCGCGCGCCCAGATCGTCATGGCTGAGCCTTGTGCGGTAGGTCAGGTTGAACAGCGGCGACGGCGCCACAATGAACCGGCCGACGATATCCGAGACATTATCGTTCAACCCGGAACCCGGCAGATAGTCGTTATCCTTATGGAACCGGTAGGACTGCCCGACCAGCCCATCCACGAACGCGCCTTGCGGCAAATACCACGCCGCATGCATCGCATAATCCACCCGCGTCCCGCCCTCCAGCCGGTCGATGCCGGGATAGCGGTTGAGATCGAACAGGTTGGCGTCGGAGAATTCGAGATCGAGGCTGTCCTCGTTCGGAATCCGGACATTTTGCCGGATACCCACCTCCGGCGAGGTGACAAGCTGCACCTCCGGCTCGATGATCTGGCTCCCCAGCGCGCCGGCCGAACGGATCAGCGGCCAGTGCAAATACACCGCGCCATAGGGCTGCACGCGCCCCGTATCGGCCCCGTCCAGCGTGCTGAAATTCGGCTGGTCATACAGATGCGAGGCGCTATACCCGGCGGTGATCACCTCCACCCGCGCCCGGCCAGCAATACCGTAAGGCAGCATGAAGGGGACGGAATAGCTCGGGATCGCGGCAATGCGCTGCGTATTCGTCCCCAGCTTACGCAGCACGTTGAACGCGCTCGCATCCACGCCGAACTGCCCGCCGATCTCATCCTGGTCGGAGAGGAAATGATATTGCCCATAAGGGGCGACAATCGGCAGCTCGCTCTGGTCCACGCTGGCAACCAGGCCCTGGAATGTCTCGGCATCCAGCCGCGCATAGGCGCCGGGCGAAAACCCTTCCACGTAAACCGCGCTCGTCAGATAGGAAACATTCGGTAAAATACTGAAATCGTTCAAATATTCCGGGTTGGAGGCGTGCTCGTAGCTGAACCCGGCCCGCCAGTCCTCGTTCAGGTCATAGGTCCCGTCCGCGAATACCGAATCCCCGACATGCCCGTGATCCCGCCCCGCGGACAGGTCGATGTTCAGAGCGCCGTCATTGAAGGCGCGGCGGTAGAGCGCCTTGATCGCCGGCCCCTGCTTGGCCGCGATGATCGGCGTCAGCGTGATGTCGGACTCCTGGTCGAGCACGATATAATAGGGCAGCGTCACGAAAAACCCGAGATGCGAGCTTACCCCGAGGCCCGGAATCAGCAAGCCGGTCTGGCGCTTCACGGAAGGGTCCGGCTGCGTCAGATAGGGCGTATAGAAAATCGGAAACCCGTCGAACTCCATCTCCGCATCGCGGTATTCGATCATCTTATGCTGCAGATCCCGCGTCGCCGTCAGCGAGCGTATCTGCCAGAGCGGCGGTGCGGTTGGGTCCGTCTTGCACAGGTTACAGGCGGAATACACTACCTTCGCCAGCTCATCGATCGTGCCATTCGTGCGCCGCGCGCCGTTGGCGATCAGCCTTGCATTCAGCGCCAGCCGGGCGGAAACGCCCTGCATCACGGCGTTCTTCATGCCCTTCGTCAGCACTGCCTGTTGCGCGAACACGGTATTTCCGTCCGGCTGCACGATCACCACATGCCCGATTGCCGTCGCCACATCCGTATTGCGGTTGAACACGAGCTTGTCGGCATACAGAGTCTGCCCGTTCTGCAACGCCCGCACATGTCCGGTTGCGGTCACGATATTGCCGGTCTTGTCATAGGAGAGCGCATCGGCCGTAAAGCTCACCGGCGCGTTGGAGGGCCCGGCTTCAGGCGCGCCGCTGCCAAGCGTCGCCATCTGGGCAAAGGCCATGCCAGCCAGCGCGGTGCTGGCCGCCAGAGCAAGGAGCAGAATCCCAGGACGTTTCATGCCTCAGCCATCTTCCAGATGCAGTAACAGCGCAAGCGCCAAAAACAACCCCGCCACCGCCGGCGCCCAGGCCGCCAGCACCACCGGCACCGCGCCCGAGGTTCCGAACTGGTTCGCGACCTCCGAGATCATGAACAGCGCAAACCCGCAGCCCACCCCGCTCACCAACATGCTGCTCGCCCCGCCGCGCCGCGAGGGCCGCATGGAAAACCCGGCCGCCACCAGCGCCATGGTAGCGCACAGCAAAGGCAGCGCCGCCAGCGCCTGAAACGCCAGCTCATGCTGAATCGGCGAAAATCCGGACCGTTTCAGCAGTTTGATGAACCCCGGCAGCGCCCAGAAAGAGAGCGAATCCGGCGAGGCAAAACTTTCCTGCACCCGGTGCACAGTCAAATCCGTCGGAAAGCTCAGCGCATCGAGATGCTCCGGCTCCCCGCCGGGTTGCAACACATCCACATCCCTCAAATCCCAGGCGCCAGCGACCAGCGTCGCCTGCCCGGCCTCCAGGCGCTGCAGCAGCATCGTCTGGTCGTTCAGCCGCAGCACCGTCACCTTATCCGCCTGCAACACATTATGCTCAAGCTGCACATTGGCCGTGTGCAACACCGCCACACCATCCGGCGTCAGCCCTGAATCGGCCTGCCGCACCCAAAGCTGCTGCCCGTTCACGGCAAGCGGGCCGCCGCCCGACTTCAAATAGCTGTTATAAAGCTGCTCCGCCCTTCCATACATCACGGCGGAGAGCGGGCTCATCGCCCCGGTGCCGAACACGCCGAACAGCGTCGCCAGCAGCACCGGCAGGGCCAGAAACTGCCAAGCCGAAATCCCCGCCGCGCGGGCCACCACGAGTTCGGAAGATCGCGAAAGTCGCCAGAACGCGAAAATTCCGCCCAGCAGCACCGCGAAGGGCAAGATCTGCAACAACGTCCAGGGAACCCGCAGAAACTCCATCTCCACGATGACCCCAAACGTCGCCGCAGGTGCTGTGGCCGACTCCCGCAGCAATTCCAGAAAATCGAACAGCGCCACCAGCGCAGACAGCGTCGCCAGCATCACCGCCACCGCCACCGCGAATTGCCGGCCAAAATAGACCGAAAGCGTGAAAGGAATACTCATCAGCGCGGGCCGCGATTGGCGAGCAGCATCCCGCCCGCCACGAGCAGCGGTGCCAGGACGCTCACCCAAATCAACGGCAGCAAGTCCGGGCTGCGCGCGGCCAGATTATTCACCCCAAGCCCGATTGCGACCAGCAGCGTTACCGCCACCACCGCCCCCGCCGGGCGCACCAGCCCGCCATGCCTACGGAACATCCCCGTCAGCGTCGCCACCAGCCCGATCAACGTATAGCTGATCGCCGTCAGCGGCGAGGTCAGCCGCCGCTGCGCCTCGACCAGCCATTTGGACTGCTCGGCATCGGTCAGCGTATCGCTCGGATGCAGCAGCGCCCCCAGCGGCGCTTCGGCGGAATCCGTCATATCCGGCGTCCCCGCCTTCGCGGCCTGCGCCAACGACAATATATTTCGCTGAAACGTCAGCACATCCAGCCGCCCGGTCCGCGGATCGATTTGCTCGCGCGAGCCGTTCTGCAGCAACACCACCGGCCCCTGGGCATTGACCAGCAGCTGCCCGGAACGGGCCAAAATCGTCGCGGGCGAGGCCGGATCCCGACCATCCTCGATCAATATCCCCTGCAGGCTGTCATCCTGCCCGCGCGCCTGAACATAAACGGTCACGTTATCGGCGACCGGCGTAAAAACCCCCGGCTGCAGCAAAAACGCGGCAATCTGGTTACGGATCTCGAACTCATAATCCCTAAACGTGCTGAGTGAGGCCGGCACCAGCAGCAAATTCAACACGTAGCAACACAGCATCGCCCCGGTCGCGATCATCAGCGCCGGACGCGCCAGGGCGAAGTCCGAGAGCCCCGTCGCCCGCATCACCGTCAGTTCCCGGTCCCCCGCCAGCCGCGCATAAATGAACAAAACCACGATGAAACAGGTGATTGGCAAGATCGTCGCCAGAAAACTCGGCACCAGCAACAAGGTCAGCTTCACGAACACCCAGGGCGACAAGCCGTGATTCACGATAATCTGAATGAATCGCAGCGATTGCGTCAGCCAGATCAGCGCCACCAAGCCCGCCGTAACCAACAGCAATGCCACGAGCAATTGACCAAAAATATATGAGTCAATCCGATTAAGCCGCAGACGACGATCCATGCCGGACTTCTGGCCGGACCCGCCGTTTATGGCAAGACCGGACGCTGTTGCAGAACGTAAGGCGTGGATTCCCCTGGCCTTACGGGCCCGTCTCGCAGGGGCCGGGTCGCCCAAGGTTTGCAACCCACAAAACCGGCCTCATCCAAAAACCCCGGCATGGCGACCGGCGTTACAAATACCCGACTGGGGCGGAAAATGGGCCTGCCGGTCAATCCTCACCAGGGCTCGAACGGCTCCACAGAGCTATTCCAAAGACCGCCACGGTGCGGAACCTTAGGGTTCAATTCCACACGACCGATCGAACGCCTGGCAGCCGGCCCGCAAAGCGAATCTGAGTCGTATTTATGATTCCCGCCCAAGCGCGCCTAGCCCGATGTCTCCGCCACGCCCGTGGACCCAATGCCCAGCTTCGAGAGCCGGTTCAGCAAGGGCAAGCGCGATACGAGCCCGATCCACAACGCATCCACCTTGGACTGCCATTTCCGCGCCCGTAAGGCTCTGCTCTCTACCACGTGCCAGGAAAAATACGCGACCAGCACAATAACCGGAAAAGAGAGCACAAAACTCAACGCCCATTGATGCGTCCAGCCCCCCAAAGCCGCCACCGCTTGCTGGACCGGAAATCCGTAGAGATAAATCCCATACGAATAATCCCCACTTTGGATGACGCGAATCCGTCCCGGATTCAACAAGCCGAGATAACATGTCAGATAAACGGCTGGCGCCGCCATCAAATAGCTTCCGTCTCGCCAGCACAGCAGAACCGCGCATAAAACCGCCGAGCCGACGGCGAGGAACGCGCTATGCATAATCCGGTCGCGATAAAGATAAAACAAGATGCCGCAGAGAAAGCAAACGACGACAACATTTCCCGGAACATCCTCCATCACCGGCCCATGCGCGAGAATGCGCTCCGCCATGATCATCTGCGCCAGTACCGTGATCAACAAAAACCATCGCCGCTGCCGATGAATTCCGAAAATAGCCAGGACCGCCGCCGCAATATAACATCTCAACTCATAAGGTATCGTCCAGAGCTGGCCATTAACCCTGTATGGCAGCGGGTTCCCGGCAAACACCCCGGGCAGCCGGTAGTGAATATCCCCAAGAATATTTAGAAAATATGAATGAAATTCATCAGCCCTCAGATACGCACCGGTCTGGCATGTCGTGAAAATCAATCCCAGGAACACCGCCGAAACGCAAATTTCAACTGCCAGCGCAGGGAAAATACGAATCCCCCGTAAAAACAAGAAACCGAGAATGGTTCTGGATCGTAGCAGAGACCCGGCAATGAGGAATCCGCTCAGTCCAAAGAACATCGGCACAACCATTTTCGCCAGCGGACCGAATTTTCCCTCAAACGCCATCAACTGCGCTTGCTCGCCATAATTGATCCCGACCAGGTGGAATAAAACAACGCTCACCGCTAGGCCAATTCTCAAATAATCGAAACCGGAGGGTCGGCCTTTGGCCTGGTCATGCAATTCTGCAAATGTCTTCATGCGTTGCCTCCACCTCATTCATGCGTGAAAAAGACAACCATCAAATCTGAAAATACGCGTCGCCGAGATTTTCCAGACGGCCGACAGTCAACACGAAGATTTGAACACTTCATACACTTTCGTCAACGATTTTTAACTTACCAAGACCAAAAAATCCTGCGCGGTATTTTAATCTTTGGACAAGCTCGCACGAAACCATTATGAACCAGCGATGCTTGCGCGAAACCAAGTCACCGCAGCGCGAATCGATGCTCATATCAAGCAACTTTGCAGCGAACAATCATCGCGTGCAGATGTGCATATTTGGCGTATTCCGCTTGCGGGAGACGAGGCGAGCGAGTGCGCTGTCAGAAATTTTGGCTTTCTGTCTATGCAAGAATGCAGTCGGGCAGAGAGCTTCTTGCGCCAACCGCCGCGCGAAACCTATGTGAAGACCCGCATCGCGTTGCGTTGTTTGCTGGGCTTATATCTTCAGCAGCATCCCGCCGATGTGCAAATCGAGATCGATGCATTTGGAAAACCTTTTATCGCCGCTGCGGCCGATTCCTGGCTTTGCTTCAACCTGGCGCATTCCGGCGCGTATGCGCTGGTTGCCATTGCCCGCGAACGCCGTATCGGCGTCGACATCGAGCAAAAGCGGGAAGATATCGACCACGCCACGCTCGCCGAGAATTTTTTTGCGCCCGAGGAGCGGGAGGCGTTGGCGCAGCTTTCTCCCCCGAGCCAGCTAAAAGCATTTTTCGATTGCTGGACCCGGAAAGAAGCCTATCTCAAAGCGACCGGCTCTGGACTCTCAACACCCCTCGACTCCTTCGTTGTATCCACCATGCCCGGTGCACCTTGCGCGCTACTCAAAGTGGCGGGAGACCCGCGCGCAGCTTCCTGCTGGACGCTGCGCGATGTTCCCACCGCCCCCGGATATGCCGCTGCGTTCGCGGCCGAAGGCGCGATATCGCAGTTCCATTGCCTGGATTACTCCGCGGCGTTGGCAGGTGCGGCGTCAACGCGAAAAGTCTGAACGCTCGGCATGCTCTGCGACGCGCCGGCCGCACGGTGCAACATCTCGTGCTGGTTTAGCAGCTCATTAATCTGCTGTGCGACCGCCGCGACATTCCTGTCATCCATCATCGAGAGATGGTCTCCCGGCGCTTGAGTCGTCTCAAGGCCACGGGCGAAGAGTTTTCCCCATCCCAGCGTAAAATCATAACCAGGAAGCATCTCCTCTCCTGGAAATTTTACGCGAATCAGCACGCCTGACGCGTCCAGCGGAGATGGATTCCATGAGTCGCCAGCCAAGTAACGCAGCTGGCTCATCACCGTCTCGCTGATGGGCAATCCGTCTTTGTCGAGATAGCCCGTGAGATCCGTCTCAGCGGAAGGAGGGTTTTTAAAATTGTAAAGGCGATTTTTCACCATTTGAGGCAGCCTTGCGAGCGACCATTGAAGAAAGCGCGCGGACTCGCTGAACAAGGCGCCAACGCGATCGATCAAACGCACGTTCTTCGCAGCCGTCGCATTTTGCCATATCCAGCTTAAGCTCTCTTTGGCCGGTCCACGGGTCGGCCCTTTCCAGGCGAATGCATTCGCATCCACGAGAACGACGAACGCGACATTCCCTCCGGCACGCTGCAATGCGCGCGCCGATTCGAATGCCATCTTGCCTGCAAAGGAGTATCCCACAATCACGCAGGGGGATGATCCCGCATGCGAACACAGCACATCGCTGTAAAGCGCGCTCAACGCTTCAATCGTCGGCGGCGCCACCGCATCTGCGGTGGCCATCGTGCGATGCCATTCTACCGGTATTGGCGCGTCGATCGCAAACACAGCCCGATCCGCACCGATCGCCTGTGCCAGCCGATGTTCATGCGGCCCCGAACCGATGAAGTAGAGCGGCAGCCCCCTACGCCCCGGCTGTAGCTGCAACAATTGTGATTCGGGTTTAACACGATGCTTCTGCTCGAGGATCGTTGCCAGTGCTTCAATCGTCGGATCCTGGAAAAATGCCGAGACGGTCAGGCGTATTTTCAGCGTTTTGTTGATCTCGCCGATCACCCGAACCGCCAACAGCGAGTGACCGCCCACGTCAAAGAAGTTGTTGCGTATACCCACTTGCTGAAGACCAAGCATGTCACACCAGATCCGCGCCAGAATTTTTTCGGTCGGCGTGCGCGGCTCCTGCGTTGCGACATCGGAATTCTGTGCCGACATGTCCGGTGCCGGCAAGGCTTTACGGTCCACCTTACCATTGGGCGTTAGCGGCAAAGCCTGAAGCTGTACGTAAGCGGCGGGAACCATGTACTCGGGCAACGCTGTTGCCAAATGCCCGCGCAGAGAAGCGGCGGAAATATCCTCAACGCCGACAAAATATGCAACAAGTCGCTTCTCGCCCGGCTGGTCTTCCCGCGCCAGGACGACAGCTTCGCGCAATCCGGGAAAGCTCATCATCCGCGACTCAATCTCGCCAAGTTCAATCCGGAATCCCCGAATCTTCACCTGATGATCGAGGCGCCCCAGAAATTCCAACCTGCCATCCGGCAACCGCCGTACGCGATCCCCGGTGCGATACATCCGCTCACCCGGTTCCTTCGCGAACGGATCAACCAGAAAACGCTCTCGCGTAAGCTGCGGCCGATTCCGGTACCCACGGGCCAAGCTGCCGCCGCCGATATAAAGCTCGCCCGGAACGCCGACGGGGACGAGTTGCGACGTGCTGTCCAACACATAAAATCTCGTATTGGCAATCGGCCGTCCGACCACGATCGGCCGGCCAGCTTCGACCTTATCTACAGCCGACCAAACCGTTGTCTCCGTCGGCCCGTACATGTTCCAAAGCGAATCGCAATGCCCAAGCAACTGGCCCGACAGCTCGGTCGTCCAGGCCTCCCCGCCGCATAGAATTTTCAAGGGCCTGGTTCCAGCCCAGCCCGCATCCATTAACATCCGTAGGGTCGCCGGTGTCGCCTGCATCACACTGGCTTGGGATTTTTCCAACAGCGCGCCCAAAGCTGCGCCGTCGCGGATCGTTTCACTATCGGCGATCACGACACGCGCGCCGCTCACCAACGGCAAAAATAGCTCCAGCGCCGCAATATCAAACACCAGCGTCGTAATGGCGAGCATGACATCCTCGGCGCCGAGACCAGGCCGTTTTTGCATCGACGCCAGCATGTTGACGACCGCGCAATGCTCGATCTCCACCCCTTTGGGCTCGCCGGTCGAGCCGGAAGTGTAAATCACATAAGCAAGATCGCTCGAGCTGCGCGCCCGGTGGGTTGCCGGCGCGTGGGCAAGCCGTTCCGGCTGCGGCGGCGCGGCGGCATCGATTAAAACCACATTGGATTCATGGAGCGGCAACTCGGCGCGCAATCGCTCCTGCGTGAGGAGAATGAGCGGTTGCGCATCGGCCAGCATATGCACGAGTCTTTTGCGGGGATGCACCGGATCGAGCGGAACATAGGCACCCCCGGCTTTCAGCACGCCGAGCAGGCCGACCACCATATCGAGGGAACGTTCCAGAAATAGCGCGACCAGAACATCCGGTCCCACACCAAGCGCACGCAGTTGTTGCGCAAGCATGTCCGCGCGGCGGCCAAGTTCGCGATAGGTTAAATGCGCGTCTTCAAAGACTACGGCAACGGCGTCGGGCGTCCGCTCAAGCTGGGCCTCGAACCATTCATCAATGCATTTCATCTTCTGTCACTTCGTTCCAGTCAAAGAGGAGTTGGTCGCGTTCCGCCTGGGTGAGCAGCGGCAGATCCGCCAACCGTTGCTCCGGATCCGCCACGATGCCTTCCAGCATCGTCCTAAAATGTCCAAACATGCGTTCGATACGTGCCGGATAAAACAGATCCGTATTATATTCGAACTCAAACTCGATGCCTGCCGCCGTATCAATCAACGCCAGAGTCAGGTCGAATTTGGAGATTCTGGATTGCGCAACCAAGGGTTCCGTCGTTAATCCTGGAAGTCCGATAAACCGCGGTACGTCGTCGCGATCGCGCCAGTTCAGCATCACCTGAAACACGGGCGAATAGCTAAGGTCGCGCTTTGGCTGCAGTGCGGTCACAACGTGATCGAATGGCGCGGCGCGGTGGGAATAAACGCGCGCCACAGATTTCTGAACGCGCGCCATCAATTCCTGAAATGTAGGATTGCCGGAGAGATCCGTGCGTAGAACATGGGTGTCGAGCAGAAACCCAATCAGCGGTTGAAGCTCATGCCGCTCACGGTCGGCAATCGGAATGCCAACCAGAATATCGTCCTGGTCCGTATAGCGATACAATAACGTGTTGAATGCGGCCGCAAAAACGGTGAACAGGCTGGTTTTTTCCTGCCGGCATAGTTGCCGCAGATCTTCCGCCAGCGCCGGGTCAATCTGGAATACAAGCTTGTCGCCGCGATAGGACATGACCGGTGGTCGTGCTTGATCTGCCGGCAGATCAAGCACGACCGGCGCGCCCTGCAATTCCTCCCGCCAGAAGTTCAGGTCCTCCGAGAAACCCGCTTGCTGTTCTGGCTGGCGCAGCCAGGCTGCGTAATCGCCATACTGAATTGGTAAAGGCGGAAACGATACCGGCTGACCACGCAAGCACGCCTCATATTGCGTACCCAGCTCGCGCCAAAGGATACCCAGCGACGAGCTGTCGCAAACGATATGATGCATCATCAGGATGAGAACATGCTCTTCGCCGGACAGCGCGATCACCGTCACGCGAATGCCCGGTTCGGATTCAAGGTTGTAACGCTGCCTCGGCTCATCGATCAGCAGCCGTGCTATTTCCGCTTCCTGTTGGTCAGTTGGAAATCGGCTCAGCTCGATTCTTTTAAGCTTCAATCGCCAGTTTTCCTGAACGACCATCACAAGCTGCTCGTCTTTGCTCTCAATGGTCGTGCGCAGAATCTCATGCCGCGCGATGATGGTATTGAATGCCTGCTCCAGCGCCTCCAGGCTGAGTCGTCCCTTCAACCGGACGGCTTCAACCTCATTATAGGCCGGCTCTTCTTCTGTTAATTGGTCCATGAACCAGACCCGCTCCTGCGCGGGGCTCAGGAGAGATGGAACGGCGCGATCCCGCAAAGGAATCGGCTGGGGACCGGCGCGGAATTGACCCGCTCCGTCCGCTTGCCGCCCCGGAGGATGCATCAGCTTGCGCAGCACCAGTGCTGCCTGTTGCGCCACGGTTGCATGTTCAAAAAAATCGGAAAGGGAAAGCATAACGGGTATCTGTTCGCGCAGGCGCGACAAATATTGCAGCGCCAGCAATGACTGACCGCCCAGCGCAAAGAAATTGCTCTCCGGCCCAAGTTGCGGCACCCGGAGAAGGTCGGACCAGATATCGGCGATGATTTGTTCAAGCGGCAGGTCGGTCGTGACCCTCCCGTCCGCCTGCGCGGAAGCGGCCGAACCCTCCGCCGGTGCAAAAGCGCCGAGCGCGTTGAGCCTTTCGGCCTCCTCCACCAGCCGCAGCCGCTGCACCTTGCCTGAAGGGCCCTTCGGCAGATCGAGAACAAAATGCACGCGCGTCGGCGCTTTGAAATGGCCCAGATGACCCACGCAAAAGCTGAGCAATTCGCGTTCATCGCAGCGCATCCCGTCTCGCAGAATTGCGAATGCCACGACATCCTCGCCGACATGCCGGTCGGGCACGCCCACTGCCGCAGCCTCCAGCACCGCCGGATGGGATTCGAGAATTTCGTCGATTTGCTTGGGCGCGATATTCACCCCGCCTTTGATAATCAGCTCCTTCGAGCGGCCGATGACGAAGAAATAGCCGTCCTCATCCCGGTAGGCGAGATCACCGGTATGCAGCCAGCCTTCGGCATCCAGCGCCAGCGCCGTTCCCGCTTCATCCTTGTAATAGCCCTGCATCATCCCGTCGCCGCGCAGCAATACCTCGCCCGCCTCGCCGGCGGGCAATTCAACGCCGTCACGATCGACGATCCTGGCCTCAAACCCCCATGGCAAGCCGGGGGACCCAATTTTGTTGGCACCCGGAGGAACGGGGTTTGAGAAGACGTTGCCCGCCTCCGACGATCCCATCGCCTGAATGAGCGGCAACTTGAATTTGTCGATAAATTCGCGATGCAAAGACGGCGATAGCGGCGCGGAAGACGAACGCAGAAAGCGGATGCGCGCGAAGGCCGATCCCCGGTGCTCCGCCTGCGGGTCTTTCCAATCGAGGAGCTGCGAGATAATCGTCGGGACCAAGGCCGACCAGGTGCAACGATACGCATCCACCCAATTCCAGAATTCGCCAACCACAAACCCGTGCGGGATCACCACCGAGCCGCCGCTCAGCAAGGTTGGAACCAGCGTCACGCATTCGGCGTTGATGTGATAGAGCGGGAGCACCAGAAGCGAACGGTCCGCTTCCGTCAATTGGTGGGAAGTCCTCGAATTTCGGCCATGCGCAAGCACCGAGCCATGCGTATGCACCGCCCCCTTAGGCTGCCCCGTGCTTCCGGAGGTGTACATCAGCAGCGCATGATCCTCCGCCCGAACCGGCGGCAAGGCGATGGATGACGCCACAGCCGACCATGCCGCACCATCATCGACATCTGCCGCAACAACCTCAACCGGCCTGCCAATATGGGTCAGTACGTCTTTGGCAAGCCCGTCATATTGGCGATCGACGAACACGACCTTGGCATCGCTGTGATCCAACGTGTAGGTCAACTGCGAAACACCCGCGCGCACATTCAACGGCACGGAAACATAGCCCCCATACATCGTGCCCAGGAGCAGCTGCGCGGTGAACAACCCGTTATCCATCAAAAACGCGACCTTGTCGCCGAAGGCCAAACCCATTGCCTGAAACCGCATATGCAAGCCCAGGGCTTGTTCCTGCAGCCCCTTGAATGTCAGTACACGTCCCGTTTCCGGGCTGATCGCAAAAGGAAGATCAGGCCGCGCGGCGGCCATACGGTCAATCAGGCCGCGAAGTGTATGAATGCCGTGATCAGAATCCATAGCGTGCCGTCTTCCTATCCATTTAAGGCGTTGCGAAGCGGCCGGGGGGCACCGCTTGTGCAGGCTGAGTGGGTTAGAATATTCGCGATCCCGTCGATGCCGCACACGCGCATTTCCATCGAGGCGCAGAGCAGGCGATGTGTGATTGCGTCCTGCAGCGCGTCGAACGCAGCATCCAGCAAATTGCGCGCGGCGCCAACGGTGCGCCAGCGGCCGAGGGCGGGATTGTTGACGTCCTCGCTCTCCATCATCACACGGGTCACCGGCTTGGTGGCGCCTTCTTGGTTCTGGACCCGCACGCGGTAGCCGGCCAGATTCATGCCGGCCAGCACTGGGAAAGCCGGCAGCAAAACTTGGCGGAGCGCCGTGTTCAGCGCATGTACAGTATCGCTGCCCTCGGCCACGGCCATATTCAGCTGGCCTCGCACTTCAGCCTTCACGGTGGCCTCCACCAAGGCGGTTAATTCTCCCGCGCCATTCCAGCACCGCTCCTCAACCGCGCGCAGCGAGACGACACGGAAGAATTCCGGCACCTGGTCAAGACTCCGGCGCGCAAGCAGCTCGAAGCTGGCTTCCGCACCGTCATAGCTGTACCCCTCGAATTCGCGCTGCTTCACCATCTCGACGAGCATCGAAAGACGCGGATCGTCCGCGGCCACGGCGATATTCGCTTCCGCCAGACGCATCAGCAGATTGGCGCGGCCTGTCTGATTGGACACGATGATATGGCGGCGGTTGCCCACCCGCGAAGGTGGAACATGTTCATATGTCGTGCTGTCGCGGGCCACCGCCGCGGCGTGCAACCCTGCTTTATGCGCAAAGGCATTTTCACCGACATAAGCGGCGTGGCGGTTGGAGACGCGGTTCAGCCGCTCATCGAGCATGCGGCTGATCTGGGTGAGGCGCCGCAGCCCATCTTCGCTGACACCGGTGCGATAGCCGAGCTTTAACATCAGGGTCGGAATGAGCGTGGTGAGGTTGGCATTGCCGCATCGCTCACCCAGGCCGTTCAACGTGCCCTGGATCATTCGCGCGCCGGCGGCCACAGCGGCAAGGCTGCCTGCAACCGCCGTTTCCGTGTCGTTATGGGTGTGGATACCGATGGCCGCACCCGGAAACGCGGCCACGACCGCCGCAACGATAGCATGTATCCGCTCGGGCAGCGTGCCGCCATTGGTATCGCACAGCACGAGCCAGGATGCACCCGCCTGCTGCGCCCGGCGGAGACAGGACAGCGCGTAATCGGGATTGCGCTGATAGCCATCGAAGAAATGTTCGGCATCGAACAGCACCTCATGGCCGCGGCCCGCCGCCTCGCCGACACTATCGCCGATGAGATCGAGATTATCCTCGGGCGTTACGCGCAAAGCGAGTTCGGCCGCCAGATCCGAGGCCTTCCCGGCGAGGCAAACCGCCGACGTGCCCGCTTGCAGCACCGCGCTCAGGCCCGGATCGTTGGCGGCACTGCGTCCAGAGCGCCTTGTCATGCCGAAGGCCGTCAGCACGGCGCGGCTCACCGGCAAGGGGCTTGCAAAAAAAGCGTCATCCGTGGGGTTCGATCCCGGCCAGCCACCCTCGATGTAATCAACACCCAGGCGGTCGAGTTCACCGTCAATCACCCGTTTGTCCACAACCGAGAAATCAACGCCTTGCGTTTGGGCACCGTCCCGCAGGGTCGTGTCATAAAGCACGATCCGGCGATCCGTTGACGCAGCCGCCGCGGGATCATCGAATGGCGCAGAGACGGACGACGCAAGCGTTAGGTTTGCCATGGCGTATCCGTCAGCGCTGGGTTGTATCTGTGGCGCCGGGAGAGCCGAGTGTCCTCGCGGAAAAGATACAAGTGCCGAGACTGAATTCCCAGCACTGACGTGCCACACTGATGAACAATCCGCTCATCTTCGCTTGGCCCGAAGGCTGGTGGTCGTCGATGATGCTTAAAGCCCGAATAACATTTGTCATGTTACTTCTACCTAGGCGCGCAAATTGCTGAGGCAGAACGCATGAACACTACCGCCGATCCCAGCAAAACTGCCCTGGCCGCCGCCGGCATCGTCGAAGCGCATCACACGCCTTCCACCGAAATGATCTTGCTGGGCAAGAGAGAAAAGCACGAAAGAACGCTGGAAACGACGTTCCAATGAAATGACCCCAGCAGGCTTTGGTCGTTTCCCATACATCCAGAAAAATCCTCAATTTTATTCTAAACGAAGCTTCGGCAAACAACAAAAAACAGGTCTTATTTCAAACGCCATACCGAAAGATCAAGCAAAACGATAAGATTGAGAATTAATTGAAAAATTGTGTAACATTGCACAGTCGTGAACGATTAGTTGACTGAATATTAATGTCTATCGGCCGCGTCAACGATTATGTTGCGACGCAGTGTATAAATTAAATTATCAATATTATGCGTCTTATGGAGTCGCTGCTGAGAAAATTTTATGTTATTTGTACAGGATTTTCCGAACGTCCGCTGACGTCATATCGCGAAGGTTGCGCAATACCCTGGGTTGTACAACATTTGGTTGCCATCCTCATCGCAGCCTCCAAGCCGCCTTTTGAACATCTTTTATGGTTCTGAGGTTTCGGGCATGCGTTGAGATATATTGGGCCGCGCCGTCGGATTCAGCACGCTCAACTGGACGGTGAAAATCGTTCCACTATCGTACCCGTTTCTTTTTGGAATATTTCGACCTCTTGTCGGGTCGCTGCGGCAATACGTTCCGCGGCGTTCCTAGCATCGGGCAGATTCAGAAAAAACACGTCGAAGATGCTCGTGCCAAAGCGAAGATAAAATTCGCATCTTTCCTGGTTCCGACTACCTGAATTCACAAAATCAAGATCATTGTCCATCCAACATTCCCAGCGCTTGCAACGAGGGTGACACGGTTTAGCATCGTCTAGCCTTGCACGCTGGCATGTTCAGCGTGTTCTAAACATCTTCGGATTTTTCCCGACATTACGCAGCGTGGAAACAACATCGGTACCGGCCCGCGCGCGACATCATCGTGAGCGCAGCATCGGGAATCATAACAACTTGATGACCGAATTTTCCAAAATTTACGTAACGCTAGTCAACGCCTCGGGATCTCATCGCCAAGAGACGTCGATATAGCAAAGAAAGTTCGTCCCGTAATGTATTATTAATTAGCGGTGACTAAACAATTACGTGATATTTAGATATGATGATGGATTTTACGGGATAACCAGCTGTTCCCCATCGAAAATCGCGATTCTATTCTGTGGAAGCTCACACGATATGTCTGCCTTCGTCGTGGCCAGATCAACCGGGCATTTCCGCGCTAGATCACGTGGTAGAGCCAATGCCAAACCCGGTCGGCCGAAAAAATCAGCCCAGCCCATAAAATGGCTGAGATCGTTACCATCAGAAGGATCGAGAGCGCAGGCGGTAGACGCTGCCCTTCCAGGAGGCCAAATGAGAACTCCGCGTCATTTAAAGATGACGCGCTATCCGAATATTCGGGCCGAAACATCCGCGACTGATCTACGAGCTGATCCATCGAATTGCTCCTCGCAACTCTGAAAATTACTAAAGCGTTAGTCTACTTAAGGTAATTTTGCGACGATACAGCTTAAAACTTAAGGCTTCACGAACTTGTTATAGGAAAACAGCTCCAGGTTGATATTTCGCGTCCGACCCAAAAATTTATATGATTTTTAGACGTTCGCGCACCGGCCACTTCCTAAATTGGCTTTGGCAGCAACGCCAAGCACGCGCTTGCCGAGGCATTGCGAGGGTCGTTGCTCCCAATCTGCTTTCGAAATACCGCCGCAAGCTCCAGGCAGGGTTCCGGCTCTGCAAGATGCGCGCGATGCCGGCGCGCGGTCGCGGCACGCTCAGACCTCGCTCTGCTGGCCTGCCTTGTTGTCGAGTTCATCGATCAGCACGCGCAGGTTTTCCGAATAGTCGACCGGTACGCATACCAGCTGCACCCCCCCTTCCGCGAAGGCCGCTTCCAATGTCGGCACCAGCGCGTTTGCGTCCGTCACCCGCCGCCCGCGCGCGCCATAGGCGGCGGCATATTGCACGAAATCGGGGTTCTTGAAGGTCATGCCGAAATCCGGGAAATGATCGACGGCCTGTTTCCAGCGGATCATCCCATAGGCGTTGTCCTCCAGAATCAGCACTACCAGGTTGAGGTTCAGCCTCAGGGCCGTTTCCAGCTCCTGCGCGTTCATCATGAATCCACCATCGCCGCAAACCGCCAGCACGCGTTTGCCCGGGTTGAGCATCGCCGCCATCATGGCGGAGGGCAGGCCGGCGCCCATCGTCGCCAGTGCATTGTCCAGCAGCAGCGTGTTGGCGACATGCGTGCGGTAATTGCGGGCAAACCAGATTTTGTACATGCCGTTATCAAGTGCCACGATGCCATCCTCCGGCACGGCTTGCCGGACATCATGCACGATACGCTGCGGCGTCAACGGAAAGCGGCTTTCCGCCGCGCGGTCCGCGACATGGGCGATCACCTCATCCTTCAATGCCAGGAATTCGGCATCCTGCGTCACGCGCCCCTGCAAAAAATCCGCCAGCCGCAGCAATCCGGGACCGACATCGCCGATGATTTCTGTATCGGGGAAATACACATGTTCCACCGTCGCCGGCATAAAGCCGATATGCATGACATGCTGGTCCGCGCCCATCAAAAAGGGCGGCTTTTCAATCGTGTCATGGCCGATCGCGATGATGAGGTCGGACCGGTCGATCATGCGATGAATATAGTCGCGCTCCGAAAGTGCTGCCGTGCCAACATAAAGCTCCGAACACCCCGTAACCGCGCCTTTGCCCATTTGCGTGTTGAAAAACGGAATCCCGGTGCGCTTCACGAAGGCCGACAGCGCCTCAGTCAACGCCACGCGATTGGCGCCGGCGCCCAGCATCACCAAAGGCCGCTTGGCCGCGACGATGCGTTCCGCCGCGCGGGCCAGTGATGCCTCGGAGGCGACCGGCAACGGAATTTCATGCGGTGGAATCAGCGCCGTATGCCCGGTCGTTTCGCGCGCAATATCCTCCGGCAATTCCAGATGGACGGGGCCAGGCCGCTCCTCCCGCGTGATGCGGAACGCCTCTCGCACAATGGCCGGAATACTGGCGGCGCTGACGATCTGGCGGGAGAGTTTCGTCAATGGCCGCATGGTGCCAACGATATCGACGATCTGAAAACGCGCCTGCCGGCTGCTCAGGATCGGCTTCTGGCCCGTAATCAAAATCATCGGCATGCCACCCAGCAGCGCGTAGGCCGCACCGGTGACCAGATTCAACGCCCCAGGGCCCAGCGTGCTGAGACAAACGCCGGGCCTGCCTGTCAGCCTTCCATAGGTCGCCGCCATGAAGGCTGCGGGTTGCTCATGGCGCGTGACCACGAGCTTGATCGACGAGGTTCGCAGCGATTCCACAAAATCTAGGTTCTCCTCCCCCGGCACGCCGAAAATATGCGTGACACCCTCGTTTTCCAGAGCCGCGACAAAAAGGTCAGACGCTTTGATGGAAGTCGGCATATGCAGCTTTCCTTTTCCGACCTAAAAATTTCAGAACATCGTTGCCTCGCGTGTGATGACGCACAGGTCCGCGGTAAAGTCGTCTGCGAAGACCGGGAGCTGAAACACGAGCGACGGGCTGTTACCCGCGCCCGATTCCTTCAGCGCCTTTTCCGCTCAACGCCCCGCGTTCAGCTTATCCTGCGTCCTTGTTTCGAAATCACCGGCATCATGGCGCTCATGCAGCTGGCTCGAAAGTTCGCCATTGACGCGATTGACCATGCGACCGCGTTGGACAGCCGGGCGGTTGCCTATCGCGTCCGTCCAACGCTGAACGTTCTTGTATTCCTGAACCTGCAGAAACTCGGCCGCCTCGTACAGCCAACCCTTTGCAAGACCGCCATACCAGGGCCAGACGGCGATATCGGCGATTGTGTAATCAGCACCCGCCAAATACGCGCTTTCCGCCAGGCGGCGGTCGAGCACGTCAAGCTGGCGCTTAACCTCCATGGCAAAACGGTCAATCGCATATTCGATCTTCATCGGTGCGTAGGCATAAAAATGGCCAAACCCGCCCCCGAGATAAGGCGCGCTGCCCATCTGCCAGAACAGCCACGAGAAGCATTCGGCGCGGGCCTTTGGATCCGTCGGCAGGAAGGCCCCGAATTTCTCGGCGAGATGCATCAGGATCGCACCCGACTCAAAAACCCGGATCGGGCTCGGGCCACTGCGGTCCATCAGCGCCGGTATCTTGGAATTGGGGTTCACATCCACAAAACCGCTGCCAAACTGCTCGCCATCGCCGATCCGGATCAGCCAGGCATCGTATTCCGCGCCGGTATGGCCAAGCGCCAGCAACTCTTCCAGCAGTATGGTGACTTTTTGGCCGTTCGGCGTGGCCAGCGAATAGAGTTGCAGCGGATGGCGGCCCACCGGAAGATCCTTTTCATGCGTTGGCCCGGCAATCGGCCGGTTGATATTCGCAAACCGCCCGCCATTTTCTTTATTCCAAGTCCAGACATTGGGTGGCGTGTATTCCGACGAACTGCTCATATTTAGGGCTCCAGAAATTCCGCGATGAAGTATAATCGACCTCGCCTTAAATCGACCTCGCCTTAGAGGTAGGGCCGGTCGACGCGCCAAACAACGGATTAACGAAATATGCATCGGACCGGTCGAAACCAACCAATGCCGGCTCGGGTGAAACAGCTCGGTTAAAATAACCGGTCAGCGTCCGGGAGGGGCAGAGCCGCCGAGACCCGCTCGGTAGATCCTCATACTGAAAATGATGATGCAGTTCGTTCCCAATATTCCCGCCTGCTTCTGCACCGGCGCGGCACGGATACACGCCAACAATGCACGGCATACCAGGCTTAATCCTTCGTTATCCCCGCCAGCCGCAACGCCGCACGCGCCCCACTTTCCAGAATCCTGTCCGACAACTCGGTATCGGTAACGGCGCGCGCCATCTGGAGCGTGCCCATCATCACCCCAAAAATTCCGATCGCCATCTCCTGCCGCGCCGCTTCCGGCACGGCATCCGGCAATCGCGCCGCAATCCCGGCAAAGGTCGCATCCAACTCCTTTGTAAAATCCGCGCGCGTCGCGTTTCCGTGCCGCGCGATCTCCGGCGTCAACGCGGCGGCCGCACATCCCTGCTCTGGGGCATCCCTGTGTGCCTTGCGCAAATAGGTCTTAATATATGCCTCAAGCCCGGACTCCTCGAGCACCACCCTCGCTTTGCTGCCGGCCAACGCCGCCGTCACGGCTTCGCGCACCAGCTCCTCCTTGGATGGAAAATGCGCATAAAATCCACCATGGGTCAGGCCGGCATCAGCCATCAGCCCGGCAATGCCGGTTGCCGCGAGGCCATCCTTCCGGAACCGCGCCGAAGCGGTCTCGATAATCTTCTGCCGGGTGGCCTCTCTGTGGCCCTTCTCAAAACGCATAACAGTGTCCCTCGACCGCCATATAATGACGTTTGACATATTATATGATGATTATCATATAATAGTACATTCGTCAATTTATTGGAGAGTTATTTCATGTCTCAGGTCAATCATAAGGGCACGGCCTTGGTCACGGGTGCGTCGACGGGAATTGGCGCGGTCTATGCGAACCGCCTGGCCAAACGCGGCTATGACCTCATCCTCACGGCCCGGGATGCCGAGCGTCTAAAATCCCAGGCCGATGAACTTCGCTTGACGGGCGCGAACGTGGACATACTGCCCGCCGAT
>Ga0116227_10003627_pt1 | contig 34224 bp, 26 predicted proteins | sample S1TSphgellanicum_FD_89693 | JGI IMG/M metagenome (GOLD analysis project Ga0116227, IMG submission 89693) | Host-associated microbial communities from peat moss isolated from Minnesota, USA - S1T2_Fb - Sphagnum magellanicum MG | ecosystem: Host-associated > Plants > Peat moss > Unclassified... | reverse complement strand
TCCAATTCCCCTGTGAGAGGATTTGTTAAAACAAAAAGACACTTTTGAGGTTGTGGGGTGTTGTGTTGTTTTTTTTTTCCTTTTTTTTGTTTTTTTTTCAAAGGCTTTTTTTTTTTTTTTTTTCCCCCCCCCCCCCCCCCTTTTTTTTTAGGCTTTTGGCATTAGCTTGTAGCATTTGTTAATGCCTTTATGGGGGTTTTTTGGGAGGTTCTTAGGCCTAGGTTCCTTAAAGTGACCCAATGCTTCCCTAATGCATTGGTAAGTCTCTTTTCACATTTTTCTTTTAGTGGGGTTGGCTTCATTTCCTTTGAGGCTATTGCGCTGATAACCTATTTTGGGAATTAGGCCCTTGTTACCCCTATCACTATCTCAAGATTCTTGATAGATTATTATCCATTCTTGTTGGAGGTGATAATGGTGAACAATTTTGGTTCATTTTCATCCCAAACCCACTTGAGGTTGGCACATGAACTTTTTCTTAAAATGGTGGTATTGTGCATTCCCCTTTTCGAATAACTAACAAAAAAAGGTGCACGATGGTTTTAGGTTAGCATTTCAGAAGGATTACATGACCATTCATTTTCCAACATCCTTTCTAATGTGCTTTCACATTCACATCATGCACATTTGAGGTCGTGTGTAGGTCTGGGAGTAGGAGCTTAGTTATCTTCCCACCTAATCATCTTTTTTTCCCATTTAGCTTCAGTTGTTTTTTTTTCCGCAATGTGCACCAAGTTGGGCCTCCCCCATTCGTTGCCCCTTGAGTTGTCACATTGCATTTATTGCCAACCTCTAAACCCCATGTGGATTCACTTTATTCATTGCGTTCATGGTGGGGAAAGGACAACATTTTATGGTGATGTGCAAAATTCCTTTGCATCCATTGTTAGAGATGCTAATTTTCATGTTACACATGAGCAGTCCCACGTTCTTCCACCTCCCACCCTCTAGCCCTCATGTTAACGGGTTGACATTGTGTTTTCGGTTAATGGCATTTATACATTGGTCGATGTCGTCATTGTTGATCCCATTCGAGTTGACTTAGTTTTGCACATTACATTATTTTGGGGAATGGCCACAACAATGGCGATTTAAGCAAAGGAAATACTTTATCAAGATTACTACCCTGTAAACTTATTTATCTTTTCGGCCATCGAAGTATTTGGGTGTTTACATGTATTATAAAAAATCATAGTTTATTTGACTAGAAAACTAAACAAAAGACTAATTGTTTTGACATTTGGTCAATTTGACCACTTAGTCATATTGGAAAAATCGATTTGAACACGTCCAATTTTACTAAATTTTTTTTATTAACCATAAAATGGTCTTTTTGACTAATCAAATCGAACAAAAAATTGGGTAGTCAAAAAAATTAATTAAAAAATAGCTCAATATAAAAATATAAAAATGTAAAAAACAAATAAATAATAAGTACCTACCTACCCAGCCACCCATGACCTCTTTACCCACCATGGCCTCTTATCTACTTATCCATAACCCACCTAGGTATTATACATTTACACACATGTACAAAATATATATACTATACATACTCCACATAATATATGTTGGTAAAAGGGATTGAACCTCGATATCTTTGGCTCCACAACAATGTCTTGGCCATCAAACCACCCCATCATTTTGTAAAACAATATGACATCAAATGCATTTAATATGTTTTTTTGAACTTCCATGAATTTTTTTGTTAATGTGTATAACAACATTTGAACTTCAATTTTTTTCATAAGTAGATTAATAAGCACCGAACTAAGTAGATATGTAGTACACATGCCTATTTACCTATATATGTTTTTTAAATGTACATATTTATTTATGTAAACTATAAGGAGGTATGCAGGTAGGTAGGTAGGTAGGTAACATAATAGGCATAATAAGTAGGTTAACTAACCAAATTAATATGGTCAATTTGATTAAATGTGGCCATTCAATATGGTTGATTTGACTAGGCCATGGGCATTTTGATGAACCATTTAAAATTTTATCCTTTTTGACTTGATGTATGATTTAACACTTGGTCAAAATTGTCATTTCAATCAAAAAACCCAACCAAAAGAACCATGTGACTTTCACACCCCATGTCTTTAGTTAAAATGAACATCCTTTTGGTTAATGTGAACATTTTAATCAAGTTGAACCTTTTGAAAAACCATGATTTTTTGTAATGACATTAACAAGCCGATGATTATCTTCATAATTGTGCTAACGTGGCATGGGCTATGAAGGGCTCCAAAGGCCTTCCTCTTTCAATTTTGCATGTTTTTTACATGCAGAAAATGTTTGGGGCATTGTAGCGAGCATAAACTACATCTATTTTGAGACGGGCCATTAATGTTGGTGAAAGTTCTTTTAGAGTAAGTGTTTTTTCTAGCGTTCATCCCCTCTCCTTTTTTGATTTTGACATGCTTCTTGTTACTAGGGGTGTTAGATACACGATTTTTTCCCACTCCTCTTTTTTGCCCCTTGTCAAAGGTTTCTCTTCTAGCCTTGTTTTGGGTCCTTTCCTTCTGATCCTTTTTCTCCCCCTTCGTTATAAAGTTTGGCAGGGTTTCATCACCTTCAGTTGGTAACTATATATATCAATAATGAGTTTTTTTGAAGTTGGTATAAGGAGAATTTTGCATAATCCTTCATATGGTCATTCATTAACAATTTAACTAAGAAAAAATGGATGAGAGCCAAACTACCTCCTTCCTTTCCTCATACTTATTTCATTTCTTTCCTCTACCCACCAACATGAATTAAAAAATAAATTAACATGTGCCTTTTCATGTCTATGATATTTATGTTTATATTACTTACTAGTGACTTTTCTTATCTAATAATAATAATGAACTATTGAAAATCATATTAAAACACAACAAAAAAAAAGAAAAATAGTTGATCATCACTAATAATGTGAGGCAAAGCTGAGTTCAAGTTGAGTTATACACAACACTTTGGCTGAAGTACAAACCTTTAATAAACATGAAATTGAAGTTGGACTTGTAAATATGCAAAGAGTCCATCTTCAATAGACATTGTAAAAGAAAATGATTGTTTTCAATTGGCAAACAACAACATTGATTAGCCCCGGGTCACAACACTAAAATGATCTCCCACTTTGTACTGTTCCAGTTTTTGGTGTTTATGGCCAAGGATGTGGAAATAATTATTTGCTCTTTGGTGGATGTGCTTGAGTAGCTCCACACACAACCCTCTAATTCAACCCTCCACCAATGTGTTTCACATCCAACATAAATTGTTAATTATTTCCTTAGACCCACCCCATAAACATTAAAAATTCATTAAAAACCTCAATTGTTTTTCCAAGGTGCTGCCATCATCCCCATTGCAACGCCAAAAACTACTTATTACCCATGAAATCACGTTGTTGCTGTTTCTCTGGTCAACATGGCTTCTTATGCTAGGAGTGCAAACAGAGGGGGAGATGAGGGGTGCGGGGGGGTAGCGTCTGAGTTCCAGAATGACGATGCTGCTGCTGATGATGAAGCTGTAACAGCAACAATTGCATGTTTTCTTCTTCCATACCCATCATGCTGCTGCTGCTGCCCAAACCATGGCCTGCATTTCCAACAGCTCCCCTTGAATTTCTTGTAGGGTGTTAGCAAATCGGCCTGTGAAAGCGTCGAAGAAATCATACAATTCAAAGCCCCTGCCATTTCAGCGCCACACCCATACCCACACCAACTAACTAATTAACTTACTCTCTCGCGCATTATGTTTTGCCATGTATTCCTGATGTCAATATCTTAATAGAATTGAAAGATGACCCATCAACAAAGAGGTAGAGATTTCAGATCTGGCAACATATCAGTGATCAATTTATTTAAACCACGACAGACTGAGGAGCGGTTTGAAGAACATAGACAGTCAAACACATAGGGATATCTGACATTTGTTGGCAGGAAGAAGAGGAGCATTACGAAGGGGAGCAATCTCACCCTATGTTAATTCTTCTCATGTTTTGTTTTAGCGACGGAGGAGTAGTCAAAGAGCTTGCCACCTTCCATGACCACGACTCTTTCAGATTGTATCCACAGTTCTACTCTAGAATTAGTACACTGCTGCTCCTCAACTCTGAATGGTGATCCACAGTTCTCTACTCAAAATTGAGTATGCATCTTGGAGTTTCAGAATCCAACATTCACAAAGTTAGTCTCCTCATTCACTTCCTCTGTTTTGGCAGCTGGAAACCCTTGAGCTCCACCAAAGCATGCATGGGGACATAAGCTCAATATGCATGTCAATCCTTCACAAGGATCCCCGATATCTTGGAAGGTTTTAGATTGGTGATTTCTTCTTGTTCATCTTCATCTTCTTTTGATTTCTCAAGAAATTCTTTACAAGAGATTGTACATTCTATTTTCTGTGGGATTTTTCTTAAATGGATTGTTAGGGTTGAAGAAGAAGCATCAAACCTTCTCTGACAAAATCCATGGAATCATCTTTCGTGTAACAAGTAACTGGCACTCCTTATGCTGCTGCACCTTCCCCAGTGAACAAATGGTTGCTAGTTCTTTTTGTATGCTGAATTAGTTGGAACTTGGTGCTCTGGTGTATTTTGCAGGTGATGTGTATGTGGCTGTATATGTGGCAATGCACATTGGTAGTATATGCCCACATCATAATTGCCTAGACTTTACAAGATCCTGTTTTCCCATTCTCCAGATCACATGATGATGATTGGATGATGTCTATGATGTCCTGGTGGTTGCTCTTCTTAACTGTCCTGGTAGTTTGTTCACATTCCGTTTTCATAGCCCAATTGACATTTCTGGCAGCAGTGTTTCTCGTCTGATATCTTGGAATGTCTCCTGAGAACTACAAGGTAGTCCTGTCGAACAACATTAGAACATTTTCATTTTGTATTTTGTTCCTCAATGTTGACATTGGGTAAGGGTGTGGTGGTTTGAATGGGGTGTTTCCAGATGTGAAGCTCGACCTCCCAGATGGAGGGAGCTGTGGAGCCCTGACCAGTGCATGGTTCAACGAGAAGTTGGTGTATGTCTCTTCAGTGTTGTCTGTCTATCTCAAACTCTACTATTCATTTTCAGTTCCAACTAGGCATTACACATTTACACACAACTTGACAACAAGACAACAAGATGCAACCTTAGCCTGCCAAGACCCTTTCAAGCTTCTCAAGAAACTTCCATGGATGACACACTGGAGGTGTCCTGGAGCTGAGAGCAAAGCCACCAGAGACAGCAGTCTGGGGAGTCGATAGTGGAGTGCAACGATGTGTCAGGACTTGACCCTTATTGCCATCTTGTTGTTGTCATTGGGCATTATACATTTGAAAATTCTGCTTTCTGGAAGTATACTGGGCACAGTTTCTGCATGTGAGAGCTCTGTTGGAATATGGAAGTTCAGCAGACCAAGATGTTGTTCATTGAAATCAATGTTCAATTCTAGAGCCATCTTCTGCAAGGTTTAAAGGTTTCTCCAGGGGAAGCATTTTCCAAAAGAGGTAATACAAACTCTCCATCATTGTGCTTGTCTTATTAGGATATTGATGACTTGCAAAGAACTAGCACCAAATTTTCAGATTTCTCTTTGAGTGGAAAGAGCCCACTTTGTTCCTGTGTGGTGATTTCATTACTGGTGTGAAGCAGCCTCATAGATGTACAACATGGCTGAGTGAAGAAACCTTCCTCAAAAGTTGAGCCAATGTAGGCAAGTGGATAGGAATCATGGCCACTTGGGTTGAAATCACTACAAGCAGTGCAAGCATTGATTTCAAACCAAATGCTCAGATTGTGTCATCTGACTTGACTCTTGTTGAATAGTCCAGTACCATTTTGATCTACAGCTCCTTGTCGCTCCTTGTTGCTTGTATAACCTTTCCTGTTTTTCCTGCCACACTTTCAGACACACATCCTGTTTTTCCCACAACACTTTCAGACATATATCCTGTCTTCCCCACAATGCTTTCACACACAATATCCAGTTTCTTTTCCCATAACACAATGGTATGTTGAGTATTCTGAGTGGTTCAAGGATATTGTGAATAGTTGCACAAACACATGGCTGTATGGTTATTTGTGGATGAGGAGTGAGTTGGGCACTACTGATCTGAACATGAACTGCAGACATTCATGATGCTGTTGCAGTGCCCAACACATGCACTTCAATCTCAGGTTCTCACTCCACTTCAACCTGCACACTTCGGGGACCCAGGTCCAAGTCATCAATTTGTTGAAAAGGGCAAGAAAAGGTGGGATTGATGAAGATCCATTGCTGGCATTGCTGTTGGAAGAATCTTCCAATGAGGTTGATTGCCTGCCATGTATGTCTGATTTACACCCTAGAATCTCCTCGAAGGAGTGAGACTGCTCAAGCCCTTACACATCTGAGGTGAGCATTCCATTTTGCCACAGGCATCTAATTCTGCTTCAGGCATCTCATTCTGCTTCAGACATCTAATTCTGCTAAATACTCTACATGTTAGTCTTTGCTCTAGTGTGCCTGGTTCTTATGCATGCTTGCATATTGTCCAGTATCCATCAGGTCAGATTTCATTCAAGCTCTATGACTGGGACCTTGGTTACTTTGCTCGAAACTTGAGGCAGCAGGTACAGATCTTTATTATGTCACTGGTTCTGCAATTCTAGCAACCACAACAAAAACTTGTTTACATGCAAGATTAGGGTTTGTGCTCTGTCTCTGCAAGTTGTCATGAAAGAATCCTAATTAGGCTGAAGTAGGGACTGCTATGGGGATTCATGAATCAGGTCCAACAAACTGGAGTGTGCACGTAAAGATTCTTCAGTGGCTATCCAACATGTGTGGAGTTGGAAGGCAACATATGATCAGGATGCACATCCTGACTCTCTTCATGCAGTGCCAATCGATGTGGGACAAGGTAATTTGCACATTTTTTTGTTAACATCCCAGTTGTTGCTGACACTCATGTATCCACCATTGGGTTGATTGTCTATCATCCCATGTTTAATTTAAACTTGGGATGTGTTGGGTGAAGCTCTATGCAGATTGGGCAGGTGCCATTACGAAGCTGGTTGAGGGATCACAGAATGTGGCAGGTTTTTGGGATCAAGGCTATTTGAAAGTGAAGCGGGGTCAGAAAACTGTGATGGTGAAGATTGAGGATGTGCAATTGATGGATGGTTCTGTCTCATCTGGATATTCTGGTTTCTGTATAGATAATTACAGAAAGGTTATCATAAAGAAGGATAGTTGTTGAAGTTTGTGCTTGTTGTCACAGGGTAGGTGGTGGAAAGGACATATGCCTTGTAGACCTATTCTACACTCTGTGTGACCCACTTGTTTTGAGGCTGGTGGTGACGGATACCTTACTGTCTTCAAAGAAAACATCAGACTGCTTCGGGGCCAGTGACAGCTTTTTTGACCGGGTGTTAGGTGCCGTGTCCAGGAGTCTCCTTCCTGCGTATACTTTTCCAACATGGTTGTCTTCCCTCTCAGCAGCAGTGCTCTCCGTCTCTCTCTAGTTCAATAGATCAAAGCCCATTAGGCTGCTAAGTTGCTTCTATGCGTCTTGTTCGCACCCCAGCTTTTCGCCCACGTTCTTCCAGAGGATCACGCCGTTCTTCATCAAACATTGTTCCTTTAGTAGGTACGTTTTGTTTGTTCGTTGAAATAAATAGTTGGCTCTTTCCAATCTTGTTTTTGCTACCGTTTTGGTGAATCATTCTCTATTAAATTCCCTTGGTTCTCGTTCTCGTGCTCAGGTGTCGGGTTGATCGACTCTAAACAACTCTCGTATTCCAGCGGATATTCTCGTGTTTCTCATAGCCTTCACCCAGGACTTCATGGATAGCAAAGATTCGAAAAGCCTCGGTCGTGGAGAAAGCGAATGCCCCTTTTCCTCTCATGTTGTGCATACATTTGGCGCAGTTTTACACTCGCCGGCTCAAAACCAGAAGGTGAAGCCAGAGAGTTGTAACCTCACCAATATGAGCTCCTCGGAGCTCGACAAGAACATTTCGTCGGATGAGCTTATCCCTTCAGTGGTAGAACGGTTGTATTCCGGCAAAGCACCTGAGCACCTTTGGACTGCGCTTCTGCCGCCGAGGGACCGAAGTCCAACGCCTCTTGCGGAGACCGTAAATGAAGGAGAACATCTCGGCTTAGTGCGACTTATACATCCATCGGAACTTGCAATAGTCAGGCCGATCGCACAAGGTGGCCAGGCGAGAATCTTCTTGGCTAAATACTTGGGAACTGATGTGGTTGTCAAAAGATACAAATATTCTGCAGTTGGCGAGCTCGAGTTGCAGAGGCAAAAGGAACTGATGCTCAAATTGCAGAGGGAAATGGAAAAAGTGATGAAAGCTTCTGAAGGGCAAGTAAAGTCTAGGCTTTGCCCAGTGATTGGGGTGTCAATGGATAACACAGGCAAAATATTAGTGGTGATGCAACTCATGGAAGGTGATCTGCGAACTCTCATCGACAATGACAAAGGCAGTATGAGGTTTGGTTCACATTTTGAGAAAATCCACATAATGCGGGAAATTGCAAGTGGGATCAAAGAATTACATTCATGTGGACGAATACACAAAGACATTAAGGCCTCAAACATCCTTGTGGGAATGAAAGTAGATAATAGTCTTCTTGGATTATCAGAGGGGGTTGAGATCAAAATTGGGGACTATGAGAGCTCGGAAGACGTTCTGGGCACCGGATTTTGGAGGGCTCCTGAAGTATTGCGAGCAGTGCGGGACAGACCATCAGACTTGAGACTTGTGTACTCTCCTGCAGTGGATGTGTATGGTTTTGGGATGGTGTGCTACGAGATCCTTACGGGCCAGATTCCTTTCGAAGGCCATCGTAAGTGTGACTACGATCTGGTTCTGTCGGGCCAAAGACCGGACGTTCCTGACCATGTGGACCCCGACCTGAGGGATTTATTGCATCGCTGTTGGCATGATGATCCTCTCCAGCGGCCTGGATGGCCCGAGATTTTAGATATCCTACATAGGCAGAAATCTGCTGAGGACGATTTACATCAGAGCCCCAGAAGGGGTCCCCTGATGTGGCTTGAATCATTGTACTACGGATTACCTGAACCTTACTGGGCACAGGAGTCTCATCTGGCGCAGATATTAGAAGAATAGGTTTTTCTATTATGTAGTGATTATTTATCCTCTTTGAAGTATTCTCTTTGTTGCATGCTGGATCTTTTTATGCTGCCCAACAAGTAAGAGATGTTATTTGTTCACACTGGCATTCTTCAAATTCTTGGAGACAGCTTCATGAAATATGGAACAAAGGCCTGTAGCTGCCCTTACAAACACAACACAAGTTTACCACTCGAAGACATTAGGTACATGCACTGCAGCATCATCTCCTCTAATCATCTCTGGCCAACAGGAACCTGCACAAGACATATGCATTTATTTTCTCATGCATCTACATGTTATGGAGTAGCAAACGTGGTGCAAGGAGAAACGCAACAATTTCAGACATCAACACTGTCCTGTTTTGATTCGTCCTTTCAGGTCCCCTTACGAACCTACTTGAGTAGGGCTGAATTTCATATTCTTTCTTCAAGTCGAGGGTGCCACCATCTGTATGCACCATTGCATAGTTTGGAGGCACAAATTGTACATTGTTGAATGAATCAGGGATAAAATGAACTCCCTTCCTGTCTATGTTGAAAAATCATGTGTCATTGAAGTCTGGAAGGGGCAATGTTACATGGAGTTTTCACCAAGGTGTTCTAACTCAAATACAAACTTTGTTGGAGAGTATGTCGAAGGTCTTTAAGAGAAGTGAGAGGGAGATATTGTGTCTTCTTGTGTGTGGAGTTAATATGAACTCATGGGTTGATGGTTTTGCATATGATCTAGTCCTGGTATAGATGGAAACAGCTGAATGTAGAACTGTTTTCAATCCAAGTGGATTTTTATGAGCTACTACTGCAACAAAAAGATCTTTCTTTCTCTCTCTTCCTGGGGTATGGGGCGCAACTTAGCAATATAGAAGACTCTGAGAGGCTTGAATGCCAGGAGACAGATGCCCGCAGTTCTGTGCAAACTCAACAAGTAGGCCAAAAATTGTGTTTTGGTTAGCAGCAGAAATTCAAACCTCTTCAACATCGTTGCTTATGGTGTCATTCAAATTTTATCTTCCATACCCGCTTCCATGACAGCATCATCTATCGAATCCTAGAGGATGTGGAAGACATAATGCTTAAGGTCAATGACATACCCATTCTTGATTTTATTTCACAGGGTTCAAAGGATGGCTCCATCATCAGTGGTCTCCACAACGCCGAGTGAAATAAAATGACTATTTTTGGTTGGTTGGTGATAATGATTGGTTCAAGTGGTAGCATTCAAGTAGATAATTTGTTCAAGATTCAATATGTTTTGTACCAACGTTTTTCCAAAGTTTTTCTTTTATAATTTCTTCAAATTTTTTTCAATTATGTAAATCAAAATTTTGTCCACAATTGTCATTTTCAAAATCATTATTTCCATTTGCATTTGTAAGTTCTGTTAAACTTTCCTAATTTGGTTTTATTGCAACATTTGTAGCTACATACAAATGCATATCATAAATTTCTCATAATGCTTTATGACTATGTTGAGTCAAACATAACCAAACATATAGATAGATTTATATTATAACTTTCCTTTTAAGAACACAGAAATCGAATGATCTTCATGCGACATTCGAAGTAAAATAATTTGAATGAAATTTAAATTTGTCAGGACATGGACAATACATCCACGTAATCCATATTATCCATATCCTTGTCATTGAAATATTTGTGCAAATGTTAAAATGGTGCAATTAAAAGTTCTTCTATAATATGATTTTGTAAAACTAAATCAAAAGGTTTTCCAATGTCAAATTTTCTTTTACAAGATTTACATATTATTACATCTTTAAGATTTTTTTCATTCTTTAGTTCATTAGGTAATTTTTCAATATATGGTTTTGATACAAAAAAAAATTTGATATTTAAAATATAACCTTTGACAACAATAACATAAATGTTTAGTGATATATTTGATATCTTCTTTATATTGAAGAATATTTTAAAGATGAATATTTATTTTTCTGTTTGCAGATGAGAAAAAAAATTCTTTTTTTTCAATCAAACATCAAATTTTTAATGAATTATAGTAGATGATAATATTTTCATGAAATATTGTTGACATGTTCTCTTTAAATATTTTGAATTACATTATCACAACAATGTTCAATATTTTTCGAAAAAATACCAATATTTGCATGACTTTTGTTTTCTCTTGATTCAAGGTATTTCAAATTTCATTTAATTTGTAAAATGTTTAAACGCAGATGTGGAATTTCTTTAAATAAATATCAAAGAAATTTCTTATGGCATATAATCGTAATGGGTTTTTTTAATTTATAACAAATTGCTATCTAATTATAAAATTCCAATTAAATCATTTTTAATCAGAAGTTTTTTCTTTTATTTTTTATATTCATATTTTGATTAGTAGTTATTTCTTTTTTTTTATCATCATTATGAATAGGAATATTTGTAATTTCTGAATAAATTTTAGTTGGTTCAAAATGATTGTTCCCATATACAAAGTTTAAAGGTGTTGATGCATTTTCTTGTTTTATCTTAACCATTATCTAACCATTGTTTATTCTCCAAACATGAATTGAATTATGCAAATATTCATATGTCCAATAAATAGTAGTGAAATCACCCCATAATCCACCATCTATTAATAAAATGGACATTTTTTGAATATAACTTTATTCATCATTTGCATTCCCATGGTGGAGATCATGCAAGAATTCAAATTTTAATTCTCACCTATGATATTTTAAAACTTTAGGTGTGCCAAGTGTTAAAGATTGTTTTAAATGTGACATACAATTATTTCATATCATTCTAAAACTAATGGAATATTTTGACAAATATGTTATTACATCAAATAAACAATCACCCACATTATATTGAAAATTAATGATTCTTTTTAAACCAACTTTTCCGAACTCAATATCTACATCAGTTTTCCAATTTAATCTTTCAATCAATTTTATATTTGATGAATACGTACTTTCCTTCACATATATTTATGATTAGTTTTTGTACTTGTAAATTTCAATATATATTATTTTTTCTATATCTATTACTATGTTTATTATCAAATACAAGAATGTCAAACTCCAATTTAAATCATCTCATTTTTCTTGAAGTTTCTTAAATTGTTATGATAATTTATAGTACTTACAAAATATTTTGGAAATTTTTATTTGATATTACTCCAATATTTTTTTTAAAATTATTAATAGATGTTATTATATATATATAATCTTTGAATCAATTATATATTTGATAAATTACGTATTTCCGTTCACATATAATTATGATTAATTTTTATACTTGTAAATATTTTTAAATATAATATTTTATTTCTATGTTTATTATCAAATATAAGGATGGGAAAGTCTAGTTTTTATTTATTTATTTATTTTTAAAAAATTTGTAAATTGTTATGATAATTTATAGTATTTATATAAAAATTGGATTTTTTTTAAAGATATTTTTCCAATTTTTTTTCTATTATTAATAGACGTTATTGCAAATTTTAATTTAAAAGTCTAAGATTCAAAATAATTTATTATATTACTTAAACAAAGAATTTGTTTTTGCATTATTATATTTCAAATATATACTTGATTTAGGATTTTTTCAATTTAATAAACTTCATAATTTATTGTTATACTAAGCAAGATGTGATGCAAATATTTTTTTATTATGTAAAAGGTGATTGGAAAAAAATCCCCGTAAACCCATCAATTCAAACCTAGCCAAAAAAAAGAATCATGAGTCAATTTTTTCTACTTTCCCACAAGTAAATTTCCCAAAGATCATTTTCTTTCCACGTCAACTTAACCCATATCAAAGTTCCCCCCCCCCCCCAAAACACATGTAAACGATCATGTACATAAAAATACATACAATTGAAAATATGCTCCTATACACAAAAATAGAATCATCTATTCAATACCAATATCACCAAATCATAACTATCATATATACATAGAAATATCTTATATGCAATACGTAAAATATTAATGTTTATATTACAAAATTTTCTTTATAGTTTTCTATTCATGGTCATCTTTGTTGAAAAGAAAAAAAACATAATTGATATATATACATAAAAGGATCTTATATACAACAAACAAATCTTAAGGTTTAGATTCTATAGTTTTTTGTTCAGGGTCATCCTTGTTAAAAATGGAAAATTTAGCAATTTCAACTATTATACTCAAAATGAATCTACATTTTACACATTTATCTCAAAACAACTTTAGGAAAGAGTTTTATTTCTGTCTACGTTTTTAAGATTGATCGAGTCATGACCAAATAAGGATTTGATCCATGATCTAATAAGAATGCAATCACAATCATTACCATTTTGTTGCTTTATTTTGCAAGAAATGTGAGGTTGACATTCAACTCCAACTATGTTCTTGCAATTATAACAATAATGGCCATTAATTTGAATTGTCACAAATGGAAGGTGACAACATGCATAAACATTCTCAAAGCAACTAACTCCAATTGGAATAACTAGTTTGCTGATAACCTACAAAGGTACATTCCATCAAATAATCCACAAAGGACCATTATAATAAAAACAAAATGAAAAGAACCAAACTAGAAATTTCATAAAGGAATTTGCAAAGCAAAATAATAAAAACACAAATGAAATTTTTTATATTATACATACCTCAAAATTCACCGCAAAATCCTACCTTTTAGTGTGTTTGTTGTGGACTTCCACTAGTCTTTCACCAACTGCAACATGAAGCACAAGAATAACAAAACTAATTGAAAAGTTTGTCAAAAGTTGTTCACCAAACATAAAATTGCCAACATTTTAAAGCCAAAACGTTGCAGGTCTTTTAATGCTATAAATTTCAACTAGCTATACATATTGTGGGTAGAATTCCAAAATAAAAGATAGTGCTTGTGTGTCATTAGGCCCCAAACCATTAACAACAATTAAACTAAAACTCTTTGGAAACATGCCTTGTATCCCATGGACCACAAGTTCAATTGTTCCAAGTTCTTATAAGTTTTATTGTTGGATGAAACTCTAAATGCAATGAGTAGTAACAAAACAAAGATCAAGTGGGAATGGATCAATCTGTTCAATCATTATGGTGGCTTCAACCCTCAAGACAAATGAGCAATCACCTTTTTCAAATTTGTTGTGAAGTGTCTCCCCAAAGTTTTGGATTCAAATGAAAGACCCAACATTAAGAAGAGGTGAAAAGGTTGTCACAAAGGTAGCCCCTACAGTAAGGGCGATAGTCAAGAATCCAGCATTATATGTAAAATCACAATGTATGAATTTGTATCCACTCCTTACAACATCATATAACCCATATCTATTCAATATACAATGCTCAAAACATCCACTCAACATTTTTTGTTGTATGTCAATGACATTTAAAACAAAAATAAATGTTGTTGTTTTTTTTTGCTTCAACTAACAACAATCTCTACCATTGATTATAAATAGTATCCAACAACAAAACACATAAATACAATAGAAAAAGACACAGCAAAATTGGATTAAAAAAAATTATTTTCAAATACATAAAAACAAACTATGTACAAACAAACTCTACTAAAATGAATTTTATAGATATACACTAAAATAAAGTTGCATTATAAACAACCTTAAAACACAAAAGTGTTATCAATCCTTTTCATAATCTAGAAACACAATGCTCTCAAAACACATATGAAAAACATAAAAAAGATCAAATAAAAACCAAAAACAAACAAACCATAAACAATGAAAAAATAAACATCACAACCATCCGTAATGAAAGGAAAATGTAATACCTCTAAATCTCCACAACACTTACAAAACCACAAAAAATTCTACAAGGTTATAGGAGAAGAATGTGTAAGCAAGACATTCAAGGTCAGGATTAGGGTTCTTCTAAGAATCAGGCCTACAGTTGGAACAATCTATTTTGTTTCACAAGTATTAATGAAAAATTAAGGTTTAACTTCCATTTAAGGTTAGGCCTAAACTTTAAGTCTACTAATTAGTGTTTAGACTGTGACTACTAATTAAAATATATTGTTCTACTTCTAGGTTAGGGTTCATTTAAAGGTTTCCAATACAAAATAATCCCATGAAGACACTTGGCAATACACAATTCATACCATTGACAAATGCCATTCTCCCAACCATATACCACATTCAAAGTCACTACAAAACCCAATAATGTTAAACATTTTAAAACATCGAAGAACAATCCAAATATGGCATTCTAAATATGCATTTCTTCATTTTTTTTGCATGAAAAAACTAAATTTCTAAAAAGAAAATCTTTCCTTTCTAGATTATTTCTTCCAAAATATTTAGAGCTTTTGAGGTGAAAACTTTAACTTCCTTGTTGGTATTTGCAACCTTTTGAACCACCACCTTCACATTCTATAGTCAAAATCTTACCTTTCAAATAAGATATGTAGGAAGTGGAATCAACAAGGCAAATTCAAATGGCTAACACCATTGCAAGGTAATAATATGTAGAAAATAATTGGTCTTCTAGCTTTGAAAAAACTTATAAATTTCTAACAAACACTTCAACAAACTAACTATAAGTTTTTTTTGGCAATGGGGTGTTGTTCGAAAACATTTTGTCTTGTTTCTAATAAATAAATCATTCATTCAAAAGTGATTCCATTTCCTACCCAAATAGAAAACACCCGCAATATTAATGTTTTAGTTATGATTAAACCTGCAACAAACCAATAACAAAATCACCGAACTAAGCATTTGTTAATGTTATTGCTCATAAGACATTAATTATCATGAATGTCGATGCCATGGGGTTCATTCATTTGAATGGTCATCCATGACTTATAATGAACTTATAGCTAACTCTTAATTTAATTTCAATTCATTGTTGGTTAGCTTTTAGTTAAGTTTAAGTTCATTTCTAGTTAACTTTTAATTCATTTTTAGTTAAATCTTGGTTCACTTCTAGTTAACTTTTAGGTCGTTTTTAATTAGTTCGCAATTCACTTTTAAGTCACTTCTAATTAACCCTTAGTTCACTTTTAGTTCATTTTTAATTAACTATTAGTTCATTTTTATTTAATTATTAATTAACTCTTAGCTCACTTTTAGTTAAGTTTAAGTTCATTATTAATTGAGTTTTAGTTCATTATTAGTTGAGTCTTAGTTCACTCATAATTCACACATGGATGAACATGGGCCACATGTAAATTGGAAGTTTTTTGATAAAAATTTTTGAGCTAAATGCTTGATGGGTATAAATAAAGGTAAAATTCCCCATAAAGTTTAGTTTATTCAACACCAATTTTGGGTACATTTATCAAAGCCTTGTTTTGTTTATTCTTTGTAATAAAATCTTGTTGAATTCTTATTTCACACATATCATATTATTGTTTTTCTTGTTTCATGATTTAAATTTGGAATTAGGCTTGCTTTTGTTTTCATTTTGGTTTAAATACCTTGTAATTTTGGTTGTTTTTGTGCACGTGACAGTTTAAACAAACTACCCCCATCAAGCCTACATCTTTTGTTTAGTTTTTGTCTTTATTTTGGACCTTATAAATATGTCTACATCTAGTGAAAAACTAGTGGAGAACTAGTGGCATCCATGGAAATTTTTTTTGTAGTTTTGTGGCATGTCCAATAAAAGAATCAATTTTTTTGTGACTATGTCATGCATCTCCAAAACAACTAGGCTTCAATGTCATCATGGTGTGTTCCAACAATGCAAATTCCAACAAAAGAACCTTGAATAACAGTAGAAAAAAATTGAAAGTCAACAACTAAATTTGTGACACATTTATAGTTATAATGGACACATGTAACTAAAAATAGTTTAGTTGCCTTGGACAAGTGCCATAAGACAATTATTCGCAAAAGACATGACATGGCCATGAAGGTGAAAATGTAGTCACAAACCTTACGACTAGGCTAAAGTTTTTCATCCATTGCCATGGATGGTCCCTAGTATGACATGGAACCTCAATTTGCGATTACATTTGGGATAGTCGCATATTATCAAAATGTGCCACTAATGGGTGGTTAGGATTTAACCACATGGTAATTTAAAGAACCAATGGCCATAAAACACATGGCAATTTTCCATTTGTTCAAAAAGGATATATTATAATTATAATAGTTAAATATTATAATTAAAGTAATTAAATGTTATCATTACAACAACTAAATATTATAATCACAGAAAAATAAATATTATAATTAATTTAATTAACTAATTATAATCTATCCTAGGTTAAACTATAATAAGCAACTTATTTTAAATTAGATTAGGGTAGAATAAGCTAACTAGCATAGGTTAAATAGGTAGGTAGGATCTTATTTATTTTGTTGGGGACAAGCCTTTTGATTGGTTCATCCCAATTGGCACATGCAATATGTTTATAGTGCATACCATGAATCTAGTCAATTTTATTTCACATACTTATATACTTTACAAGTTTGAAGTTGTAGACAAAAGATATGGGACAATTATAATGAAGGGAAACACTACAACATTATCACATCTTTTGTCTCATACAAAAACATTATCATATATCCACACAATAAAATTTTACTATTTGTATTAACTATTTATTACTTATCCTATTAATTCCATATTACCTTGGCTACATACCTATTACTTATTACTACCTATCGTACTTACTATTACCTAACCTACCTAATAAATTAATATCCTATCCTACATTTAATAAATTAATTGTTTAACATAGTTAATTAATTAATTAATTAATACAAAAACACTACAATATATCCACAAAATAAAATACCTCTTACTTAACATATAATCTACCTACACACTACCTACTAGTAGCTATCATACTTATTACATACTATTTAGCCTAACTAATTAATTGATTAAGTACCTAACTTAATTAATTAATTAATTAATATAGAAACATGATCACATATTCAAACAATAAACTAATAAACCTACCTACTACCTATATTCCTATTTACTACCTACTATCTAGTTTATCAATTAATTAATGACTTAGCCTACCAACTACCTACCTAGTTTACCTAGCCTAATTAAGTCTAACCTTCATAGTCTAGCCTATTAATTACATTTAATAAACTAGCCTACTATTACATATAGATAACTTAGGCCAATTAATTAAGTATGCAAGTTAGGCTAGGCTACCAATGTACATAGGCCTACTTAGTTTAACATAACCTATTAAGCTTAGTTAACTTAGTTTATCAACTAGGTTATAATAACCTTTTCTAACAAACTATTAGCTATTAGATATTATATCATGGAAGACCCATGGATAATTGCAAAAAAAAACCATGGATGGGTACATTGAAAGGATAATAGTCCATTTGAAATAGTAAAGTTTGCCATATGTGGTCTATGTTTTTTTGTTCATGTGGTAGAATATACTATTGTAGTTGAAATTCATTTCATCTCTAGTTGCAAAAACAACTATGTTATCATCCATTGATGAATGTAATCAAAATTGAATGACATTGTTCACTTTTCATTATCATATTAATCGTGACGCGCCCCCAAGTTCCTTGTTAGACCCAAAAGGGTCCAACTATGTCAAAGAGCGGAAGTAGTTGGAATTTGGTGCCGTTTCCAGCACTAAAAGGGGTGAGAGGGGCGTGCTGAAAGTTCCGGGATTAGACTAGGAAGAGAGACAAGTTATTTATTTATTTGGTCCTGCATTCAAAACCAATCAACATGTTGGTTAGCTCACATTTGGAACATTCTTGGTGTTAGAACAAGCCACGGGCAACCCTGGACTCACTTGACTCACCACGGCCCGAATTCGGGGGAAGCCACCACCTTCCCCCATATAGTATTATGTGCCTCTTTGTCACACTTACATCCGAATGGCACTTTTTTCTCGGGACTCCCAAAATGGAGTCCCGAAATTGTCCCGGTTTGGACTCCTAAGACTTTGGGCATTCGTAACTTCTCGCTCCAACCTTCGATTGGGGCGAGGTCCGAAGCAAACTTGTAGCTCTCCTTGAGAGCTTTCCAACGGTGTGTCGTACTTCACCTACACACCCCAGAATCGGGTCGATTCCCAACTTTTAGTGGTTGGGAGTCAAACTGCCAGTTTGACTCCTGGCCCTTCTTTCAACTATAACTTGTGATGCAGATGTCCAAATGGCTCATGTGAGGCCATTTTGGACATCTACACTTCAAGAACTTTCCAATGGTATGAAGAACACCTCAATGCAAGGTGTTTTGACCCCTACAATCGAGTTCTAAATTTTTGGGAGTCCCGGAAGACTCCCAAGTCTCATTTTCGGAAGTGTGAGTGGCAACCTCACACTTCCCTCAAAGTGGGGTTGAGACAATTTCTTTGTTCATGTGGTAGAGTATATTATTGTAGTTGAAATTCATTTCATTTCTAGTTGCAAAAACAACTATGTTATCATCCATTGATGAATGTAATTAAAATTGAATGACATTGTTCATTTTTCATTTACATTTTCAATGGAAATCATATTAATCGTAAGTTGTAGTTGCATTTACAATTTAAAATTTGGTTCAACCCTTCTTGTAATTACATATGTGATTACAGCAAGTTGCAACTACATGGACATGTAGGACTAACACATTGTTAATCATAAAATAAATTGATTTGGACATTAGTCGCATAATAATCGCAAAAATATTATAAGAATGGATAACTTTTTTATAGTGTAAGTCTCTTAACAAGTTGAATGGGACACATTTAAGGTTTTGGGGTTTTATCAATCAAGTGCACTTGGTCATTCCATTTCATCCTCATCATTATCCAAATGGATCAGTCTGGGTTGGACTCATGGGCACTATATTATTGGGCATTGCACTAGCCTAGTTTGCATTATTATTTGAATGACAATCATCACTTTTAAACAACTTTGAAACATTTTTCAAAAAATTCATAGCAAAATTTGGAGATTTAAATAGAAAATGCACATCTATAGCAAATTATGATATTTTCATCAAGGATCATGACTTGCATCTGTGGATGCATCTGAATTCAAGCAAATTGGCATTCGACATTTTGTAGGACAAGGTTGCACTCATGAGTCGATTCCAATTTGGGTTATGTAGCAACATGAAGGACTTACTTTTAACCATGTCAAATCCCATAACCTTGAGTCAAGCAATCGTGCAAGCTATTTGTTGTGACAATCATCTTTTTGAATGTTGTTAAGAGAAGCATTGGGAACCATCACAACCCCCATGCCACCCCAACTAATTTTATCAACAATAAAATATGATCCCATGTAAATTGATGAGACAAGATTCAAACCCTTCACTAAATAAAAGAAGCAATGACAATGCACAAACAATTTTTGTTTATATTGTGGGGGATTAGGTCATGTTGTTCATGAATGTCCAAAAAAAAAGGTCCACATACATCACATGCCATTTGTTTCACTAATTCAAAATATGGAAAATTTAAAAACAAGAATGTCTAGTCTTTTTAAGGACCTTGAGACTAGACTTCAATTCATCATGTGTTGGGAATGGTTCTAACTTGTCTTTAGATACAACACCCAATCTCTTGTTACCATTCATGAATAAATGTAACAAGTATAAAACAATAAAAACTTAAACATTGTTTGATTCTACTGCATTTGGATGTTTTGTTAACAAGGAGTTGATGTGACAACATAACTTGGCCTTGTATAAAATAGTCACATTAGTAGGAAATGAAATCATTGATAGTCAGAGTCTCTCCTTAAGACCTATGACACATCATGAAACCAAGGTGTTGGAGGTCACCATTGGGTTACATTCTAACAAGGTCATGTTCAATGTCATTTCATCCCCGAAAAACCTAATCATCATTGGGTTATCTTGGTTCATTTTGCATAATCCATGAATGGATTGGCATATGAAGAGTTTCCGTTTTGAAGCACCCAAATAAGAACCTTTGGATTGTGAGGCCACTATCACAAGCATGGTTGGTGAAACACATGAACATGTACGTCATGTCTTCAAAGATGATTTGGGTGAGGTTGAATGCATGCCAACTCCAAGTTTTCCAAGCCATTGTTTATGGGAGCAAAAGGATTCATGCATACTACAAAAAAAGAAGATGCATTCTTGATTTATGCACTTCTTGTAATAAATGTCAGGCCACGACATGAAATCCCTTCTCAATATAAAGGTTACAAGGATGTGTTTGAAAAAAAAAATGCTGACACCTTACCAAAACATCAGCCATATGATTGCACAATTGACTTGGAAGAAGATGCGCAACCCTTATTTGGACCGATCTACAATTTGTCACAAGATGAATTTGCAATTTTTCGTGAATACATCAACAAAAATTTCAAAAAAAGGTTCATTTGACATTCCAAATCTTTAGTTGGTGCCTTGATCCTATTTGTCAAGAGGAAGGATGGATCCCTCTGAATGTGTGTCAATTACTGTGGCTTGAATTGATTCACCATAAAAAACCGCTACCCACTACCTTTCATATCAAGATTATTGGATCAATTTAGTCATGCCAAGGTGTACACCAAGATTGATTTGCATGGTGCATATATAACTTGGTGCATATTCAAAGAAGGTGACGAATGGAAGATTGCATTTTGTACACGTTATGGCCATTTTGAATATGTTGTGATGCCCTTTCACCTTACGAATGCACCTATCATCTTCCAACACCTCATGAATGTTGTTTATCCATGAATACCTGGATGATTTTGCGGTATGTTATATCGGTGACATCTTCATTTTTCTTTAAGAACTTGGAAGAACATGAATGACATGTTTGACCCAAAATGAGTTTCAATGGACAATTAAACATGTTTTTGGGCAAGATTATTTTCTACACATGTGACTTGCACCTAAAGCTAGACATTTTGAACCCATTGAACATAATTTTTTGGTCAAATGGTTTTAAAAAAAGTCTTTTGCCTTGCAATCCTTTCCTTCCAAATTTTAAAACTTTTAAATTTTTGTATGATTTGGTTTTTCATAGAAGGGGGCATGTCTTTGTTGTACAAAAGGTTTGAAATCAATTGTATGAATTTATGGATTCCTTTTAATTTCTTTTAGAAAAGTGCAATTCAAACACTTTATATAGTCAATTTACAAGATTAAAAATGACATTTTCATAATATCCAAATTATTTTTAAATATTTTTATTAATTTAACAATACATCATTTTATTTATTGGCATACAATAATCCACTACAATTATAATAATGCAAATTTTTTTAAAATCCAAAGTTTTCATTTACAGTCCTTTTTGTTACCCCAACCTTGAGTACACCCATGTATAAATTGTTTGACTCCACTATTAAACAAAACCCAACACACAAGGATATTTAAAAGAAATCATAGGTAGCAAAATGTAAGTTGCATTTTAGTGCAAATCTAATAAATGCCAACTACAACATTGTGTTGACATGAGCCCCACCCAATAGTTTGCACTTTGAGTTTCCTTGTAATGCACAACAATGATCCAAAGCATATTGGGGAACATGCCATAGGATGGTGAAAAAACTAACTAGGAGAAAGTATGATAATTTGGTTAGTTGTCAAACAAGGAAACCCAATTTGAAGAAATTTTATATAGAGAGGAACAAACATTATGGTCTTCATTTGAATTTTTTTTATCTCACAAATTCAACTAGTTCAAGTACTTTGAGGGCAACTTTCACAACAACAAAATTAAATCTATCTTTTGTAGCTTGCAAAAATATAACCCTACACACCCAAGGTGCATGGAACCAATGACATGATGGGAGAGAGAAAGACAAAAGGAAGACATGGATAGGCCTTATTGATGAACAAAGGTTCAATTCTTTTAGTACTACTAACATAAATCAATCCAATTCAACTACTAAGGTAGCCCACTACACAACATTAACACCCCACTTTCTTGAAGTTACCAAGTTTTCATAAATATATGTCATTCTCCATGGACATGCAACAAGATTGAAACCATTGTGGATAGGATTGTGTATTTTAATTTTTGTTTTCTAATCTTATCATCACAAACTTCATGGGCTACAATTTGGCAATAATAGTCATGCAAAATTTGCTTTTCATAGGTTAATATGGAATAGACATGGAGTTGTATGTTTATTTGTGTTGTTCATACATGAAAGTCATGGACATGACTTTTATGTTTAAATAATGCATGACATTCATGTTTAAACAATATGAACCTATGAAATAACAATTTTTGCACAAATTTGGAACCAACCCATGAAATCTATAAATTTGTAATGATATGGACATCCTAGATGATTTATGAACATGAAGAAGTCATATTATTTTAAGGGTCAAGAGCAAAAGAAAATAAACACCAAATTCACACTAATACAAGAGGTAATGAAATCTGTTTCAAACCTATAGCCAAAAATGTATGCATGATGGATAAAAGAGCGAAAAAAAGGGATAACATACATGGTTACCGCAAAAACAACAAAAGTAGTTCCCAAAGCTTGAATACAACCTCCTACTACGTCTCAACAAGATAAGCAAATAAGACAATGCCACTATGTAGTGGTCTAAGATCAACATGTAAGAATAAGGGATAACAAAGATTCTTTGGAATAAAAAAATTGTCTTTTAAAAACCATGAACTTAAAAAATTATTGTAATATTTAAAGTGATGTTAACTTGCATAAACTACAAACAAAAACCATCAACCATGTTTCAAAATTGCAAGCAACCACTTTTGTTTACTTTTTTTAAAATCAAAAGCGATGTGGCAAAACCCAAAAAAAACGTTGAAACTAAACTGCTTGATTTGCAATGAATGAAACCATGAATTGAAAACTTTTTTAAAAAGGGAATCACAATGCCACATAACTTGAAAAATTCATCTCATCCACTTGCTAATGTTATGAATCTCCCATTTATTTGCAATAACAAGTGACAATAAGACAACAAAAGCCACCACCAAACCATTACGAATTAGAACACATCCAAACAATGTTGCATTGAAACACACCAATTGTTCCAATAATAACCACTACCAAAACTTGTTGCCACCTTCAAATGGTTTCCAAAAAAAAAAAAAAACACCTTAACACAACAACCATAACCCTAAAACATCTTCAAACCTAACTAACCACGCCAAACCAAACCAATCCAAAACCCCAATTTAAACTAGACCTCTTACCATTTCAACAACTAAAATAACTATTTGAAAAATTTCCTTTGTCTGAACACCTTCCCAAAAAAAAAAAAATCCACTTCCACCCATTTGAAAATGATATACTCGTTTAAAAAATAAATCAAACCTTCTCCCTTATGTAAAAACCTCCAACAAAAAATTGATTGCGCCAATTTGAAAACAACTTAACTTTAAACTTACAAAATGAAAATGATGTGAGGGACCTTGTTCCTTATAGGGACTAATCAATGAAACAAACAAATTACTTTACTTAGTAATAAGATGTTTAGTTGGATCTACAACACTTTGAACGTCTTATTTTAAATCACTTCGTTTTTAAACATGGCCAAGCGATATGAAAATATAATTATTTAAGTGGATTGCATTAACCATACTATCATGAACATAATTTTTCTATCGTGTTGTTTTGGACTTGTATGATGATTCCACAAACATGTCACCTTCAAATTCTCCATCTTCTTCTTACTTGCATGTAGATGCTAATAACTATATTAAGATTACCATGATCGCAATAAATGCAAAAGGTGTTATGATCAATGCACATTGTGTTGATTTCATCAATAAGGTTAAATTTGTGCACCTGATACATTTTAAAATGAAAAATAAATCTAATGGTGGTAAGCATGATTTATAGTAGACAATTGAATATTTTACAATTATGTTAATGAAAATCATTCCACCCTAGGATTCTTGCCAATATTTATTTTGTGAATTTTGAAACATTGTAGTTGAAATGGTAATCATCCATAGGAAGATTTAGCCAAATTTGGCAATGGATGAAATATGTAAATTTAAAAAAATTGAGCATCTTTCCATATTTTTTGCTATCATTTGGAATCAAATGTAAAAATTTGGTGATTTTTTTATTAAATTTATTTTCAAATTATGGCAATTGAAAACCACATTAGTGGTTGATGGAGGCTTGTTTAAAGATATGAAAATGATTTAAAATATACTCAAATATTTTCTTACTATGCATTCCTTATGGTTACATATACTATTTAAAAAATAATGTTCACATTTTGTTATGTATATGTTGTTGAATTTGTTAACTCCAATACAAGCTTAATATAAAAGAATTATAGGACACAATAATAATCATATTTGTCTTATAACAATTGATGCTTCCTTCCAATGTTTTTTTTGTTGCAAAATTTCATCAAAATGCAAATAAAAGATAACATTTTGTCAAAATATTCCCATTCCTCAGGGAAAAAAAAAATTAAAAAAAAAAATTGAAAGAAAAAAAGATTTTTTTTCACTACACTTGATCTCTAATTTTAATTTTGTGTAATTTAAAAACTAGTTTAAAAACTATTTAGATAGGTTCTAAAAAACTATCCTCATTTCCAATAAATTAATTGACTGTCACACTTATGTGTCATTTAGGTTTCATTTAATTTCATTTAATTTCGCAGGATTTGATATTTTTCAACTAGAAATCTTGCCATAAATGATTAGAATTTGCATTATTGGTTTCTTGAATTTTAAACCAGTTTTTGAACTTTCAAATTAAAATTAAAATTTCAAGGGATAATCAAGATTTCCATACCTATAATTGTACCATCTTAGATCAGCCCTTTCTTTTTTCTTTTTTTATATAATATTTATTTATTTATTTAAAATTATAAATTATAAATTATTATTTTATTTAATAATAAAATCTAAGTGGTGAAATCTCGCCAGAAAGAAACGAAATTAAAAATTAAAAATCTGAAAATGAATTGATTTTGGAGGTTTTCAATCGCCAAAAGGTGAAGGTTACAAACTGCGTGCCAGATTTTCTATATTTGTTTTTCAGTGTGTAGCCAAAACTATGGAGAGAAGGATGGACGTAGAATGAGATGTGACGATGGTGGGTGGGTGGGTGGTGGGCTATTGTGAGCATGCAGCAGGTATGGACAAGAGCCAGCTTCAAGAGCTTTCTTTGCACAGAGGAGTTTGCTTCAATCTGCCTGCGTATGCATTGCATTAGAAGAGGGACCTCACCATGCTCCACTCTTCAAAGGTGTTTAAAAGTCTGAGCGACTAGAGCGTTCTCGCAGAAGATCGTAGACTTGAGCAAGTTCACTGTGAACTTAAAATGGTGAAGTTTTTGAAAGCCCTAATAACTGTGGCACTTTGCGTCAAGCGGAGCATGCTGCTGCTGCTAAGGTGGTGGCTCTCAACATGCTTTCTCGACAAGGACCTTTCTCAGTCTCTTGCTGCACGGATCCTTGTAAGTTTGTTGTCATTTCGTGTCTTGTCTGTGTGTCAGTCACTTTAGGTGCTCATGTTGTGTGAAGCTTTTTTTTTTTGGGGTTTGTGAGCAACAAGCCTTTTGAGGCATTATTTCTTTCACATGTTCTGTTGGTCTGAAAATAGTGCAGGATGAAACAGGAGTGTACAAGAACTTGTTTGCAGGAGAATGCACACAAAGGGCAGGTGTGTCGTTACCAGTGTACACAACCAGTCGGCACGGACCTGGGCACTTGCCAGTCTTCAAATGCACTGTGAGAGTAGCAGGCCTGGAGTTCCAGGGGGAGGCTGCAAAAACCAAAAAAGCAAGCTGAGGAAAATGCTGCCATGGCTGCCTGGTTGGCTCTCAAGAAATGTACGTCTTCCAAATTGTTTCATTCTGTTTCTCCATTGTCTTGGTCTTGTTTATATGCCTTCATTTCCCTGCATCATGCTTGCAGTGCCTGATGTAGTTGGTGCTGGATTATGTGCCAGTGTCAAATCAAGGGCCGCCTACAACAGGGCTGGCAGAGACAGAAGTCACTGAAGAGCAGGAGCAGAATGTGATAGCGCAGGATCTAGCTGCTGCTTTCTATAAAGAGGGCAGCATACCTTCAATGCAGCCTTTGCCTCAACCACCATATGTGCCCATTGGGGGATCAATCCCTCCAAGGATCAGAGTGATGTCACCCAGAGATCAGTGACAGGGAACTGCAGGGACAATAGGGCAGTGTCATACTAGATCCTGGTTACCAGATATGGCTTTTGACCAATGCCTTCAGCACAACCAGTCACATCCTAGTGTAGGAACCAGGTCTGTTCCAAGTTTTCGACCAGGAGGGGCTCCTCCTTGCACCACCTCTATGGTGACTTTGTGGGACTTTTCTAGCATGTCAAGGGAAGCCCTAGCAGTGAGCAGGGTAGTAGCAAGTTCTCTAGGGAGTGGCCTTGTACAAGTGGCTCCAGTACATGTTCAGAGCTTGGGAACTCCTTGGAAAGTCAGACACGAAGTGCAACTACCTTTGGATGAGCATTAGCGGGATGAGGATGACTGGCTTCAAGGATGAGATAGCTCAAAGTCAGCCTCAAAGACTGACAATAGGAGTGACACCAGTGATGTTGATCACCGTTCTTCAGTCATGCATGCATCTTATAATCCTATGTCATGGTCACACTCAGGCTCTATGCAGTTGTGGCATGAATATCCAACAAGGACAGTTATGCCAGTCCGGATACGGCTAGCACTTAGAGTATGTGCCACTCCACCACCCCACCCCCCTGTGGAAACAGAAAATTCTGACCACTGAACACTGAGGGGGAGGCAGCTGCTTGTAAAGTAATAAACCAGCTGAGTCTGTAAGAGGGAATTGAAGTGTGCCTTGTGGGATGATTAAGTGACAACTTCACTCGTCATGGAATTGGAGTAAGGTGGTAGTCCATATGATGTGCCATCTCACTGGATGGGTGGTCCACTAAGATTTTGACACAGGATCAGTCGTGGAAATTGCATCCTTCGAGATGGGATCGCCTGAGTTCTCTTGGTAGGCATATATGTACTCTTTTGAAAATTTTCTTGTACTGTCCAATGAGATTTGTGATGAATGCGTGAAGCTCAACTGTCTGAAATTTTTTGAGCTAATAAATTGAGACTTTTAATACACCAACCATTGGCAGATATGGAATCAGGTGCACCTTACAATCACAGCTCTTGGTACCCAAACTTATCTATCATGGTGTGTTCTCAAAAGGAGCACATTCAAGTTAAGTTATTTCCTTTTTGCAACCCCACCCATAAAACTGAAAGTGAGACTGCAAATAGGTGGGAGACTACTAATAGCAAACCACCTGTTCCAATCATCATGGTTGGCTGATCATAAACAGGGAGCAGTAATCAAGTCGTATTTATTACACTCTTCTCTGGTATGTGCACAGCTTTGCTGTGCTTTTTACCAGCCTCAGCAAACTGACAAATTTTGACTTTTCTTCATCCAATTTTAATGTGCATGGTCACATACTGAGCACATCCGGGGATGCTCCTCACAGTAAGAAATTGAAGACAAACTACACTCCATAACATTCTTGCATCAGGGATCTTGGAATGCTGTCAACTCAATTATTCCCATATTGTGTGTCAATTGCCAACTCACATGTATATGGGAACTATTCCAATTTCAAACCTTGCACTACAGTCTACCGTAAGCTTTTTCCAATTACCTTAAAGTGAGTAGTATTAATATTAGTGAGAACAAAAAGACCAGGTTCTTCTAAAATGGTCCAACATCTTCAAAGTTCCTAAATTAGCAGTTTGTAAGGCTTATAGCTAACATGGGACCACACATGGTGAGGTTTCTTACTTGCATAAATGGTTTGTCACTGTATAGAGGGTTTCAGACTCCTTCCTGTCTGTAGAATTGACTCTTTATTGCATTTTTCAGCACCCATTGGTAATAGTTGCGCCTATACTGACATCCTAGTGTCCAATGTGAAGGGTGACCCTGCTGGAGCTACCAATCCCAACTGCCGCATAATTCGTAAGCGCCGGAGTCTCCGCTCTGGTTTTCTTTGCACTCTCTCCTCTTCCTGTCACATCCACTCATGCCCTGTTACAACTCTGGAACAGTGCACTAAGCTTATCACCACATACCCAAGTCTATTATTGCATGGGAGGAGATACAGGTCAAGAGCAATGTTCATCCCCAAATATACAGAACAATTGCGTGACAACAAGAATGCTAGCTAATCCACCATTGTAATACTCCTTAATCTCTGAGATCCATAATGCAGTTTTCTTGTCTCGGAGAATGTGGATCAATTAAGAAATTGCACTCTAAAGCACAAAGCTTCTAACACTTTCGCCATTCAACATTTATCTCTGAGCAGCATTATAGGTAGGTGCTGTGATTACTGAGGGAGCAGGGAGGAACCGACTCTACCTCATACAGCACTTTAGGTTTCCGTTTTCTTGAAACTCGTCTTCCTGTTTCCTCATCCTCGGGTGTTGATTGACTTGCATGTGCCTGAATACCTGCCAGCCCTAACAATACCCTCTCTTCAGTGAAATTTCTGTTCAGTTTCATGAAGGATGATGTTTGTGTGTCACATCAAATCTAAAATAGGTTTCTGCATGTTATCCAAAGAATCTTAAGCTGTGGGAAAAGACATCAGGTACATGTGTAGTCTTGAATGTTTTTGTCTTGCACAGGGAGAAGGAATCAACAGATTAGCATTCATCAAGATGAGATGTCGAGTATTGTAGAGTTTTGATGGATGGTTTACAGGGGACTGATGCCAAGCCTCAAATCAGGCCCTATTGACTCAACTCTGCCTGGAATTTCTACCACAGTAAATTAGAACAGTGGACCCACCATTGCAATGAGAATTGTCAGGCATTTGGGGTTCAGGCTCTCTAGGCTCAACAGCGAAGAACTCTGGAAGTTTTCCTGACTTTCTGAACTCCAGTGCCTGCATCCCTCAAAACTTTTCCCCCATGTCAGACAAACTTCCTTTACCAAAGCAGTGTCAGAAACATGGGACCCTTTGTGTTTGGGAACAACTTTGTCAAATGTTTGACGCAAGATAATGAATGAAGCTAAGGAATTTGCCACCTGTGTAGGAGCTGCACTAACTGGACATGAAGAAAATCTAAAGATCTTTGAGTACTTCATTCTTGGAGCTGAATCTGAGCCCTCCTTGTGGCACTTGGAGATGAATCACAGAGTTGACCAGAAGTGATTCAAGAAATGAACTGTTTGGGTCAACCTCAAAAACAAACCTCTTCAATGCCTTTCTGCAGGGCTTTCTTGCGAATTTTACTCCTCTCTTGAAGTTTCTGTCATATTACACTCACTCCAGTAAGATCACAACAAGCAGACTTCTGGTCAATAAGCTATGTTCTATGCACAGCATAACAAACACCCACAAAAATTCTAGCAGAAATACACAAGCAATCACCAGTGTACAATAATGAAACAATAACAAGGATCCATCCAGCAAAGACAAGGGGCTCATACCGCATCAAATTCTGCCAATCCCACATTTGGGTCCACCCAACCACTGCACCCCACCACAGTTCTTATTGATCAACACAACAGCAGGACCACATGTAAGAACTACCACAGCACTTCAAAGCCTGTGGACCCCCTTGGATGCAGTGCTAGTAGAAAGACCTCTCCTTTGGCCAGGACAAAAGATCATCTTCTTTGTATACTGACTTACCCTACAGAAATGAACTAAAACCATACTTGAGAATTTCAGAATGTCCCAAAATTATGGTCTTTGGGACATCATACGGCTCAAAAAACTGCACAGGTGGGCCCCTGTACTGCATTGTCAATTCTATTCGTCTGACCTGACCCAGCATTTGAGTCATATTCCTACACACAAACTGTGGGAAGACTTGGGTGGCAGAAGATAGAGCACAGGTACCCACAAGTCATAGGTGCCGAAGAAGTGCACCAAAACATCTGTGTCATCCCTTTGATGACCCCCTGTACCCTCTTGTACTGTTCTCTCATCAGTCACCTGATTCTCCCACCATTCGCCAAATGCTAGTGTTCAGCTACATGTTTGTGCATAGATTTTGGCAACTGCAATGCTTGAAATTGAATTTCTTTCCAGAACTTTGGAGGAACTTTATAAAAAGTTCCATAGAACATTTTTTCTCATGCTGGAACAGCTGATGCAATGAAAAGCTGTAGCATCCAAATTTTAGAAAATCAATAGAACCGACAGAAAAAGGTGAGTGAAAGCTGAAGTGTTAAAAACTGAACTAACAAAAGTGAGATTAGACCTGGGCAGGCCACCAAGGAAATCGAGCAAATTTTGCCCAAACTAGTTGACCGGGCATGAATCGTGGAAGTGCATCCTCGGCTGGCAATGATGATCCTTCATCTCCTTCTGTAGCTGTCCCTTCACCTCCATTTGATACAGAAGGATTTGTGGCAACTACACCATTTGAGAGTTCAGGATCACCATGTTGTTCACTTTTGGTTGCTTCCATTTCTGATCAACACAACAGGGAAATGCTACTTCACTTTGTTTCAGCTTTCTTCTTCAATGTCATTCATTGCTCCTTTGATAAGGTCACAACCAGATTCTGAACTGTAAGATGCTTCTTACACATATTTGGTGCCCATGATACAACAACATCATCATGGCTATAGAATAAAAGAACTGGAGGATGGGGTGGGGGAGAAAATAGTTTGACCTGAGTCTGTGTTAGCACCCTCAGTTGCACTGACAGTGTTGCCAAAAGTGGTATCACTGTGGGATTGGACTCCTTCTTCTTCTTTGTTCATGCTGAAATGCTCCTCGAAATCTCCACTGTCAACAGCTTCTTCTTCTTCTGACTCGTCTCCTTCCCTCATGCTCTGGTACTCCTCATCTCCTGCAGTTGCACATCGCATTCAGACAAAAAAGGTGGGGCCCTTTCACACTGTCTTTTGCGGTATGGTTTTGGGGGGGACTTCTTGTGTGTTCAGTTGAGAAGGTATGGCTCTTCCAGGTTCCCCCTCACCGGGTGGTGTCTTTCATCAAAGGCTCGACTCAATACTGGAAAAGAAAGGGCCCTCTCAGGAGGACTTCAAGCTTCTGTCACCTGTTGGCAATTGTTGATGTGTCTTTACTTAGCTTACTAAACTGCCCTTTAGACTATCAGTTCGCTAGTGAGTGAGTGAGTGAGCAACCACCCGACCACCAAGATTGATTTTAGTGACACAGGTGAGGAACAACAGCAGGCAGCTCTGGCACCACAAATTGAGAGAGGGTTTCTATCTTTGCCCATCTAGATGATACACTGTTGAATTTGGAGCAGTTTCTCCTCTTGTCTGCAGGATTGACAAAATGGAAAAAGATGGGTTTGGTTCCTTTCTGTTTGGATCAGATGATGATGATGATGATGATGATAGCAAAGAAATCCATGAGAGGACATGAGATGACACGACATGAGACGGTGGTGGAACAAGCATGAATGAATTCATTCGTGTTGAGAGAGAGCTAGCTAGCTAGCAGTGAAGAAGAAGAAGAAGAAGAAATGTTGAACTCACACCTCGGAGATCAATCACATGATTCTCAAAGCTGTCAGAATCGTAAGCAGCAGCAGCAGCAGTCACCTCCATCTCATGCATCTTGGAAGAATTGCCATTATTACCATTCGCTGCTCCTTTGGATCTCGTTCCCATTCTTGTTGTCGCTTGTCTCCCTTCTGCTGCTGCTGCCGCTGCCGCTTTCTGCATTCTCATTAGGTTAGGTTGGGTTGGTGTTCCTTTTCTTTTTTCTTCGGGTTTCTCTCTCTCCCCAAAAACCGAACAGAACGATCGAGCGCCTCCAACTCCCGGTTTCTGTTTTTTTCTATCTCCTCAAGTACTTTACTCACATTCTGCTAGAATCAACCGACACCAGATTGAAGCCAGCAAGAAGAAAAAATAGGAAAAAAAACCCAACTCTCATTGCGAGTCCACTACTACTACTACTACTACCCACCATGATTTTTTCTTTTCTTTCTCTCATAAGAGTTTCTCAAAGAATCATAGGAAGAAGAAGATTCTTCCGAGCGAGCACTTGACTCTCGAAACAGTGTGGTGAAGAAGAAGAAGACAATCAACAACAACAACAACACCCACAATGTTGGTTTTTAGTGTTGTTGTCTTTTTGTTTTCTTTCATACCAAACAAAAACTTCTGCATTCAAAAAAAAGCTTGGCATTCAACAACAACCACCCCCCCAAAAAAAAAAAACCGACCCACCACAGAAGAGTCGATGGAAACCCTAAAAGTCGGACAGAAACTGACTGTTGTGGGGAGGGGAGGGGAGGGAGAGCGATGGCAATGAGAGCGATGATAATGGGGGAAACCCAACAAAAAGAATTCTCCTTTCCACCGCGCTAACGATAAAGAAGAGAAAGCATAACAAACAACAACATTCTTCTGACAAAAAGACTGGACGACGACGACGACGACTACATCCTGGCCCCAAATTTGGTGCCCAATTTGACTTACTCATCCATGGCTTCTGGTGTGCAAGGATCTCCCCATACACAACCAAATTTGCTGTTTGTTGCAACACAGAAGAAGGAGAGAGAGAGAGAGAGAGAGAGAGAGAGAGAAGAGAGAAGGAGAGCAATCTTTCAAGGTTATCAATCCGGTTATCATCCCGGTTATAAATAACCTAAGGCTTGTCGGTTATTGAGATACATAATTATTTTTTATAACCGCTTCAATATTTCTAACTGCCCTGGTATTTTGAAATTTCCCAAATCTAATAACCCTACTTGGATGACCCGGTTATCAACATCATCCGGGTAGGTCATCAATCCTTTAAACATCCAAAAAAAATTATGATAGAGAAGGGGAAAAAAATCTCCATGCAAAAATTTATCTTTTTATTTTATTGTATTTATTTTACAATCATATAACCAAATCATATACCCAGATGATAATAATAATAATAATAATAATAATAATGGATAGGATAGACCGATGATTTATCAACCAATTATTTCGATAAACCAACCTTTATGTATACCCGATGATTAGTACCCAATTAATATTGATAACCTAATTGATACCCATTTTATAACTAACTAAATAAATAAACCTACCTGGTGGTTATGAATGGGAAAATCTTATATATAAATTCACTATGTCTTCCCGTCCGTCCGTCCGTGACGTGACGTTCTGCTGCAGAACGCTACCCCATTCCAAGTTCCAACCTTCGCCCGAGACGTTCTGCTGTAGAACGCTACCCCATTCCAAGTTCCAAGTTCCAACCTTCGCCCGAACCGTCTGTCTGTCAGTCGAGGTCCCCAGAAAGGTCCCCAG
>Ga0116227_10003626_pt1 | contig 34224 bp, 25 predicted proteins | sample S1TSphgellanicum_FD_89693 | JGI IMG/M metagenome (GOLD analysis project Ga0116227, IMG submission 89693) | Host-associated microbial communities from peat moss isolated from Minnesota, USA - S1T2_Fb - Sphagnum magellanicum MG | ecosystem: Host-associated > Plants > Peat moss > Unclassified... | reverse complement strand
CACGCTCCAAACCGCCATTCTCCATAATTGCATTGCCGACCTCAGTCATAATTTGGAGCCGCCATTCAAGCTCCATACCCATTCAGTGCAGCCGTCATGCAAAACTCCTCAGTACAGCTCCTCTAGCAAAGCTTTTCATGCAAAAGCAGCCGTCATAGAAACCAACGGCTTAATTAACAACGGCCTAACTTCCCTGATCAGTGACATCCAGGAGTGTGACGTAACCTAATTTCGGGTTACAGTATCTCATTTGCACCTTATAGTGTGGTCACAACTTTGGAAGTATGTGAAAGAGTTTATTAAATCTTATAATGTCTATGCTCGAGCAAAGAATCTTCATCGTTGCCTTCATGGTCTCCTTTAGCCATTGTCAATCCCTACATCCTCGTGGTTTTCAATTTCCATGGACTTCGTCACACATCTTCCACCTTCTAGTTCTTATGACTCAATCTTGGTGGTGGTGGGCAATGGTGCCCTTGATATACATGATGATTCACATGTTATTGTATATTTGCAAGTAAGTGAAATTTTATTTAAATTGACACCCAAGGAATGGGACTGGGTTGTTCATAAAGCCAAGCAATTCAAATGGGAAAATGATTCCTTGCTATGGGTGTGGACAAATGGATGAGTATGGGTAATACCCCACCTAGAACAATGTGAAGGCCTTGTCGGCATGTTCACAAGGAGTTGGGCCATTTTGGGGTCCAACAAATTTACAATTTGCTCCAAACATAGTATTCGTGGTGAAGGATGCAATTGTAAGTTCAACATTTTTTTTTTGGGTATATGGTGTGTGACCAAGTTTGGGCATCTTTGAATGCACCTACACCTCACTTACAACCTCTATTAATTATGGGGCTTGGATACCGATGGAGTTTGGATTTTGCCAACCCATTGAATTTGACACCTTGACATAATTGATATGTTTTGGTTATGATTGAGCATTTTTCCAAGTGGTTGGAGTTGGTGCCAATGCTAAATTGTAGCAATGAAAGGGCATCATATGCATTTTCGGATAGAGTACTTGGTAGATTGGGGCCTCTAGCTAAAGTTTTCACTATCCAAGGTATGAAATTTCGTGGGGAATTTCAAGAATTATGTGAGCCATCACTTATTAATCATTGCACTACTTCACAATACCATCATGAGGTAGACGAGCTAGCTAAGTGGATGGTGCAAATAGTCAAGTGGGTTCAAAAGGGTACACTTGAAATTGGGATCTACAACTACCATGGGTAGCTATGGGGTATAGGTTCAATTGACAAGCTTTTCTTACATCTTTGTTTCCATACTTTTTATTGTTTGGTCATGAGCCCAAGTTACTAGTTTCAATTTGATGAAATGTGATTGTCATCATCAATTTGGATGATCCAAATGTGTGGCTTTAGGCATGTGAACTACGAATCATTTTGTTTAAACATGTAATGCCCATGGTTATGGAAAATTTGACAATTGTTCAACATTAAAATACACTTTGGTATGCCATTATTTGAGGAGGTGGATATTGGCCTCAAGTCTATAAATTCAAGTTAGGAGATTATGTGTATTTATAACAAACAACATTGATTACTTTAGATGTGATTGCAAGATGTGTTATTTTGTAAATACAAACAATTTTATCCTCTAGTGTGTTGTTGTTGGAGGGCCAAGATGGTTAGACATGGAATGATCATGTGTGTAGTTGCGCACCATGCCATTTCCCCATGTGGATGGCCAAATTGCCCATCTTTGGCAATTATTTTTGTTGAATTTTGTTGTATGTTGTGTGGGTAGTCTACTAGGGCTACCATTATGTTGGTGTGTGATCGGTGTTCAAAGGGTTGGCATATGGGATGCTTTGAACAAAATACTAATTAGCAAGTGGTTTTGCCCTTTGTGCACCTAAGTAGACCAAGGTTCCTTAGGTTAGAGTGTAAGATTAGCCTAAGTATTTCTTTCATGGTGATTCACATTTGGCCAAAGATTTGAAAGATTGTAACTAGGCAACTAACAATGGGGCTTCCATTTGCACCTAACCTACTAGTCTTTCTACCTTGGAAGCAAAATGTTCATTAATGATAAATTTTCATAAGGCATTTCTTATAGTGTTATTTAGCTTAGAGGGACCTTAACCCCAAATATAGGGGCAATTTGGATATGGTGTACCATTCATGATTTTATTTCTTATGTGTTATAAGTGTGATGGCAACAGTAGTTATAGGCACTAATGTGGTAGTGCATGATAGGTTTTTCTCCTAATAATAAATCAGATAAATTAATGAACATGGATGATGGAACAATGTCTAAAAATAAAAGGTTAGTATTAATATCTTCAATTTTTTAATTTAATATTCCCACCTATAATTGTTGCTTTGACAACAGTTATAGTAAATGCTAATTTCCAAATGGTTTCCTTCAAATGAATAGGCATGTTGTCACCAACAACTTGTATTGTAAAAAACTCACCACCCACTACTTACCTTATGTTGTAGTGGTTGGCATTTAGTAAATTGAACTTGAGATGTTTGCATCATATGTTATCCTTGGAGATATGCAAAGAACTTGGTTAGAATCCAAGCATAACACACAAGCATTAATTAGAGGTGACACTTGTATCATATCCATCTACTAAAATGGTTAGTGTAGGTGATCCTTCAACATGAAAAGTGGCCATATTGACAATGTTTTAGGTGGAATTCAAACAAATTATGGGGAAACCTTATGAAATGTGCACAAGTCGGGATGCAAGACACCTCAGAGTAGAATGCAAGTTATTATGAAGATTAGGGTTGGCAAATTAACATTAAATAAGGGAGAAAAAATGAGTAGGAAAATAAGAGTTCGAATAGAATGTCCAACTTTAATACATTGACCTTCAAAAGAGTTGTCAGGTAATAATTAAAAGAAGATTTAGTCATTACCCCAAAAAAAAATAAAAAATGAAACTATTGGTTGCCCTTTAGATTATGGTTTCAAGAAGATCATGAAGGGAAAAACACCATGGGAAAAAAAAGGTTGTTGGGCTAGTTGGTAAATAATCATTATCTAGAAAACAAGGAAGAAAGGATTAATGTCAAGCAAAATATCATCCATTCATACATTTTTTAAAGTATATGCAATGCATAGATTTAAGTGTGACTGTATGTTTGATATCTATGATGGAAATGGATCGTTGTATGTATCATAGGATTATCAATTGGTTATCCAATGGCTATAAACCATTGTGATAGTGTATGAGATAAAAACAAGGATCATACATATTTATCATGGGTAAATACAATGTTGTATTATGGGAAGTTCATGGATATGTATTAGATCTACATATTGTGAAGAAATTTCATGCAAGAGGTGCCAATGGTGATTTTATACCATGCTTATATGTACTTGAGCATATATAGGTGGTTGTGGCCTTGGAAGATGACAAAGTATTATTAACCTTGAAAGGAATAAAAGCAATGGAGAAATGTCAAAAATGAATGGCCATGTGAGAGATGGTAATGAATCTATGTAGAATAGGGATATACAAAGTGGTAATTTAGCATGGCCTAGTCCAACTTGATGAATGTGTATGCTAAGAATGCTAATAACATACCATTATTGATATTTTGATAATTATGAGGTCAGAAGACAATCCTACTACATCACACACATGCTACTAGTATCCTATTACAATTCACAAATCACATTATCCATTAGGAGATTAAGTCACATGTTGGAAGCTAGACATCCCTTATGATATAACTTAATAAAATCACCAATGCCAACCTATATTAAAACTAGGTTATATCTAAAGCAACTTTGAGCATGGGTTGTTTTTGGGCTTCAACTTAGTAATACATGCTTGAACATCGATGTCGAGATAAATCATGGAACAATGACCCCAAGGGTTGCAAATTGGCTTCCCAAATTTGTTGGTATCAATTTGTTTTCCTTGGGGGTAAGTAATGGCCATAAAGTCTAGCATTGAAAAATAACTTGTGATAGATTGAAAAGTTTTTGTTTCTATTACAACATTGCCTCCTAATGTAAAGCCCTTGGGGCTAATTTCAACTTTTTCACTAAAATGAATGTTTGATTGAAGTTGAACATTGGCCATCATTCCTTGTGTAAAATGGGCCTAGGGATGGGTCGACATAATGAAATGACAATAAAGGAAGAAAATGGCAATTAAGAAATGTAATTATGCTTGTTCTATATCTAACTATCAAAGTTAGTGCCAGTCTAAAAACTAACATGGATTCTAATGGTGGACGCCATGAATAGTTGGAAAATGTTCATGCAAATGAAAATATTCTAAATTGGGTTCTTTTGATTGATCCCTTCAAGCTCACAGAAAAAACTAAACTAGATGCATAAATAATCCACAATCGCAAACATTTGCGTTTGATGACATATTTGTAAATGTCCAATCAATTTGTGCATTTATTGTTATCATGAAAGTGGTTAGATTTGTATTGGACTATTTGCCCGAGATTGGCGATGGTAAAACAGTTACAAAAAACGACTCCAATGGTTAAAATAGTTATAGATGTATAAACAAAACTCTATTTGGAAATCTTATTTTAAATCCTATGAGAAATTAGGCACACACAATTGTTAAAAGATCTTCGTTTATAATACCCTTTTTTTGGGATCCAAACCACTTGATTTCCCCTATAGGTTTCACCTTCGTTGGTCCCATTTTTTTAAGGCTCTTATTGATAGGCCAAGTGTCCAATTGATGGCCTCCACCCAATACGACTTATTGATTGATTTCATTGGACTTTGGACCTTGGACCTATGTCTCCAATATGTCTTATATTTAATTTCATGTGTGGAATGGGAGATCACACACACGAGAACCATTTTAATTCCTACAATTTGGAGTAATTGAATGCCACATGGATATGTTAGTAACATGGAAAAATATTTTATTGTGTTAGATAACATTCTTCCACATCACTAGAATTTGTTTAAAATATATACCCTTTCACATGGATAATATTTATTGAAAATAATTTTTCACACTCATGTTCACTCGTTCATGGTTCATGACTCATACAAACTTGTTCACAAAATAACATCCCATTTTTTATAAAGCCCATAAACTATAAAAGGTTAAATTAGATTAGTCCCCTTTCAATTGATCAAATGAGCCTTTAAATTCATTTAACTCCTACTATAAGTTTAATTTAGAATCTATCAAATTTACCACATTATTGGGAGCTTTATGTCTCACTCTTGCATCATTTGGCTAATACTTATTCACAAAAATTTAATTTCTCAAGGTTATTTGATTGTAAGTGGGCAGATATCCTCAAATTTGCATGGTGAGAATCTTTGGTGATTTGAGCCACGACATAGTGTTTGTTGCTTTGTAGGTTTTTGTGTTTATGCAAGTTCAGTTATAGGTTTTATGTTATTGTTTTCTTGCTATGTTTTGGGCTTGGGTTGTGTTGTTACAAATGAGTTCCACATTGGATCCTAGGCCACCATGGGGCACTTTGACTAAATTCCAAAGTTCAACTAGTCATTACATTCATCAAGTTTGGCACGCTTTGTCATCACCAAGCTCACATTCATTTGTTGATTTTGGCAATGGGCCTTTAGGTTTGAGCCCATTGTATAACAAGGTTATTTAATGACAAGGGAAAAAATTCTTTTAGTTTCAATTTAAGAATCAACAATCCTTAACATTTGTCTAGTTAAAGAACCAATCATTAAAATAAGTTTGCATATTCTCAATTACAATTTGTGACTAATTTTTAGTCACAAACGACATTTGTAACTAAAATGCTTGTAATTGTGTTGAATAAATTGCATGTGACATTAGTTGTAAATGATGATGTCATGATGATGTCATCACATAGACAAAGGATGAAATATATATTTGAATTGACTGTATTTTTCATCCAATGACCATATAACATATGCAACCAACATATAACTAGTAACCAATTTTTAATGACCAATGTCATGTTGCGATGTGGCACATTGAAAAAATATTAAATAAATCAAGGTTATTACCAAAATTTTAATTTCAACCATTTATTTTTAAGGTCTTTGATTCATACATGTGGGCAAATAATTTTGGGCCATATGGCAATATTTGTGATTTTGAAATATTCAAAATAAAAAAGCGGGTAGGTAAGGAAACCTATGATAGGTAGGTAAATAGGTAATTAGGTAAGTGGACCAAGGTAGATAAATAGGTAGGTAAGTAAGTAGGCCAAGGTAGGTAAGTAGGTAGGTAGGTAAATAGGCCAAGGAAGGTAAATAAATAGTAGGTAAATAAGTTGAAGTAAGTAAGTAAGTAGGCTCAAATAGGTAGGTAAATAGGCCAATTTAGGTAGGTAGGTCTTAGGGCTTTTAAAAAATTATTTTAAATTATTTTAGATTTAACCAAGTTAGGGCTGAACTTCTTTAATTGCTTCATTCCACTTGGCAAATTTTGTGTGTTCTAAGGTTTATAGTACATCTATTTATATAGTTGACACATTTGAAAGGGAAGCCAAACAATATGGGATAAAAAATCTAATTGGAATCTAGTTTATCATGCCCATATATAATACACATTATACATCTTTAGGGCTACATTTTCAAGTTATTTGTGACTAAATTTTGGTTACATATGCAACTAATGGGCCATGGGGGGGTTATTCATGGATGAAATAATCTTAGAAACATTCATATAGGAGGATGAAAAAGAGAATAGTTGCACATTAGTTGCAATATAGTTGCAAACCTTCCCCCCAATTTTGGTTAGCTTGGGAAGTAGTTGTAAAAGTAATTGCAAAATAGGTTGGTTGCATATCCCCAAATTTCTTCTAATGAATAGTTGGGAACATGGTTTTATGTTTCCTCCACCACTCCAAAAGGCAATTGATATCATTTGCATCCACTTGATATCTACAAAATATCAACAATTCTTGATTAACAAGCTCCTTTGCAAGTTCGTTGATGTTGGCCAACATTTCAAAAATGTTCAAATACATATTTTCGTCAATTATGTAAATAAGGGAACTTTTAGCCTCGAACAATGGATACAAATGATGATGAAATTTTAGGAACATAGGAAACAAAGATTTCATATATCATATTCAACTATGGCACCCCATCTTCATGACCAATAAAACAAAAAATTAATCTCAAACTCTTAAATCTAGGATCTAACATCAAGGCTAACATATTATGAATTTTTTTGTTATCACATCCACAAGGGGGAACACTCATAGAAAAAATTAAAAAATGTGTGAGTAAAAATATAGGGTGCAATATATTGGTTGTTGGGTAAAAATATAAGTTAATGAATTAAAAAATCGGGTACATTTTATTCAAATAATCAATTTAATTATAATATAGGGCATGCAATAATCTAAAATAGTGGATTATAATTAATATAGGGTGGCTTTAATATGTATATATTAGAAAATTAAATAACAATAGGGTGATAAAAAATATGTTGGACAATTATTTGATACACCCCCTAAAAATGGTCATTTGACACACCTAGATCCCAAACTATATATTAAATGTCCGCCTCCTCAAGGTCATATCTTATCAAAAAAGAAAGAAAATAATTAATCACCTTAATGACCTCCTTTTTTATGTTATTTGCAAAAGTTCTTAACTCAAAAGTTAAGCCAAAATCATCATCATCAATCAAAACATTGGATAAAAGGAGATGGTTCATTTCTTCCTTTAGTTTTAGGTTCATGGATATGGCACATTCAAAACATCACTTAACAATTAGTGACCCATGTACTAGTTTAATATGCAAGAAATGACAACATGAAACAAAATGTTTATTATAATATGTGATATATGCCATGTGAATGGAGGGGGCAGATGGCTAGTAACAATAGGGTTAGTTTGCTTGCAATAAAAGGGCAATGGCTTTTCAAAATTGAAAGGCTTCTTGAAACATGATCACTTTGTTTGTAAACCTACATAATTCAATCTTACAAATTAAAAACAAACATTTTGTAATACAAAGATTCAAAACAATGAAAAAGAAAAAAACCAAAACAAAGTAACTTGCATTTTATCTCATTTTGATTGACATGTTCAATTTTTTGGGCCTAAAGCTTGTGGTAATGTAAGTTTTCATATCCCATTCATGTCTTCCTTTCCTTGATTTTTTAAGCCATGTAATACATTTTGCAAATTTGTTTGGGTTGATTCAATGGAAACATATTTCAAGCCTCTAGAAATTTTCTCAACTTACTTATTATTAACTTCAATGTAGTTGTCATGGTATTCAAATTTGCATTTTCATCTTTAACATAAGCAAAAATATTTTGAAACCATATTGTCAAACCATATTGTTTTAAAAGGTCTTGCAAACTTCTTACCAATGTTTGCCTTGATGGTTCAAATGTTTCAAATCAGCCAATTATAATGTGTTTAAGCATCCAATCTTTTCTTAAAAATTTAGAACCAATGCAAAAACATAATGTGCTCCTTTGAACATTCATAAATCAAAACTTGGCTTTTGCATGAATGTAAAACTTGAGCTTGGAACTTAAACCTTAATATGATTTTAATCCACATACTTGGATGAATGTGTTCATAGATGAATGATTTCATATGGATGAATCTCATTTATGATTTGGATTAAATAAATAAATCATTGGATGAAATTCAATCATGATTGGAAAATAAATAGATTCAAAATTATTTATATCCATCCTTGTTTTTCGTCCAAGTATTGACATCTCAAACTTGAATGCCATTTAATAATGATGTCCATAATGAAATTATGACAAAAACATGATGATAGGACCAAACTAATTTTTTTAAATTTGTTTAAAAAACCAATTTCATGAATCAATCATGTTAATCAATTTAAGAAAAAAATTGTCATGGGATGAGTGTTAAAAAAATCCTCCCTATTGTTGTCAATCACACTAGAGATGTAGTTTGTTGAAAATTAAGGTGCCTTGAAATTAAATATTTATTTTAAAAACCCCATTGTCATCTATGATAGTGAGTTCTTTGAGGAAAGCTAATTAAGGCACCTAAAATTGAATTTTAGTTCATTTCAAAAACCCATTGTCATCAAAAACATAAAGTAGTTTAAAGATATCTAAAACATTAAAAAATCATTTTCGTCAACAACACTAGGTAGATTTGAAAAAAATTGTGGCACCCTCAAAAAAGAATGAAAAAAAAAACCCCCCATTGTTGTCAACGACATTTATAAATAAGTTTGAGAGAAATTGTGGCATCTTTGGAAAGGAAAAAAAAACGTCACTATCATCAACAATACTAAGTCAATTTGTTTGAAGAAATAAATAAAGATAAGTAAAAATAACTTAAAAAATAAACAATGATCATGGGATGGATGTTAACATAATATTAGTAATATAGTTAAGACATTTTGAAAATAATAACATTTTAAACCAAAACCATAAAATACATTTATAATGGAATTATATTATATTATTCAACAAGTGTTATCTATTTATGAAGGAAGGTAGTTTGTTTTGTTTTGTTTTGTAGTTATGAAATCCACCAAATTGGGATGCTTTAGATTGTGTTCTTGGTGTCTTTGGAAAGCTCTCAACAAGAAGAGGTGCATGGGTTTGGTTCCATGATGTTTGGACTTGTGATGCAAAAGTTTTAAAATATTGAATGATTTTTTCCTTGAAAATTAAATTAAATCATAGTTAAAAATTTCGGAGGAATTGTAATGTGCTTTTGCTATTGGAAAGATCTTGATGACCAAGATTTAATGGAATTTATTTGGTAAGATTTGGATTCAGAATGTGACAAATATTGATTTTTAAATGATTATTATTGTTGAAAATTCAAACAAACTCCAAAAAACTAGGTTTTGGAAGGAAAAATCATTTGAAAACGTGGTAACATTTGGACCAATAGCACTAATCACACTAGTATCATATAAGAATAGATTGTTATTTCATGCAACTTTAATTAATTAAAATTATGAAAAAAAAGTTTCATTGTTAAGAACTTAATGATAAAATAAAAACATTCATCCATAATTTTGATGGAAATTCTATTTATTAAAAACATATAATTTCAAAAAAAATCATCCATATGTTAGATGAATAAAAAAATCATTAATCCATAACAAAGATGAATGTTTACATTCATCCCCATGTTTGTTTTTAGGTTTATTCATAGAACATTCATTTTGTGGTTAAATTATTGGGTTTTATTTGCATGTGTATAAGGGAAAAAACATTTAACCATCCCAAGTTCCAACTTTAAGTTTTAGGTTCAAACTCTAGGCTCATGCAGTAGCTTGCTTCCAAAAACACATTCTGCCAAGATTGGGAAGACATATGTTTGTTTTGTCTTTTCAACCAAATTTGGTAACATTTCTTGATTGAAGGTTTTTTTGGAAAGGGAAAAAAAAAATGGTATAATTGCATTATCAAACACTTCAACCAAATATTTTCAATAAATTGCATGAATAAATGGTTTTTAATAACTAATAAACCTAAATTCTCTTCAAAAGTTTTTTGGTGCACATTATCCTTTTTGTAAAGATCTATGGCCCCAAAAAATTGGAGATTGCACTTGTAGTCATTATAGGCCTTTTCTTTGTAGGTTGTTTTTCCAATGGACTTTTCATGTTGTTCATTTTTTCCTTGATCTTTTTGACAATTAGTCCATGGTCTACATCCATGTGTTTTTTTAATGTAGTTATTCCATTGCTCTTGAAATATGAAACAAAAGTTTTCCTCAACTTTGTTCTTGGTTCCAATATTGCATGACCTACTAGTTTACTGTAATGCAACATACAATACATGACTCATGGCACCTTAAAATCAAATGTTGATTCCATCATTGACACAAAAAAATGCACAAGTTGAAATTTTTTTACCATGGGGTCTCCACTTTAACATTTGTTCATGCAATTTTTTCATAATTAATTGCATTGTATCATCATTTTCTAATTGAGAACTTGGAATTTCTTCAACTTCTCAAGTTCAATTATTTCCTCCAATCTTATTTCATTTTCATTCATTCTCATGCATGAACACATCACATCTTTCAACTGAATTTTTTTGTTTCATTTTCAAGATGTGTTAACAGACCAAGATTGAGAAAACTAAACAATTACATTATTTTCAATTTTGCAAATGTGAAAATGGACACAAATTATTCACAAGTTGATTCACAAGTAATGTGTTCCAAGTGTTCAAATGTAAAACTATTTAAAGATGTCCTTTAACAATAGAAATAAAAAGTTAAGGTTGTAAGCAATGTTTTCAATTTGGAAGTTATTCTTGCACATCCAAACATATTATTAGCACATTATTTTTTATATAAGAGAAAAAAATGAACATGAATCACACAAGTTGGGAAAAAAACAAACATCACACAAATGCAATTATTTTTGCTAAAGCTTTACAACCATTAACCTTTTACTTGTAATGAAACTCCAACTTATAGGGTAATTCAAAGGTAAAGGTAGTACCAACCACAAAGGGGAAAAGCAACATGATGAACACCAACAATCGATAACAACATGATGAAAACTAGCAAGAACGTGAACAACAATGGTAAGACTTTTTTTTAAAAATGAACACAATGAATGCCTACAAAAACATGATTAGCACGAACAACAACATGATGAACACCAACAACCAACAACACAATGAACACCAACAATAGTGTTGATACCTCAATTTTTTGTCAATGAACATGACAAGAACCAAGAACAACACAATGAACACTTGCAACTAGCAATAACACAATAAACACAAGCAACAAGAAACAAGATGATCACTTGCAACCAATAACAACATGGTGAACTTCAACTACACAATGAACTTTAGCAACTAGCAACAACAAAATGAAAATCGACAATAGTGCCAGTACCTCAATTATTCATCAACAAATATGATGAGAACTAACAACAACACGATGAGCTTTAACAACACAATAAACACTTTACAAAACAAGATGAACACCTTCAAAACACAATGAACAACAAAAACAACATACTTGGGTTATAATCTTGCCTCTCACACAAGAAAAGCAACACCTCCAACTTACACCCTAAACCTACACACAACCTTCACCCTAAACCTCAACCTTACCTCCACTCTATTTAAGCCTAGACTCCCTACTCCTAAAGCCTTAAGAACTGAACTTGAGGATTATATATATAACCTACCCATGTATCAAATTTTTAATTTAAAGAAAAAAGACCTAGTTGTTTGTGAATCAGGTATCTCAAATTACATACCCTGACATCTGAGTATCCTCTTAGGTATCATCCTGAATGATACCTGATCAATTTTAGTGTGGGAACCAGCTGAAAACCGAGTTAATGCTTGACTACAGTTTGGTACCCACCCAACACTGGTTACATAGTTATGGGGGCTATGTTAAACTCACCACAATGGGAGGTAATATTGTTCTCAGTATTGGGAACTCGGTCGTCACAATGCAGTAGTATATCTGTTCTTGGGCTTGGGAACTCATCACTATGGCGGTGACCCCTATATTGTTCTTTCAGTGTTCTGGGGGCCTTGGGAACTCGACGTAGACAACCGGTACTTAACTTACCCAAGAGCTTTACACAAGGAGACGAGGAGATGAAAGGTCAGGTTGCTTCGACTTCGACCGTTGCGACCTCGTTTTGTGTGTCCCAATTGCTTTGTGTGTGTGTGTTTTGTTCGTTCTCGCGAGTCGCGTGAGTCGCTCGCTTGCATGGGAAAGAAAACCAAAAAAATTAAAAAAAAACGGTTTTCTTCACCACACTCCACTGACTTCTTGGAAGAGGATGATGATGATCTTGACCCTTTTGCGAATTGGAACAATGATGTTGACGACGACGATGGCCTCGCGCGAGACAATTGCGATGTGTCGCCGAATAGGTAGGTGCGCATCGTGAGCTTGCAATTATTATATATCCAGTCTCATCAATTTCTTGATCTTTTTCACGCACATATGCGTTTTGATCAAATCAAAGGTTGCTTGCTGTTGCAAGACGGGAACAGGTAGAGGAAGAACATGGCACTCATGGATGAGTGTAGCATGCTGTCTAACGGTCTCTAACCTTTCTTCTGACGCAGGCCCTGTTAACACGAGAGTTTTTGGAGCTCGCTACGGTTGAAAACTGGGGGTTTGGTGGAGGATCGGGTCGTAATGCGAGACCAATATAGGATCGACGCTGCTTCCTTTGCTGTAACCGTCAGGGTATCCCCTTTCATTCCCCTCTCCCTGCCTCTCCTTTCTAAATCTCAAAAGTCTGTTGTTGATGCCTCGTCTCTGTCTCACTTCCCGGCTTCACAATTTGCTCTCCAGTTCAGACGAGCTGAATTGAAGCGCTTTCCGAATAGGAAAAGAAAAAGATGCGGGGCAGACGTTGGATCGATATTCTTGTTTACTCTCCCTTGTCCTATCACTTTCCTGTTGTTTCTTTATCGTCGTCGTTACATGCATGCGTTTGGTGTTGTAGGAGATTCAAATGGCCCCTTGAGAGAACTGTTCAAAGAGCACGTCTGTTTCTATTGTCGTTGGTCTCTTAAGTTTGTTCTCGTCCTGCAATTCATGCTCCATTATCGGCTCATTGTGGAATCTATCCTGTCGATCATGTCGGTTTCCTATTCTTTCTCTTACAGAGAGGAGGCTAAACGTCGCTGAATCTGCAGCGTGATGTCTCTTCCCCTTCTTTCTCACATATTATCTTGCTTGCTGCTCTGATGTCTCCCTTCTCTCGGTGTCTTTTAGAATGTTCCGCCGATCATGTCCAGAAAGTGCGCCATGCGGTGAAAGACATTCAATCCTTATATTTCCAGCGCCTATCTCGCATCTCCAGGGCTTGTGCAGAGTGAGGATCGACACAGTTTTCTCTAGACTTCCTCGCCGACAATAAATCTCAGCTTGTAAGCTGTTCTTTTCTATTTTTCGAGTTTTACTGTGAGCAATTCCTTGCTCTCCTTCCACTTTTGATTTGCTGGTTCAAAATAGTTTTTGAAGCTTGTGTGCCGCGTGCGTTTCATTTTCTGAAATCTGGATAGGAGTATTTTGTCACACTAGGAACTCTTGGGGATCTGAAATTGGAAGCACTTTCCTGGGCTTGTCATGTTGTTTCTTCTTCGTCTGTGGATCGGTCTCGTGAAATTAAAACGCTCTTGAAGGACAGGATCTCGTTTCCAGAAGCATCATACCTTTGAGCTTGGTTGTGCATATCTTTTGTACAGTTATCCTAGAGGCGCCAGGTAGTTATGAGCTTTTTGAATCTCTTTTTTTTCTAATAACTGCAGAAAATAGATATCCACACATGATGGCCTCCTGTTCGACTTGAATCCTCTTGTTTTGTCTTGATCCACATTGCTTTCAGGTTTTTTGCTTTCAGAGCCTTGTGACCTTAAGACCATAGCATGGAGAGCGCTTCTTCACTAGCAGCAGTGACGAACTAAGAACCAAGCACTGTTGACAAAACACTTGTACTGCCAGTAAAGTGTTTTTTCTCCCTTCACTCTCGTGGCTATTGTATTGGTGCATTCATGAAATTATTCCAATCTGGAACCCACTTTCCTTGTAAAAGTTGTTGCCAGTGGGATTTGCAGTCTTCTGCTTTCGCGTCTTCCCAGGATACAGAAATCTGAGTGTTGTTCAAAATCTAGAGGCCAACAACAGGATACAGTTTTAGTCAAAATTGGGTTTTGCATAAGAGAGCAGATACAGTGTGATTCCAACTGTCCTATTGAGCTCCTCTGCCATCATGATTTCGAAACTTGCTTCTTTTCATATGAGCACTAGTGCACAGCTGAATGTTGATTCTGACTTTTGATTGTCAATGCTGCCTGCCTCCAAACACAAACACTGACACTGACTTAATGTCATCATCACAGAAGCTATACAGCTAGAGAGGACGGGTGCACAAGATGGCATTGCAAGACATTGGTGGATCGTTAATGACATTTGAGTATTGTGAAGCCAAGATCAAAGGAAAACCAACTGCTTTTAAAACCCCACAATCACTATCGTGCTTTGAGCAGACACTTCCTGTTTCAGTAAATTTCTCAAATTCTGGACCCTGCTCCTGGATTTAAGAACCTCTGTAAACATTACACACATGAATGCTTCCAAGAGAGAGCTCTACTTTCTATTTGTTTTGGCAGACTTTGGAGGGAGTCAAGCTTTAATAACTAGCTGCTACTAAAGAAGGTTGCAATTCTGGAAGAAAGGGTTACTAAAGGTGTGGTGTGGTGCATTTGCAGGAAAAGCGACAAGCTGGCAAGCATCAACGGTGTAGCCTCACTGGAAAGGATTTACCTTATTGGTCACCATCTGCAGAGTTGAGGTACCTTATCTCTACCTCTATCAATGCTTTCTTTGTCTCTCAGCACAACTCTAGGATTTCACTGTGGTACAGGTGGATGAGAGATTGGCAACTATTACTAAAACAGGGCAGAAGATTTATCACAATATATCATCAATCTGGGCCAATTTCAGAACAGAAGTAGCCCTTGAAGTGACATCCTGGTGACAGCTCTTGCTATTTGTCTTGATATCAAATTTTCTTTTGCATAGTAAGCATTTCCAATAGTTGAGAGCATTGGAAGTGCACACGTCAAACTGCACTTCAAGAAAAATTTTGCACTCATCTGATGTTAATCTTAGCAGCATCAGACAAGAATTGCCTCATTAAAAATCTCTTGAGCCAGTTATGGTGGATCTCAATTCTTGATTCTCATTTTGAGAATCACTTGCAGATGCAGATGTGATCATAGTTAACAATATTGATTTGGTTCCTTAAATGGTTTACCTTGGCAAATGGTACTGCATACTTTAATTGCAGGTATCCAGTTGCAAGAAAAACTCCAAAGAATTACACAAAGAAAGGGGATGGTGAAAAGATAGTGAAAGGGATTTGCCCACCTTGCTCCAAGCAGAGAAAGCCCCACCCACCTGCAGGTGGAGCATTCAAGAAACGGGACAATCCCCCCAACTCTCTTGTAAGTTTCACACTTCTTGGTTGGCCCTCAATCTCAAGGGAAAATATCAATTCTGCAATATGTGGTATTCAATTTTTGTACCAGAAGCAAAATGATGTTTGTTTGCTGCTTTTGTTGCTTAACCAGCCATTGTTGGTACACTTCACAGTTTAGAAAGTACTATGAGAGAGGTGATCTACCATTGTCAATTGAGTTCAGCGGGTCCAAGAACCAGATCAACTGGAAGGTGGAAGTGTCAAAGGTGGACTATCACTATTACTTGCCTCTCTTCTTTGATGGCATTCGTGAAAAGGAAGAGCCCTACCGATTTCTAGCAGTGAGAGGCGTTGAAGATCTCCTTAAGGCTTGATACCTTCCCTCTCTCATGCTAGCTCTCCTATGCTGATTCAAGATATTCAGGCATTTTGGATTTCATCTAGGTCAATGGCCTCAGGACTTGTAGCTGATACCTGAAGATGGTTTAGGCTCAGTAGATGTTGATTAGCAGATGATGTGCATGATGTGAGCAGAGGTGACTCATAATTAAGAGTCACCTCTGCTCATATTATAAGCAGAAGCTTGAACCAGTGTCTCATATGATTTCATCTAATGTAGCCAAGAGTGGATGTGTTACAATGATACGATTGGGGTGAAAAATTGCAGGCTGGGGAGGGAAAGATTTTGCCTGTTGTTCCCCAGTTGATTGTCCCCATTAAAGCAGCTCTCAATACACGAGATCATTCTGTCATCAACATTACTCTCATGGTGAGCATCTCAACTCAAATCTCTGCTGGGAAAGGGAGCATATGCATCTTTTGCTCCAGAACTATATGCTCAAGAAGCTATTGCAACCTAGCTCAATTTGCAAGATGTAACCAGTGTGTTTCTTGTGTGTTTTTGCAACCTATTTGCAGCTATTGATGAAGTTGGTGCAGTCTGAAGAGATGATAGGGGAATCCTTGGTCCCCTATTATCGTCAGCTATTGCCTATCTTGGCTATCTTCAAGAACAATGTTGTGAACATTGGGGACAACATTGACTATGCCCAGCAGAAAAAGATGTGTACTGGTGACCTTGTTCAAGCAACACTAGAGATGTTTGAGCAACATGGTGGTGATGATGCTTTCATCAACATCAAGTATATGGTGCCCACATATGAATCCTGTGTTATAGTGTAGTTACCCAACAATCTTGCATCTTGACTCCTTTGGCAAGTTCTACTCAGTTTGACCAAGCTGTAAGAGCTTCAGTGGTTTGATGTTGCCCCACCACTGCCAAGTGATACATGGAGCTATGATTGTCATCATCTCCATCATCTGATGATGAGCTTGATGCAGAATGGAATCTTTGTTCCATGACCTTTCTTTCTCCCTTCTTCCTCCTACTTTCTCATCATCTGTGACTAGCTCATTCGTGATAGTTGTTCTGAAATTTGATCAGCCAACAATGACATTAACAGTGATGCTTGGTGGATTTGCACAACATGCCAAGAATGGTCTGCCATACTTGGTTGAAGCAGTGGACTCACCTGTTTCTTCAGCAGGAGATTACCCACAAATCAGGAGGTGTGTGCATCCTGGGTTTTGTAAACATGTGTAATCATGACAACAATTACAGCCTCCAAACTCAGGTTTGTTCATCAAACTTCATCACATCAATTTTCATTTTCTAGTGATAGATATCCCTGTTTTCTCTCACTGAAATCCTACCCCCTTTCACCTTTCAAAAAGGTTCTCCATTTCGCTTCTGCTTTAGGCATCCTACCTAGCAGACATAGTTATCTATGAGACAGCAGAGAAAACACCTCCATTCTTACAATTAGCACCCTACCTAGCATACATAGTTATCAATGAGACAGCAGAGAAAATCTGGAGCCTTACAATTAACACTTTGAAGAAGGGAAAAGCACAACCCATGACAACACTAAAACTAACATCACAAGAATTGAGAGTGCTGGGTATTCTCTTACTATGTACTATTGACTTTGTTTCTAGTCAATAGCATATATATCCTCATTCATGCCACAACAAGCTTATGAGGAGGGTGAGCTTTTTCACTTCATTTTTTAGCTTTCCCACCTAAGCTTTCAAAGCACAGAGAGAGAGAGAGAGAGAGAGAGTAGGATTCATAATTTCTTTTGAGCACTAGAACCTTCAGTATTAAGCTACTCCATGTGTTGATTCTTTCTTTCTTTCTTTCTTTCTTTCTTCCCAAATTAAAAAAAAGACTTTCTTTCAGACTTTGAAGATGGGCAGGTTAGTTTTGTTTTTACTTTCCCCTACACTGCAAGTACCTTGCCTCTATGATGGTAGTGTCTTCTGCAGGTGCTCTGAAAAGCTAGGAAATTTTATTAACATTTGGAAGCTCCTCACCAAAAAACCCATTTCTTGTCACAAAAATCTTCTCCACAAATCTTCTCAACAAGATTTTGCTCATAAAATGAACACTGGTTGCAGTCTTTTTGGCTACTAGCTGACTCCATCCCACCCTCTCCCCAAAACATTGAAGAAAAAGACCTTGTTATTGCTCTATCTAAGTGAAGACTAGCTCTGGAACCTGCTTCCTTTGTCGGTCAGTCATTGTCATGAAAAGTCCCTGGTACAAATCAATCACACCAGCCATTGTTGCCCCCCACCAAAAGCTTTTCAATAGTGAAAACAGTGCAACATGAAAATGACCTTGCCCAACCCTATCATCCTACAGCCCTAAATCTCAAACCCTAATTTCTCCTAAACCCTAAACCTTAAACCCTAATCATAAAAGAAAGTTCATGGGGGAAAAAAAAAAAGCAATACTCCCAACGAACTTATATTACCGTAGTTGTGTGGATGGTAGCACCAGTTGTCATGCTGATGGTCTGGTTTGGAACCAGTGTGAACTCAAAACGCTGCAACAGCAATGCTAATGCAACTGTCGCTGATAGCATTGCAAACTGGTCCCCCACACACTTCCGTGGACCTCCACTGAATGGAATGTACCTACAGAAAAATCATAACAAGTGACACTTTTAAACAATTTTTCCATATGCTTTTGCAATAAAAGGAGGGTCTACACCAAAGATATGAAATGAAGCACAGAAAATGAAGAGAAATGTGCACTTATTTTTCTAAGACACCATGCCTTGAGGATTTAAACCCTAAATCTGGTTTCTGAATCCAGTTTTTCCTGTTGTAAAGCAAGTTCAAAGCAAAGTTATAAACCAGCAGAAAGGCAGATGAACCAGCAGAACCCCAAGTGTTTAAAAATGAGTTTTCCTGTCACTTACTTGAAGTCGGTGTTAGTTTCATTGGGTACAGGTCCCTCTAAATCAAACCGCTCTGGAATGAATTCTTCTGCCCTCTCCCAAACCTAATAAACCATTCCAAACAGACCTAAAAGAGATTGGAGAAAACCAAGGAAATCCAGACACAAGAGGAAAACGAAAAGAAAAAAACAGCAAACGGGGAAAGGAAAAGGAAACAAAAGAGATGAGAAAGTTTACAAGAATATGATCTTTTGAGGACAAAGTGGGTTCTCCCCACTTAGGATTAAGTAATTTTCTGAAGAAAGCATACCTGGGGAGAATGATGAATATTATACACGGATATCATCACATCCTGGCCTGCTTCCAATTTATAACCTCCTGGCAATTCATCTGGCTCCTGTGCTCTTCTTAACAACACCTGCAAAGAATGCAATTTCATTCACTACTAAGAACATAATCCAATTGCCTGTTTGAAGAAATTATTAAAAGGTTCATGTTATTCTTGTTAGTTTTGCTTAGTAGTCCTTGCTTACAAATTTTATCTAGGCAACCAAACTTACTGGTGGGTGAGGATAAAGTCGCATCGATTCATTAATACAGCGAGTCAAGTACTTCAAATCCTTGATGTCTTCAAACTGGGGTTTTCGTCCTTCCAAAACTCTGTCAATCTCTTCTTGGACCTTGGTTAATGCTGATGGGTTCTGAAAGAAAACCCACAAAAAAACGATCAGCTTGAACCTTTAGGAAAGACTTGCAAGTGCATACAGGGAAAGTCAATAGTGCTGCAAATAGTAAGGAACAGATTTGTTTAGATTTGATCGAAGTATTCTAGAGGTGGTTAACTGCAGAAGTGAGCAATGGAACATAGTACAAGATGGAAGCATTCAGTCCTGTCCCAATCCAGTTCTATTTTCTACCTATGTAGTGTCCTCCTGTTATGCCCAGTAGCTTGATAATTCTGGAGCAAAAGCACACCTTGCTTAGAAGATAGACAGTCCATGTCAATACAGAGCCTGTGGTCTCGTGCCCTGCAACCAGCATAGACAACAGATCGTCTCGCAGCTGCACACTAGAGACCTTCCTCACCACATTCCCACCTTCCATCTCATTAACTTTGATATTATCCAGCAACAAGTTTTACTTCTTATTGAGATGACTAAGAGTAAAGGCAAACCTTACTTCTAGTTCATATGCAACAATCATCACTGAACAATGAACACTGAAAGATGTGCCTTTCATGATTTTTCTTATACCCTTCATTCTCCTCTTGAATTCCATTTAGTAATGTTTGACTAAACAGAGGGAGAGACCTCTTCACGGCTAGCCAGCAAGAACCGAAGAACACTGGGATCAGACTCATTCACATATTCATCTCCTTGTAATGTCTCCTTTTCAGCTTCCACCATTTGTTTGCATTCAGCAACCAGCCTCTCAACTGTCTCTCTGATGATGGCTACAGCTTTGGCAGCCTTCCGTTGTCGAGGTACAATTTTACATAACAGAGGCACCTGTGCAAAACACATACTCAAAAATTTCAGGCACAGCACAACTGTCTTCAGGATTCATCAGGGAGGCAATTTATGCAAGAAATGGAAATATTCTGCACTTGTAAGCTTCATGAGCAAACACATGAAATGGAAAAATATTCTCTGAGCTTGTTGTCATGCAAAATATATGTCGAGTTTCTTTTGGGTACTATTTCTCACTCACCTGCCAGTAGGGCAATATGTCTGTGGATCTTGACTCAGTTTCCTTGAGAGCAGTATAAACTGCCTCTATGACTGGGCTATCAGAGGTGAGTGAATCGAAGTCATAGTTAAAGACTGAGAGCCCAATAACATCCAATGTCAATTGAGAGAATTGTGCTTCCATGTTCACAGCCTCTCCTGCCTCCAACACTTTCTCAAGCTTCTGAATTAGTCTTTCAGAGCATCTGCAGAAGACGCGGTCCACCATAGTTGAAAGGTACTTGCGATGGAGGGAGGGAACTACTGCACGTCGACGTATCTGAAAGAAGAGAAAAAACTTCGGTAAAGCACCCCAATTTCAATCAAAAAGAGCAAATGTGGCACATCAGTCTCAGGCATCATGATGTGCAGCTCATCAGGGATCATCAGGAACATCATCAGGGAGGAGGATAGGCCAGCATCATTTTTATCATGAATTGGTGCCTCCCACCCCCCACTGCCTTCTACTGCATGTGCCATCAATCACCATTCTTGAAGCTTCATATTTGCAGAGGAAGTTTCTCCAATAAGTATGGACACCCAATGGTTCCATGCCTACAGCAAGATTGTCTCTTTGCTGTGGAAAGGATTCTAGGATCCGAACCTCAACTTCCACATTACTGCACATGGGTATGGAAGAAGAAGAAGAAGTGTCAAGAGCATGCTGTTGAAGAGCACTAATATACCACAGGCATGCTTGGGTGTGCATTAGGGTTTCCTGGAGTGGATTCTTCAGCAGCTTGGGTGGTGGTTGAGATGGATGCAAACTGTCTTGTTCCAATTCTACAGCAATGGGACAGAAACCCAAGAAAGAAATTCTCGCAACCAAACCAAACTCAGATTCCACAGACACACAGATATAGACACAGACAGACAGACAGACCGACAGAGGTGTGAGTGGGTGGGTGCACTTACAGTCCACAATTGACCTTCGGCGATGGCAAAGCCAGAGCCGAACAGAAACTCAGCCACTTCTGCGACCAAGCCTTTGGCATAAGTCTTGCCGTAATTCTTCAACACATGCTTGGCAACAGCAGGATCTCCCACGATCACGAAATTGCGCGGACCTGCGGAAAGTCTGTACACAGGTCCCTCTTCCATCATCCATTTGAAGAGCGGCAGAAACAACGCGCCACCCAACAAGTCCTGCACGTCCTCCAGCTGAGCCGCCGCAATGGGAATCCCCGACTCGTCTTTTCCCTTCCCGACGACTCGCATGATGGAAGTCAGCCAGTTTGGACTTACCCACGACATCCCTGCTCCTCTCTTGTCGACTGCAGCACTCTCCTCTTTTCTCGCACTGCATCGGATGCTGCGCACGCTTCTTGTTGCTCCTCCACTCCCAGGTTGCAGCGTTCTCCGAGCTCTTAACCTTCTTCCCCATTCTGCTCCCCCAAAACTTGTTTGCTCCAAGCTTGCATTGCTTGTCGCCGCTGCTGTGCAGCATGGAGTTCGAGACTGCTGCTGCTGCACAATTGTGTGACCATGAAGCTTGTGCTGCAGCAGGGAAGCTGATGAGGCCATCATAGCAGCAGCAGCAGCAGCTGAAGCTGATGATGGTACTGACCAACAAAAACCACGCTCGCGAGCTGCGACGACGACGACGACGACGCACACAGCACTCTGATTTGCCGATCCATTAGGGTCCGCAGCAGCAGAAAGTGGTGCAATGGCTGATGTTCATTGGATCCGAGAGCCGCAAATCTTATCGGATTCCGGCCACCTGGAACGCGCTCTCGCTCCTGACGGCATTCATCCATCTGGTAACGACAAGAACGACAGGGCCTAGTCTCAAGAGAGCGGCGATAACAATATTATCTTTGCTTCTTTGTTCAGTGCTTTCGAAGGCTTCTTCCTGTGCCGTCTTCTGGGTTTTTGGCCTGCAGTTTGGAGTTCAGCAGCAACGACATTCTCTTGTGTTTTGCAGAAAGGAAGGAAGGGTGTTGAGCACCTGGATTTTTCTCACAGGAAAGCTGTGTGCGTGCATTTGAAGGAGCTTCTAGGGCAGCCAGATAGAGAAAGAGAGAGAGGGGGGAGAGAGGGGGGGGTGATGGCTCCCAAGAGGAAGACGGCAAGGAGCTCCAAGTTTGCAGACGATGCACCGTGGCGAGCACCGCAGGGAGAGAAACCCATTCCCAGGATTTCACAGGGTGTCGTGTTTCCAGTTCGCCAGGGACCCAATTTCAGCTATGCCATGAGCATCATGAAGGTAGGGTTTCTTTCTTTCTTTGCTTGCTTGTTTGTTTGTTTGTTTGTTGCAACAGCAACCCCCCAATCAACCAACCCCATCACGGTTTTTATTAATCCCTTTGCAGCATCACCGTCTATGTTGTTGAAGAAGATTTTCTTGCAAGTTAGGGTTTTCCACAGATTTGAGGAATTACACAAAGCCCATTCTTTGAGATGGATCTGATACAAGAAGAATCTCGAGAATTGCAGTTCTTTCTTTCTGAGACAGATAGATCTACCATCTCAAGAATTGCAGTTTTTCTTTGTGAGACAGATAGATTGACCACAAGAATCTCAAGAATTGCAGTTTTTTCTTTGTGAGATGGATAGATCTACCACAAGAATGTTGAAAATTGCAGTTTTTCTTTGTAGAGTTGCAGCACAGGAATACCCTTCTATCCATTTGTGATTGGATGCAAAGAAGCTTGAGAACAATCAATCCTGTGAGGAGGATCAGTATGTGTGTCTGTCTGTGGTATATGCTGCAGATTACAGTTTGTCTTCTTTGAGGGCCTCTTTCAATTCTGCAAAACCCTGTTCTGCTGTGCATGCTTGGCTCACACAGTTGTGGACATTGGAATTGCAGCATCCAGATCCAATAGGATATGGACTTGCTCGTGAATGTTTTCTGGAACCTGCAGGACCTGATTGCATCATTCCTGGACAACCAAAGCCCATCAGGCTTCTTGGCTTTCAGGTACACTCCTGAATTCCTTAGAAATGCACTGTTCTCAATAATCTTTTCCATGTTTCCTATCATGTGTGTGTGTGCATGTGGTTGTGTCCGTTTGTGTGTGTGTCCATGCACTTTAGATTGCTTCTTGTTGCAATCTTACTCCATCATGGACAACATCTTGTTGGGTTTCTCTCTGTATGCAGTTCTGGCCCTTCCCTTTTCACAATGTCATCAGCTTCAAAGCTTTAGAGCCAATTGGCCGTGAGCTCAAGACTGTCGGCAAGGTACTCTTATCCCCTCCTCCTCCTCTTGTTTGCCTCTTTTCTGCCTCTTTTGCATTCACCTTTTGGTGTATTCTACTGCAGCAACCACATGCACATACGACTGATCAGTTGGCCAACATTTGGTGTCAAGATCTGCATTTGGGAGATTTGTTGATTTGTTATGCCATATGTGATGGTATGAACTTTGGACAATTTGTGACTTATTGTGTAATCTGCTTCTTGGTAATATGGCTGCAGCTTTTAGACAAAGCATTTGAACTGATGCAAGCACCCTTCAGCGAGCGGTAATGCAGCTCACATGCTTTCCAAATGCAGATGGAGGATCGTGTTCCTTTTTTTCCTTGTGTGATATTGCTGGGATTGGCTTTTGCACAATGTCGGGGGGGGTGCAATCAAGGATGCAGTGGATGTGTGGGCACTTTTTCTGCAACAACTTCCACATTGTCCACCTGACAATCTGCATTGTGATCTGGAAGGAGGCAGGGGGGTGGGCCTTTGTGATGCTGTGCAAGAAAAAAACATAGACTGTGCAGTAGGAGATGAAGAAGGGTTAGGAGGAAAATGAAATGCAATCAGCATGAGTGTGCTAACCATGTATTGTGGCCGTAAGAATTGTATCAGCTGATGATAGCTACAGTTCTGTTGCCAATTTGTCTCATGACTAATGAGGCCTTGACCCTTTGCCAAGGTTTTGAAAGAGAAATTACAGGCTTGTTCCCAGTGCTACTGAGGGATTTGTAGTGTACTTATTTGGGTGATGTTTCATTTATTTGACTTAGTTTGCAAAATGTGAATATACAGTTTTCAGTCAACAGAATGAAAGCATGTTTCAAGAAGGCTCTTGCAAGTCAATGGTAACTTGTGAAGCAAACTAGATAATTTGGCACTCAGTGAGTGATGCCTCTAGATACACAGGTCATGCATATCTTGCAATGCTTAATTTGCCAAGAAGTGGAAAGCTGTTACATATCAAATGCTGAAGATTGTATGATGGGTAAATCAGGCGCTGCAACTCAGAGTGGTTGCATGTGTGAACTGTGCTAGAGTGAATTGTTGTAGCTGGTGGAACCATCTCCTTTCTGGTGACAGGCAATACACATCAATGTAGTCTTGTTGTTTCTAAAGGCACTGAACATAGATTGCTCACATGTCATGGAAGGTATTTGACAATACCAGCTAGGTACCTACCTCTTGCCTTGGTGATCTATAGCCACTCTCTGATCTAATTCCTGAATTAGTTCCTGCATTGGCTAGTAAGAGCTAGAATATGACCTCTTGGCTTTGAACCCACAACCACTTGTAAGCTAGCTAGCTGTGACCTTGGGCTACATGTTTTGCTTGTATTCCGACCTGTGGTGGGTTTGTCAAGATGCCTGAACATGGGTGGTGGGTAGGAAGGAGCCTCAAAATGCAAGGGTTATTGGACTGGTGTTGGCCATAACTGAAATGTACCTTATTATCTTTGCTGTCATTTCTGTATCTTGAGCTTTTACCTCCTCTCCTTTTTCATCACTCATCCCCTCCCTGAAACTTCCTGTATCTTATTTTGCTTGAAAACTGGTGTGACATTGGAAAGGAGGAGGAATAGGATGGAGGAGCAGGTGGTGGGTGGAAGGAACTGGAAGCACAGCAAGGAGCTTTGCAATGCCATTTATGATGACTGGAAGCATGATGTTGTTGATAGTGCAAAGAAGAGAGCAGTTGCCCAGAATGTTGATTATCCAACTTTTGCCAATCTGGTATTTCTCCTCATCCCTAATCTCCAATAGAGTCTCACAACAAAAGTTCCCGACTGTTTTTTGACTTCTGAAAGGGCCTTTTTTAAGAAACTCTATTTGAAACTGTGAGAATGAAAAGAGTTGAGGATTCAAAGAATCAATCCAATTGCCCCATTGACGTGTGACAAATTGAGTCATAATACTGGGTCTTAGAAAAATACAAGCGTTGGAAGAAACATCAGTTCAACAATTGCAGTGGAAAAACTATCTTGAACTCTTTCTCAAATGAACTTAGGTCTCTGTGGCACATCTGAAACCAATCGAACGCCACAAACCTGGACAGGAGGATGATCATGAGTCCTGCCAAAGCATGGCACCTGCATGGTCTTTCAATGCTTCAGGCACTCAACCTCCCTTACCATGTGAGGAGACCTCCTCCAAAATTGATGCTGAATACTTCATGGAACACAGTGTGACAAAGGATGAACAATGCACCAAATATACAGCAGACGCCTTTTTGAAGGAGTGGAGAAAGCTTGGGATAGACAACCCATTCACAAAGCTGGAGTTCTTGACTAGAACTGCTGCACCATTTGAGCTGCCAGAGATCTTCAAGGTGGAAATACCACCCTACTTGATGGCAGACATTCTTGAGACGATCTTAATTTTCTTCTCATTAGAAGAAAAGTCTTCTTCGCATCCAACCACCGAATCAGTCTCATCAAGAGCAAAAACAAGGGATATGTTGTCAGGTCAAGTAGATGTGGAATGGGTGATATCGCTACTGGAGGCATTGCCCAAGTGTGGACGGTTCCCTCTTGCTGTCAGGCTGATGGGGGAGAGGATGCGGGTCAAGGTGCAATGCCTCTTTGAGCATCTGGCTAGTTGTGCCTGGTCTCACTGCATGAACGTTGCACTAAGTGTTGAGAAGGTGGCAGAGGCAGCTTCAAGCCCGGAACACAAAGAAGATCCCTCAATTATTTATAGATTGCAAGACCTTAGAGCCACTTACACAATTGACTATTGAAACATTCATGGACTGATAGGACCCCGATAGATCATGTAACAAAAATCATGAAACAAAAAACTCTATTTGACAAGATGTCCTACATAGACTTTGTCATGCACTACTGCACACTGAAATGGGTTCCAACAACAAATAATGACTAGCAAAGACTAGAGAAAAAAACTATTGAAAACTAATATTCTGTAATAAATGCTTGAGACATTTGTCATGTGGTACATGTTGAATTGGGTTCCATCGACAAATAATAACAATAGAAAACTAATATTTTGCAATAATAATACTTGACACATTAAAAGAGCATGATACGTTGTTGTTGATGATGGATGGTAATGGTTAAATTGCAGCAAACACATCTAATAATCTCAACTTCTCAGCATAGGCAGAGACCCAATTCATTTTGAAATTGATTACCAATGACAATTTTACATTGGATTTTTGTTCCACATAAGTAAGTTTGGGAGATGTTGGAAGTTTGTGTGAGGATTCAAGGAATGTGACCGGTAACATAAACAAGTGTGGACTTGATTTTGAGTGCATATCAAAGTTACAATTACCCAAGAACTTTGTATTGTTCAATTCTAAATGAAATGCCAAAGAACACCAAAACAAAAAAAACCTAACGCTTGTCTACTTCATTTGGGGTGCTTCCAGGATTAGATGCAAATGAATAAACCCCCTTTTGTCATTCAATTTCTTGTAATCATACCAAGATTATGTGACCTACAACCTGCACCTAAAAGATGAAGCACTATGAAAACCAATTCAGCACCAACAAACATGACATGAAACATTGGAAAATCTCTTATCAAAACATCTCAATTTAACACATGATATAAGAATTATTCCTCTTACAAAATGAAAAGATGTGGTGTTTTGGGAATTGGAACTGGAATTTGGTGTCTATTGTGTGGTAAGTTGCATGGGTTAGAGTCCAAAGTAATGCACCTAGAACAAGGAAAAGTTTCAAGGGTCTGATTACTGAGGGTTTTTAATGTCCATAGGTTTAGGGTTTCTAACATTTGAATTCCAAATGTACAGGGATTTGTGAGCTTGTTTTTAAGTGAAGGCTTCGATTTTCTTAATTGCTATACTAAATGTCATATACTTAGATGTGAGAAACCAAATAGTTGGAACTCTTGTCTTGTTGAAAAGAAAAGAATTATATGACAAAAATGTTTTTTTTAATGAAGTTTTCTTTCCCATAATGAAAGCATGTGGACTAACAAAATGTATTATGAAGACCCTTCATTGGGTTGCCTCTAATTATTTCCCTTGTTACAAAATCTTTTTTCTCCTTTTTGAACATTTTATAAATCTAATCTAATTATGTTATTTCCAAGATTTTGCATCATTTCTGTTTTTGCTGCAATATCAATCCAAATTCCAATAACCCAAGTCAAGGTTTTTGACCAATTGTGGTTGTGGATTCAAATCACCATTAAGACATGTGAAATGTCACTTGTTAGAACAAGCCAAATTATGATAAGGGTCATGGGCGTGAAGTGATCAATGAAAAATGTTGTATGTGCTCAAGATTAAAGCTTCAAAGTGTTTTGAATGATTGAGTCACTTTGGTTATAATGGTCATCAAAGTAACCACCTATACATGTACCTTAAAGAACTTTATTGACATTTAGTTGGCAAAGTTGAAAGGTGTCATTATGTTGAAAAAGGTCCATCACCAAAATATTGCTTGTTAAAGCAACTTTTACAATGGCTCAACATATACCACAAGATGTTCATTCGTCCAAATTCTATTGATGGGGTCATTAAATTTGAGAAAAATAACTTGTTGAATTGTCCAACTCTCCCCCCAATATGAAGCCCAACAAAAAACTATCTTTGAAAGTTCCCAAGCCCTAGTGCTTTGTTTTTAATGAATGTGCAACATGAAGTTCTAAAATGAAGTGCCTTAATTTTTCGTTGTTAATGAAGATCTCATTATGAAACTCTCATTATGAAGCTTAACATGAAGTTTTAATAACAAACTTTTGATTTAAATCTCTAACCTAGTTCCAAGGTGAAGCATGTAAGCATGATAATAGGAGCCAAACTAAGTGTAGCAAGTGCTTTGGCTTTCATGTTTTTGAATCAAAATTTGTCCTAATGTTGTAAGTCGTTAAAAGCATTCATTAAACATTGTAACTTTAAAACAACTTGAACACATAGACATTAGGGTAGACCAATTTGGTCCACCTTTATTCCAACATGCCAAAAAACTTGGGCAACATTAAATTTTTAAACTATAATATTTATTATCATAAATTTATTATATGTAATATAAATAATAGGATTTATTTTTATTTTTATTTTTTAATTTCATTTTTTTTTCTCATCAATTGTTGACATGTGTCATCATTTAAGTTAAATTAAAAACCTAATTTTAATGACTAAATAGACCACCTAATTTATTTAGGTAAGCATTTAACCTAGGTAGATTAAGTAAATAAGAATATTCAATCAATATTTCATCATTGACCACAACAAATGTCATTTGTGAAATTTAATCTTTAGATCCCAAGGATGGAATTCAACTACTTTACAACCAAGCCACCTCACTTTTTTGTGTATATAATTTTTTTTATAATATTTAGACCATACTTCCTTTAAACATTACACAAAACCTTAAATTTGATAATTCATATCTTATTGATAATTTGTCCAAATGAAGAAATTGAAACTTTATTCATAAAATTCCTACAATAATTTACACAATTAAATGTGTATGTTTTTTAAAAAATCAATTCAATTCAAAAATATGTATTTGAATTTTGTTATTGAATAACATTTCAATGACCAGTTTTTGGGGGAAAATAAATTCAAACACATGATTTCTAAATGGGAAAAACCTTTGTGAGTAATACAATAGTAAATAAAATATATTTTTCATATTTACACTTTCATTTGGTTTAGGAATTTATATTCTATAATTTTTTTCCCAATATATCATAATTTTACTAATAATTTTTAATTTATACATATGAATCCATATAATTTATCCATCTAAAATATTTATAAATTAATTTTAAGTCATATATATATCCTATGAAGTATGGTATATAAACTTACTCTAAATATTTTAATTAATTTTTAAAAATTAAAATATAAAAATTATTTATTCACATGGAATATTTTTAAATGGATCATGTATCAAATGTATTTAAGAAAAATGTAATAATTTTTTTATATTACCTATAGATATATATATATATATATATAAATATATAAATTAGCTCTTTATATGTCATAGTTCCTTATGTTTGTTAATATTCATATTAAATGATTGATAATCATTATAAAATAATTTTATGACCATGTTGTCAATGTAATGACACATCATTTTATCCACATTATTTGCATATTCATTTTTAATTATATTTTAAATGATTTTATCATGGTCACATTTTCAAATGATATTTTGGACATTCATGTCACTTTGTCATCAATCGTGGATCCATATGGATGAAAATTTAGAATGAAAAAAAACATCATCCTTTTTATTACCAGTCATCATCTACTAGTCAAATGCACCACTAATTTATGACTAAAACATTTTACACATAGAATTTGAAATAATATCCTATGACTACTTCAATGATATAATTCTTCAAGACATCTAGTCATTAATTTTTTGATTGCAAAGGACAAGATTTATTTAACTAAATGAAAACTTTTTGTAACCCACTTTACTCCAATCATTGAAATCCTACACACCAATAGCCTTATTCCTTTTCCAATAGAAATGCAAGTTAATTATCACAAAAGTTTAACATCAAAATAATTAGATCCTTAGTTTTAATTATTAATTTCGATTCCTTTTTTTGTATTCTGGTTATATTCATGATTGGGGTACCAAAAAGGAATGACCTATTTAAAAAGGATTGTAAAGGATAATTTTAAATTATTATTTATGTTACATTATGGTATTTATAGTGACTTGTTATATGCCAATAGATAAAATGATGTCTTGTTAAATTAATGAAAATATTTAAAAATAATTTGGATGTTATGTAAATGTCATTTTGAATTATTTAAACAAAATATATCAAGTGTCTAAATTACACTTTTAAATAATAATAATAATAAAAGAATGCATAAAATCATACATACAATTTCAAAAAAAATGTATAATATAAACATGTCCCCTTCTATGAAAGTACATGTTCATTGGGTGAACTTGATGAAAAAATCAAATCATACAAAAATTTTAAAGTCTTGAAATTTTGAAAGAAAAGGCTACAAGACAAAGGATTCATTTTTTAACCATTTAGCAAAAAAATCTTCCATGGGTTCAAAATGTTCAACTTTAGGTGTAGGTCACATGTGTAGAAAATAATTTTGCCAAAAAACATGTTTGGTTATTCATTGAAACTCATTTTGGGATTTCCTTTTTTTTTTTGTTTTTGGTTATAAACAAAAATAATGATACACAATTATGTATGCATGTGAAAATTCATCATTGTCATATGAATTATCTTAAATTAGACTATTCAATTTTTCTCATTTAAATTTGTTTCAAGTAAATGTTATTTGCAAAAAGTAGCCCTATAAAAGTCTTGGAGTCCATTTTCCTCTTTTTAAAACCCCAACCTTTGAATAGGCCCCTTCAAAGATTGATTATAAAACATTAGATGTATGTTCTAAAAGTATGGGATAATAAGTTACGAAATGTTTACTTTTAGTGGAATTAACAAATAAAAATGTAGCTTTCCATCCCTTGAGAATGTCCAATAATTAAATTTCTCCCCTTGCATCACGTAATAAAATCATAAAATTTGGAATGTTAAGCAATGTAAGAACACCTTCATCATTACACATTTTACCAACACCTTAAATTCAAATATACAAAAGATGAAAAAACAAATATGAATGTTATTGTAAAGAAAAATGTCACAATTTTTTTTTCCAAGTAACCAAACAATTGTTGTTTCAATTTTTCCAAATCCAAAACATACATTACAAAATTAATGTGAACAAAATCTTGTTAATTAATGTCACTTACAAACTCTCAAACTCTCACCTTCATAGTGAATGGCAAGGACTAGTTGCCACTACTAGAAGGTGGTTTCCAAGGGATGAAAATTTTATTTTAAGTGGCCCAGAATGTTAGGTTAATAATCCAAAATTGTGAGTTGATGAAATGTTGCGAGCATCCCAAGAAAGATTTAGCATGACCTAAAGATGGGTTTCTATAAAGCTACTCAAGCAATAGAAAACTAATGAAATACTACCCTCACACTAGGAACTCAATCAAAATGTGGCAAAATTTTCTCTCAAAATTGTCTTTCCTTGAAAAGTTGGTGAATTTTGTTTTTAAAAATCAGGGAATTTGTGACAAAATATTCCCATTTTAACTTTTTTTTTCCCCTTGCTAGCATGCAAAAATTTGCCACAAAAATACCACTATATCTAATCCTCAAATCAATTTTGGAATGAATCTCTTTGTTTTGTTTTGTTTTTCTCTTCTCCATGCAACTCAATATATATATTTTTTAATTTTAAAAAAAAATTTAATTGTTTTTTTGGTTTCAATTTTCTAAGATAACATCAATTTTCAATTGGTGAAAATCCCCAAGAAGATTTAGCATTTAAAGGTGACATGATGTTTTTAGAAGATTCTCCAAACTATAAAACAATGGCAAAATATTGCCCCAAATTAATAAGTTTTGTGGAAAAGTGATGAAGATTTCTCAAATTATGGGCAATTAAAAAATAAAGATACACTAACATATTCCTTTCTCTTTTTTCTTTTTTTTGGGCCATATTACGAAAATTTGCCAATAAAAGAAACACTGCAAATAGGATAATACTGACACTAGAAAAAGCTATTTAAAGTTGGGCTTTGTTGTTGGGCACGTGTCGTCTACTCAGCATCGCCTTGCTTGGCCTTTTGGCTAAGATGAAGTGTAGTATTTGTTCTAGTCAGCAAGTTTCCACACCTATAAAAACACCTGCAAAAAAATTCCTAGGGCCCTTCTTTTGGGAAGGCCCTCGTCCTAGGTCTTTACCCTACCTCCTCCCATGGCCCCTTCTTTTGACAAGGCCCTCGTCCTAGGGCCTTACCCTACCTCCTCCCATGGCCCCTTCTTTTGGGAATGCCCTCCTCCTATGGTGAATATAAACACAATATCCTTGCCTTGGTAGGCAAGGCCAACAAAGCCAACCCACGATTCCCGTCCCTCATTGCTGCTACCAGCGAGTGTTTCTCATTCGTTCTTTTTAGGGTTTCATCCACAACTCTTGTTTTGGGGCAGTATATACTTTCTGCCCGAAGGAGCGATCCCACCAAAGCCACTACTTCCTTGGCTGTTGTCACTTGCTCGCTCACTCCCCAGTCCGTCCCTTGCTGCCTGGCGCCTTGTCGAAGGAAATCCGTGCGCGGAAAACGTTGTTTGCCGCATTTAGTAACCCAGCAATGAAGAGGAGATCAAAATCGGCACTCTCGATTGCGTTATTGTAGCTTCTTTCGCATACCTCTCTCTCTCTCTACGTGACTATCGATGGTCGGCCCGTCGGGATTCGTTTGCATCGAACAAAAGTGTCACGCTCTGCCCCGAAGACGCGGCAACTCCATTTGCATTGGTCCATCACCGCCGCACGTTTTGTCCAAAAACTTTGGCTTTAGGCTGTCAAGTGAGAAGGCTACAAGAGTAAGACACATGCGCAGACAGTAAGACACACATATTCATAGTTAGATAGATAGAGAGCTCTTGATTATGTTGTTAAGAGTAAAGACACTCGCACAGACAGTGAGAGAGAGAGATTGATCGTTAGATAAAGAGTTCTTGACAATATTCTCAAGTGAGAAGCTGCAAGAGGAAAGACAGACGCGCAGACAGATTGATAGTTAGATATATACGGAGAGATTTCTTGATTATGTTGAGAAGTGAAAGCCTGTAAGAGTAAAAACGGACGGACGGAGACGGAGAGAAAGAGAGAGATATAGATAGAAGAGAGTTCTTGACAGAGCCGAGAACAGAAATATCACGCAGGAGGAGCAGAGAGAAGGACGGTGGACGTCGGTTTTGTGCTTTTGTTTTTTTTCTATATGCAAGTTCTCGGCTCTTCGTGGTTTGTGAATCCGATCAAGTTGCATCGTGTTCTGCCGGCTGTGAGATTGGAAGCGTCTGCGGTTGCAGCCATGCCTGGGGACAATGCTGTCACCACGCGTCCGGTTCTCTTGTTCAGGCAGCTTTTCGAGAAGGAATCGTCGACCTATACGTACCTGATTGCGGACACGGCGCATCCTGATCGCCCCGCAGTGGTAATTTTCGGAAATTCTTTGTTCTGTTCTGTCTTTTTTTTTTTTTTTTTTTTTTTTTTTTTGAATGAGATATCGCCTGTTTTTTTGCGTTATCCGTGGGGTCGGGAATTGTTTTCTTTTGTGTTATGTGATGGGATCCAAGATGTAATAGAGCTGTTGGTT
>Ga0116227_10003625_pt1 | contig 34228 bp, 33 predicted proteins | sample S1TSphgellanicum_FD_89693 | JGI IMG/M metagenome (GOLD analysis project Ga0116227, IMG submission 89693) | Host-associated microbial communities from peat moss isolated from Minnesota, USA - S1T2_Fb - Sphagnum magellanicum MG | ecosystem: Host-associated > Plants > Peat moss > Unclassified... | reverse complement strand
TATTGCGGGGAAAGAATTTAGCAAAGCAGATACAGAGGCGCTATTAAATACTTCAGAGCGGAATCAACAATTGCAAAAGGCCATTCAATTAAAAGGTGAAACACTGAAAGTGAAATCTGCAGTGGAGAAGAAAAAGAAAGAACCAAAGATTGATACTAAACTAGTTAGTTTTGAACTGTATGAACAAGGGAAAAGTTTAGAAGAAATTGCAAAAGAACGTGGCTTTTCAGTTGGTACAATTGAAGGTCATTTGGCATACTATGTTTCCACGCAACAACTGGATGTTACAAAGCTCGTTAAGCCTAATAAAATCAGAAACATTACGGATGCGGTAGAAAGTCAGAAAACAAAATCGATGGCTACGATACGGGAATTTCTAGGGAAAGATTATTCTTTTGGCGAGATCAAAATAGTATTGGCTTCGTTGTTCCCATCGGAAGAGTAACGATTTAACCGCAAAGAATGCTAATTCATTTTACCACAGAGAAACAGAGTTAAGGCACAGAGAGCATAAAGTTTTATGGAAGAAGATTTATTAACAAGAACCATCATTGGGCTGGCAATAGATGTACATACAGCTCTTGGGCCAGGATTGCTGGAGAGTGCTTATAAGGAATGTTTATTCTATAAGATTGACAAGGCAGGCTTTCAAGTTGAAAAAGAAAAAATAATGCCTTTGCATTTTGAAGATGTAAGATTGGATTGTGGTTATCGGATTGATATTTTAGTAGAGAATAGGTTGGTTTTAGAGTTGAAAAGCGTAGAGCGTTTGACTGATATTCATTTGGCACAAACCTTAACTTATATGAAATTAGGTGGCTATAGATTTGGGTTGTTAATGAATTTTAATGTTTTAAGAGTAAAGGATAGAATCAAACGTGTTGTAAATGGTTATTAAATTGGCTATATTTTCTCTGTGAAAACTCGGCGTGCTCTGTGGTTAAATTAAAGAATGGCATAAATAGTTATTAAAAGCCTGTGTTTTCTCTGTGTAAACTCCGTGTGCTCTGTGGTTTATCTATTGTAAAATTATGTTTTCTAAGTAAATCTTTGTGCCCTCTGTGGTAAGAAATACTAAAATACTTACCTTAGCATTCGTGAAGAAAATTGATTTATTAGCGCAATACATGCCTGCCGAGGCCGCACCGCTAATTGCAAAGTGGATTGATTATTTTCAGTGTGAGTTTAAAATCGCTAAAACACGCACTACAAAACTAGGCGATTACCGTCACCCTTTTCGGGATAAGGGACATCGCATTTCTGTAAATTTCAATCTTAACCATTATGCTTTTTTGGTTACTACTGTTCATGAATTTGCGCATCTTTTAACCTGGAACGACTTTAAAAACAAGGTAAAACCTCATGGCTCAGAATGGAAAAAGAACTTCCAAAGGATGATGGTTCCGTTTTTTGAAATGAAGGTTTTTCCTGTAGATATTCATCTGGCCATCAATAATTACATGTCAAACCCTGCTGCTTCCAGTTGTTCTGATCTGAATTTATCACGTGCTTTAAAAAAGTATGATACGAATAAAACCGAAACACTGCATTTAGAGCAAATACCCATTAATACCAAATTTAGAATTAAAGATGGCAGACGCTTTACCAAAGGCGAACAAATCAGAAAACGGTACCGTTGTATCTGTTTAGATGATAAACGGCTATACTTATTTAATCCTTTGGCTGAGGTTTTTGTGGTAGAATAAGAATAAACGCGTGAATTCGTCATTGCCTTTGGTAAACTAAATGCAATAACGAATTATTTTAAACAAACTCAAACTTATCACCATCAAATAATCCTTTATCACTTAATTTTAAACGTGGAATAACAAGTAAAGCCATAAAAGAAAGGGTCATGAACGGAGCGAGAAGCGTAGAACCCAAATCTTTCGCAAACTGATCTATTAAAGTATAACTTTCAGCTACCTGATACCCATTTTGATGACTCATCAAACCTGCGACTGGCAAAGCCAGAACTATTTCCTTTCCAAGGCCTATGGCAGCTACTCCGCCAGTTTCTTTGATTACCAGATTAACGGCTTCGCAAATGCTTTTGTCATCTACACCAACTGCAATAATATTATGACTGTCATGTGCCACACTTGAAGCGGTTGCACCATTTTTTAAACCAAAGTTTTTTACAAATGAAATTGCGATTGGTGCATCCTGATAACGGTTAACCACCACCATTTTCAATACATCATTTTCTACATCACTAACGATATTTTGCTCCAAAACATGGGGTTTTGCTGAAAGCCTATTCGTAATTAACTGGCCATCTAAAGCCTCAATTACTGCAATTTCTGTCTGATCGGTGAAAGGAAATTTAAAATCCTCAATTTTTTTGAGGCTACACTTAAAGTGATTTACGGATTCTTGGTTTGGTGTCTGCTTTATCCAATCACCAATCATTTTTCCGTTTTCAGCAAGCAAATTCCCATCAATGTAGGTTTGTTTAACGTGGAAGTTTTTTAAATTTTCAATAACAATAAAATCAGCAAAATCACCCACCTGTAGCTGGCCAACATCCAGTTTGTAATGGATAATTGGATTAATACACGCAGCCTGCAGAATGTTGAAGATATTAATTCCTTTGGCAACAGCTCTCGCACATAGGGCATTGATATGATTTTCGACCAGACTATCAGGATGTTTGTCATCGCTACAAAACATCATCATTTCCGGCCATTCATTTAATAGATCAATCAATGCGTCAAAATTTTTAGCAGCACTTCCCTCACGGATGAGGATTTTCATTCCACGCTGTAATTTATCTAATGCTTCTTCGGCTGTAAAACATTCATGATCTGTAGATATACCAGCATCAATATATTGTTGAACAGCATCGCCACGTAAGCCAGGTGCGTGTCCATCTACAGGTTTGTCAAGTTCAAGCGCTGCGGCAATTTTCATTAAAACTTCTTCATCTTTATAAAGTACACCCGGAAAATTCATCATTTCACTGAGGTATTTTATTTCCGGACGCATTAAGAGCGCTTTTACATCATCATGATTGAGCTCGGCACCTGCAGTTTCAAAAATGGTAGCAGGCACGCAGCTTGGCGCACCAAAGTTAAACTTGAATGGTACCGTATTGCCATTATTTATCATGAACTCAACACCTTCTATGCCGCAAACATTGGCAATTTCGTGAGGGTCGCTAATGGTGGCGACTGTTCCATGATTAACTGCTAACCGTGCAAATTCACTAGGAATAAGCATGCTACTTTCAATATGTACATGGCTATCAATAAAACCTGGTGTAATAAAATGAGCATCTTCTTTCTGTTCAGAAATTTCTATAACCGATTTTATCTTACCTTCTTCAACCAACACTTCACCAAAGAAAATTTTTCGCTTTGTGATGTCAACTATGTTTCCTTCAACTTTAAAATTGCTCATTTTTATGTAATTTGTTTTGCACGGTCGTCAGCCAGAATTCATTTCAGGATCAAAGGCAATTCAGATGCTGAAATAGATTTACTTCGTAGCTTTCCGCTTCGCTACAGGTTTGCATGACGATACGGCAAGAAATACTTTTTAATATTTTAATAATTTATCTATTGTTTTCGCTAACCTTGCCTTTGCTAAAAAATCTTCTTCTAACACTTTGCTCATGGGAATGGCGGTATCTAAACTTGCACAGCGCATAACAGGTGCATCTAAATCCGAAAAGCAATGTTCGCCAATCCAGGCTGAAATTTCTGCACCAAAACCGCTGGTAAGCGTATCTTCATGTAAAATTAAAACTCTTCCAGTGGTTTTTACTGCACTAGCAACTGTTTCTTTATCCCAGGGTTGCAAGGTTCTTAAATCAATTAGGGTCATATCACTAAAAGGATTGTTTTTGATGTAATCTAAAGCCCAATGCACACCCAAACCATAGGTGATAATGGTAAATTTATTTCCACTGGCTAGTGTAACCGCCTTTCCAATTGCTGTAGTATAATAACCATCCGGAACAGGAGCAGTTAAACTTCTATATAAATACTTATGCTCGAAATAGAGTATTGGATTTGGATCTTCTATTGCAGCCAGCAGTAATCCTTTTGCATCTGCCGGAAAAGCTGGATATACAATTTTTAAACCAGGTGTTTTAGTAAACCAGGCTTCATTGCTTTGTGAGTGAAAAGGACCAGCACCCGTTCCAGCCCCTGTAGGCATACGTACCACCACATCCGCTTTTTCGCCCCATCGGTAATGTGTTTTGGCCAGGTTATTTACAATCTGATTAAAGCCAACCGTAACAAAATCTGCAAATTGCATTTCTACTACGGCTTTATAACCATTAATGGAAAGACCTAAGCCCGCACCAACAATGGCAGATTCACAGATTGGTGTATTCCTTACCCTTTCCTTACCATATTTTGTAGTAAAGCCATCTGTAATTTTAAAGGCTCCTCCATAATCTGCAATGTCTTGTCCCATTAAAACCAGATTTGGATATTTTTGCATGGCTAAATCCAGTCCTTCGCTTATCGCATCCAGATATCGCATTTCTGTTGATGATTTTCCCGATTCTGTAATCTGTTGAGTGTAGGGGAAATACATATCAGCTTGTTCACGATTGGCACCTGCCTCTGGTTCCGGTTCATTGAAGGCTTCTTCAACAGCTAACTCAATATCTGTTTTAAACTGAATTTTAAAATCAATAACTAAATCAGGCGTTAAAACACCTTGCTCAATTAAATAGGATTCATAATTAGTTAAGGGGTCTTTCTTTTCCCATTCATCAAATAATTCTTGTGGAACGTATTTGGTACCTGATGCTTCTTCGTGCCCACGCATTCTGAAAGTTAGACATTCTACAAGAACCGGTCGTGGGTCTTTCCTGATTTCATTTGCCAACTGATCAATGGTATGATAAACTTCAAGAATATTGTTGCCATCAATTTGAACCCCTTCTATTCCATAACCTATTGCTTTGTCAACTAAATTTTTGCATCTAAATTGTTCTGATTTTGGTGTAGATAATCCGTAGCCATTATTCTCAATCAGGAAAATAACGGGAAGATTCCAAACTGCAGCTACATTAACCGCTTCATGAAAATCACCTTCGCTGGTTGCGCCTTCTCCGGTATAAACCAAGGTAGCTTTAGGCTGCTTGTGCAAAACATCGGCCAGCGCTATGCCATCAGCTAGGGCCATTTGCGGGCCAAGATGGGAGATCATACCAATAATTTTATAATCTTGTGTGCCGAAGTGGAATGACCGATCGCGACCTTTGGTAAAGCCAGTAATTTTGCCCTGCCATTGGGCCATTAATTTTTTTAGTGGAATATCGCGTGAGGTAAAAACACCCAGGTTACGGTGCATGGGCAAAATATATTCATCATTCTGCATGGCTAGGGTACTGCCAACTGCAATGGCTTCCTGACCAATGCCTGAAAACCATTTGCCAATTCTGCCCTGGCGCAATAGTTTTAGCATTTTCTCTTCAACCAATCGGGGATAAAGCAGCCTTTTATATAAATTCAGTAAGAATTTGTCGTCTTTATCTCCTCTGTGAAATTGCATATCTGGTTATTTTGACTAATGACTCTGGACTCAAGACTCCTTACTTTTCTTCAACTCCTCCCATTGTTTTGCGAAAGATTTATCGGCAACCTTTGGCATTTCACGGTATTTACCCCAGCTTTTTTTGAAGAAAGATTTCAGCATAAAATTTTTAAACTTTCCACCGAAAAAATCCATCCATTTGCGTTTCTGCATCATCCGGTTGAACATTCCCCAGCCCAACTCTTCCACTTTGCCATTTTCGTGTGTAGCAGCAGCATCCCGGCGGTTCAGCAATAACATTTTATGAATATCAATTTTAACCGGACAAACTTCAGAGCATTTTCCGCATAGGCTGGAGGCATAGCTTAAATGCTTAAACTCTTCCATGCCTTTAAGGTGTGGCGTAATTACCGAACCAATAGGACCACTATAAGTTGTATTGTAGGTATGTCCTCCTATATTTTTATATACCGGGCAAGCATTTAAACAAGCACCGCAACGGATGCAATACAATCCTTGGCGCTGGTCTTTTTGCGCCAATAGATTGGTACGGCCATTATCCAAAAGAATTACATACATCTCTTCCGGTCCATCAGTTTCATTTGGCTGACGCGGACCACTCAAAATAGTATTATAAACAGTTAAATTTTGCCCGGTACCATGCGAAGCCAATAGTGGCCAGAATAAGTCCAGGTCTGCTATAGATGGGATTACTTTTTCAATACCTACAATAGCAATATGTATTTTTGGGAAAGTGGTACTTAACCGGGCATTCCCTTCATTTTCAGTAAGTGCAATACTGCCGGTATCAGCAATAAGAAAATTTCCACCACTAATACCAATGTCTGCCTTTAAATATTTATCACGAAGTAATTCTCTTGCCTTTTGAACCAGTTGTGGCGGTGTTGCGTCAATAGGCGTTCCAAACTTATCGTGAAATAATTTTGCAATATCCGTTGCACTTAAATGCATGGCTGGCGTAACAATATGGTAAGGTGCCTGCCCAAGCAATTGAACAATATATTCGCCTAAATCACTTTCTAAAGATTCAATTTGATTACTTTCCAGAAAATCATTCAAATGGATTTCTTCGGTGGTCATCGATTTTGATTTGATTACCGTTTTACCATTGTTTTTTTGAATGATGTTTAAGATTTCTCTTTGGGCTTCTGCTGCGTCGTTTGCCCAGATCACTTTACCACCACGACGTTGAAAATTCGATTCAAATTCTGGTAAGAATTTATCTAAATTTTCCATTACACGCCATTTGATCACATGCGCCTTCTTTTTAGAAGCTTCGAGATTTTCGAATTTTGATAAGCCACGCTCTACTGCCGTATTGTATTTACCAATGTTATAATTGATGGTTTTACGATGCGGTAAATCGAAAGCTTTTTCATCAGATTTTTCTAAAAATTCCTCGGCAGTCTTCATCATATTTCAAAGATATGAATTTCTGTTGCTGACGAAAACTATGTGCATAAAAAAGCCCCCTGAATAATCAAGGGGCTCGTTTTATGACTTTCTTATTTCTTTGGATTACCTTTTCCATCCAAATCTACTGTCGGTCGCTTAGCACCATTGGCTAATTCCCATGCTGTATAGTAAGTTAACTGCGCTCTTTTTGCCAATAGCGGAAAGTTAATTTTACTTACTTCGTCTCCAGGCTGGTGATAATCTTGTTCCAACATGCCATCATAATAGAAGATAATCGGAATGCCGAGCTTAGCAAAGTTATAGTGATCTGAACGGTAATAAATGCGTTGAGTATCTTTTGGATCGTCATATTTATAATCCAGAATCATTTTAGTATAAGTTGCATTTACCTGCTCACTCAGTCTACCCAGTTCTGAACTTAACATTTTTGAACCTACAGAATAGATATAATTAGCAGAATCAGGTTTACCCAGGTATTCTTCACCAATACGGCCAATCATATCGGTATTTAAATCTGCAATTGTGTTTTCAACCGGGAAAACAGGATGCTCTGAATACCAATCAGATCCCCAAAGTCCTTTTTCTTCACCAACCACAGTCATAAATAGAATGCTACGTTTCGGACCTTTACCGGCTTTTTTAGCATCTGTAAATGCTTTGGCCATAAGTAACACGCCTGTAGTTCCTGAACCGTCATCATCGGCACCATTATTAATTTTATCTGCACCTGGAGCTTCTGGAGTGATACCGATGTGATCATAGTGTCCAGTTAAAACCAAAACTTCTTTTTTCAATTTAGGATCAGAACCTTCTAAAAACCCTAAAACATTCTCACAGCGAAGTGGTGTTTCTTTTTTCATTGCGCTGGCAGAAATGGCAACATTAATAGTTTGAGAAGCTGGTTGCCTGGTATCTGCAATTTTATTTTGAACGGCTGAAACTGAAGTGCTGCCTACTTTTAGAATTTCATCTGCTGTGGCAGTAGATATTGAAATGGAGGTAAAAGGATTCATTTTCTCCATCCTTTCTACGGTTTCTTTTGATTTCATCACCATTTGACCAGAAAGATAAGCTGCTTTGCGTTCTTCGGAAAGATTATCTAAAGCAGGGTCAATTAAAATTACAGCCTTTGCTTTATTTTGGGCCAGGTAATTTATTTTTCTTGATCTTGCCATCATCATCGCACGGCGATCATTTGGATCTGTTGTTTTTGTTGGATCGCCATTTACGAAGATCATCACAATTTTTCCAGCTACATCTAGTCCATTGTAATCATTATAACTATCATTGGATACGCCATAACCTGCAAAAATTAAATCATCACTGCTAAAAGTAAAGCCTTTTAGCCCTACAGCATTGCTGGCAATAACAAAGTCTTTGTAGGCTACCTTCGGCTGGCCGTTAATGGTTAACATGCTTTCGCTTAATGCATAACTTACCAAATCAATTTTTTGAAAATAACTGCCATCAACAGGTCCTTTCAAACCTAAAGATTTAAAATAATCACGAATATAATCTGCAGCCATCCAGGCACCTTTTTTTCCGGTCTCGCGACCTTCAAATGCATCAGATGCCAGCACTGAAAGATGTTTATAGGCATTATCTTTATTAATTGCCTTGCTAAAACGCATGGCATCTTTATTTGGTATTAGTGGTTTAATTTGCGCAAAGCAACCTAAAGATAGGAAAGACGCTAAGCCAAGACTTAAAATTTTTTTGTTCATTATTGAATAGTTAGATTAGTTTTTAGTTAACACGAAATTTTATCAACTCTAATTTGATGACGGCCACCTTCAAATGTGGTATTTAAAAAAGTGGTTGTAATTTCTTTTGCCAGTTCTTCTGATACAAACCTTGCCGGAATACATAAAATATTAGCATCATTATGTTTCCGAACCAATGCTGCAACTTCGTTTTCCCAACAAAGGCCAGCTCTGATTCTGCTATGTTTATTGGCTGTAATGGCTACACCATTAGCAGATCCGCAAAGTAGTATGCCAAAAGTAAATTCACCATTTTCTACAGCTGAAGCCACTGAGTGTGCAAAGTCTGGATAATCTACTGAGGCTGAAGAATGCGGTCCAAAATCTTTTACTTCGTAATTTTTTAGGAAATTCTTTAACACTTCCTTGTATTCAAAGCCTGCATGATCTCCGCCAATAGCGATTTTTATTTTAGTCTCAGACATGTTCAAATGTATACACAATTATAAAAACTGTTCGTAATGTTTTTGTTAGTTAGCGTAGAAAGCAGCATCTGCTTTTTTCTTCTTTCTTTCGATATATGCGGACACGAAAATACTCAATTCATACAATAGGAATAAAGGCGTGGCCACAATCAGCATGGTCATAATATCAGGCGTTGGTGTTACTATGGCTGCTATAATTAAGATAATTACGGCCGCGTATCTTCTGCTTGATCTCATCAGTTTAGGTGTCATTAATCCTAATTTTGATAAGATGAAAATAATTACCGGCAGTTCGAAAATGATACCTGTTCCTAAGGTTAATGTGGCTACAGAAGAAAGATAAGAATCTACTGTAAAAGTGTTTTTTATTTCTGCACTTACAGTATAACCTGTTAGGAAATTAACTGAAAGCGGGCAAACAACGAAGTATCCGAAAAGGATACCGATGATGAATAAGATTGAGGCGAAAAAGACAAAGCCGCTGGCAGATTTACGTTCGTTATCATGTAATGCAGGTTTAATAAAACGCCAGATTTCCCAAAGCAGATAGGGGAAGCCTGCAATAATGCCACACATTACGCACACATTAAGCTGCAGGTTGAACTGACCAGCCATTTCAGTATTGATGATTTCACCATTAATTTTGGTGATACACATATCTTTACCTAGTGATGGAAAATTTTCAACCAGTTTGCACATCATCCTGTAAGTCCAGAAATCAGGTTTTTTAGGGCCGAAAATAACTTTATCTAAAATCTCTTCATTAAAGTAAAAGGCAATACCTGTAAATACACCTATGGCAATTACGGCTCTGATTAAATGCTTGCGGAGTACATCAAGATGATCAAAAAAAGACATTTCTGCCTCTAAAGTTGTTCCTTTTTGTCCGATTGCTTTTCGTAGGGATGTTTTTTCTGTAGTGTCGCTCATGTTGAAAACAAAAATACCATTCTAAATGAATAGAATGGTATTTACGTGTTAAATATAGAAATAGTTTATGCTTTTATTAAAAATTTCAGGTGCTGACTTCAATATTAATTGTAATGGCCTTTTAAAGAATGTATTTTAATGATCTGTTCCTCTTCTAAAACCTCTTAAATAATTCTATGTTCAGAATTTATTCTTCTTGACCATTTTCCCGCGAGATTATATTTTAAAGCCTCTGGCTTTCCGATTCCCTTGAAAGGAGAAATAGCAATCGATTGTATTAATTCTTGAATTTTATTTTGAATAGCCTTATTGCCAGTTTTTCCAAAAGAGGAGATCATTCTCTGCAACTTCATCAAAGGCTATTTCCATAAATCCTCTACTTTTATAGTTTTAAATTTGCCATCCTTGTAATTTTGATCCGATTCTTTAATCTTTGCCACAAACTCAGGATTATATGCTTTTTCCTCTTTTTCAAAAGAAATTTTCATCGCTTTTAAAACTTGTTTTATAGCATTCAATTGAGCCTTATTTTTCGGGATGTACAATTAATGTTTCCATAATCAAATTTAATAAAATAATTCCAAAATTTAAATAAGCAAAAATCCCATTTTGGTTTTACCAAAATGGGATTAATATTGTCAATTAGTAAGATTTTATTCTGAAAATTCAAATGTTTCCATAAACTTAGTAGTGAAATTTCCTGCTCTGAAATTAGGATCTTTCATCAATTGTAAATGGAAGGGAATAGTCGTTTTAATTCCTTCAATTACAAATTCACCTAAAGCACGCTCCATGGTACAAATGGCTTCTTCGCGGGTTTGCGCCACACAAATCAACTTTGCAATCATTGAGTCGTAATTTGATGGAATGGAATAACCGGCGTAAACGTGGGTATCTACCCGAACACCATGTCCACCTGGTGAGTGGAAATTCGTAATTCTTCCTGGTGAAGGGCGGAAGTTATTTGCCGGATCTTCAGCATTGATACGACATTCAATAGCATGCATGTCAGGGAAATAATTTTTACCTGAAATTGGAATCCCGGCAGCTACTTTAATTTGTTCTTTAATTAAATCGAAGTTAATTACTTCTTCAGTTACCGGATGCTCTACCTGAATACGGGTATTCATTTCCATAAAATAGAAGTTACGGTGTTTATCAACCAAAAATTCGATTGTTCCGGCACCTTCGTAATTTACAGCTTGTGCACCTTTAATGGCCGCTTCACCCATTCTAACACGAAGTTCGTCAGTCATAAAAGGTGATGGAGATTCCTCCACTAATTTTTGGTGACGGCGTTGAATAGAACAGTCACGTTCTGATAAATGACACGCCTTACCAAACTGATCACCTATAATCTGGATTTCAATGTGGCGGGGATCTTCGATATATTTTTCTAAATATAAACCATCATTACCAAATGCAGCTCCAGATTCCTGACGGGCACTATCCCATGCATTTTCAAAATCTTCATCTTTCCAAACTACCCGCATTCCACGGCCACCGCCACCAGCAGTAGCTTTTAAAATAACCGGATATCCCATTTCGTTGGCAATAGCAATACCTTCTTTAACGCTGGTAAGTAAGCCTTCTGATCCAGGAATGGTAGGAACACCTGCAATTTTCATCGTTTCTTTTGCAGAAGCTTTATCGCCCATACCATTAATTTGCTCTGGTGTGGCACCAATAAATTTGATGTTGTATTCACGGCAAATGTTAGAAAACTTAGCATTTTCTGATAAGAAACCGTAACCCGGATGTATGGCATCAGCATTGGTTAATTCTGCTGCCGATATAATATTTGGAATATTTAAATAAGAATCTTTACTTGGTGGAGGACCAATACAAACAGCCTCATCAGCAAAACGTACATGTAAACTTTCGCGATCGGCGGTAGAGTAAACAGCAACTGTTTTGATGCCCATTTCCTTACAGGTACGGATAATGCGTAATGCAATTTCCCCTCTATTGGCAATCAGTATTTTTTTAAACATAATTTTTCCTTTTCGTCTCTGTTTTAAAATAATCGTCATGCTGAATTAAATCCGGCATCTATTTAAAAAAGAAGACCCTGAAATAAATTCAGGGTGACGTAAATGTTTATAATTAAATAGGTTCTACTAAAAATAATGGTTGATCATATTCTACCGGAGATGCATTATCAACCAGAATTTTAACGATACGACCTGAAACTTCACTTTCAATTTCATTAAAAAGCTTCATTGCCTCAATGATACATACAACCTTACCAACGCCAATCTCATCGCCAACATTTACAAACATTGGTTTTTCCGGACTTGCAGAACGGTAAAAAGTACCAATCATTGGAGATTTAATAGTAATGTATTTTGATGCATCTTCTTCAGCAGCTGGAACAGCAGGTGTTGCTGCAACTGGAGCAGTAGGAGCTGTAGCAACCGGAGCAGCGGCCTGTACAAGCGGCGCTTGTGGTACGGTAGCATGCACAACTGTTGGTGCCTGGTTTGTTTTAATCGTAATCTTGAAGTTTTCTTGCTCAATAGCAACTTCGTTTACTCCAGAACGAGAAACAAATTTAATCAGTTCCTGTATTTGTTTGATATCCATTTTTTAATCCTTGTTATGTAAAAAATAGTGTATAAATGAATTAACTAAGTTATACTTTTTTTGTTTTAAATTTTATAGTTAACAGACTGAAGACTTTCGACTTCCGACTGTGGGCTAATTTGAATCGTATGCCCACTTAAGGTAAATTGAACCCCATGTAAAACCGCCACCAAAAGCAGCCAATACAATGTTATCACCTTTTTTTAATTTACTTTCCCATTCCCATAAACACAGTGGAATGGTTCCGTTAGTGGTATTTCCGTAACGTTCGATATTGATCATTACTTTATCCAATGTTACACCCATCCGATTTGCCGTGGCATCAATAATGCGTTTATTGGCTTGATGTGGCACTAACCAGGCTACATCATTAGAAGTAAGATTGTTGCGTTCCATAATTTCAGCAGCAACATCTGCCATATTGGTTACCGCGAACTTAAATACTGTTGGGCCTTCCTGATGGGCATAATGTAATTTTGCATCAATGCTTTCATGAGTGGCCGGCTGAACTGAACCACCACCTTTCATGCCCAGGAAATTTCGGCCTGCACCGTCAGTTCTTAGGATAGAATCCTGAACACCCAGGCCTTCTTCATTTGGCTCTAATAAAGCACAACCGCAACCGTCGCCAAAAATAATGCAGGTAGTGCGGTCTTCATAATTGATGATGGATGACATTTTATCACCACCAACAACCAAAACTTTTTTATGCCTTCCAGATTCTACGAAAGATGCACCAGTTGCTAAACCGAAGATAAAACCAGAACATGCTGCCTGTAAATCGTAACCCCAGGCGTTAGTGGCTCCAATTTTATCTGCTAGTACATTGGCTGTCGCTGGAAAAGTAAAGTCTGGGGTAGTGGTACAAAAAATAATAAGCTCAATTTCTTTCGCATCTATTCCTCTCTTTTTAAGCAAGCCGTTTACAGCATGAACTGCCATATCTGATGTGCCTAAACCTTCACCTTTTAAAATTCTACGTTCTTTAATGCCCGTTCTGCTGGTAATCCATTCATCAGAAGTATCAACCATGGTTTCTAACTCTGCGTTGGTAAGCACATAGTCGGGGACGTAACCATTTACTGCCGTAATAGCAGCATGAATTTTACTCATTTTAAGAATTTTTGTTAATTTTTAAATGCCATTCTAATTTTTTCTACCAATCCTGTAGTAATCATTTCTCTGGATTGAAGAACCATATTTTTAACAGCTAGCGGACTTGAAATTCCATGTCCGATAACAACAGGAGCGTTAACGCCTAAAACCGGACTTCCACCATACTGTTCGTAGTTAAAGCGATCAAAAAACTCATCTTTTAATCCTTTTTTGATTGTAATTACGTAGAAAGATTCTGCTAATTTAAGCATTACATTTCCAGTAAAACCATCGCAAACAATTACATCAGATTTATCATTAAAAAGATCCCTACCTTCTACATTACCCACAAAATTAAACAGATCTGTTTCTTTCATTAAAGGGAAAGTTGCCATACTGAGCATATTTCCTTTTTCATCCTCTTCACCAATATTCATTAAAGCAACTCTTGGGTTATCTATTTTAAATAGGTTTTCTGCATACAAGCTGCCTAAAACACCAAATTGTAATAGAATATCTGGTTTGCAATCTGCATTGGCACCCACGTCTAATAATAAACCTGTACCGCCTTTAAGCTTTGGAAGAATGGAACATAAACAGGGACGAATAATGCCTGGAATAGTTTTAACGCTAAATACAGCGCCAACTAACATGGCACCAGAATTACCTGCACTTGCGAATGAATCGATTTTACCCTCTTTAAGAAGATTAAAACCAACCGCAATGCTCGAATTTGGTTTCTGAACGATTGCTTTAGTGGGATGTTCGCCCATACCAATAACTTCATCAGTATGAACGTATTCAAAATGATCCGGATTAAAACCCTCTTCTGCGAGAATGGGTTTAATCTGTTCGGTATCACCGATAAGAACAATATGTTCTCCGGCGTTTAGCGATTGATGAGCTGCTATTGCTCCCAAAACAATTGCTTTGGGAGCATAGTCTCCGCCCATTATGTCGAGGCCTATTTTCATCGAAAAAATCTGTTTGTGTTAAGTTAGGTTAAATCCTAAATTTTCAGTGGACTAAGGTATGACTAAAGCCGCTGAAAACACAAACAATTTCTTAAGAAAATTACCCGATTTGAGTATTTTCGATAACCAATTTACCGTTATAGTATAGGTTACCATCAACGTTGTATGCACGGTGAGGTACGTGAATAGCACCTGTTGCTGCGCAAGTTGCCAAAGAAGGTGTCACTGCTTTGTAGTGTGTTCTTCTTTTATTTTTTCTCTGTTTCGAGATTTTCCGTTTTGGATGTGCCATTGGTGTATAATCTAATTATTTTTTTAACTTATTAAGGGCTTCCCAACGTGGGTCGCTTGTTTGTTCATTTTCTTCTGCCTGCTTATCGATAGAGAGTTGTTCTAAGCGATCAATCATTTCCTGATCACAATCTTTACCTGCCTGCTCACAATTTTTGATATATGGTACTGAAACGTTTATCATTTCATATAATGGACCTGATATATCAATCTCAGAATCTTTACGGCTTAGCGAAATGATTTCTTCATCATTGCTTTCCAGTTCATCTCCTGCAAATTTTACAATCTGTCTTTCGTATAGGTTAACCGGGTATGCAAATTCCGATAAACATTTATCGCAATCTAAATTTAATGTTCCCGCAACTTTAAATTTTAAAAGCAACATGGTCTCTTGCTTATCAAGTTCAAGATTAACCTTCAAATTGCCACTTTTAATTAACGAATATTCAAAAGCACTAAAAAAACGGTCATCAAGCTCATAATCAAACTGATGAGTTCCCAATTTTAGTCCGGTAAACGGTATAGAAAATTGTTTTAGTGGGTTCAAAGTACTGTAAAATTTTAGCCTGCAAATGTATGGATAAAATAATTAGATTAAAAATGTTTTTTAAAATTGTTATCTATTTAAAAAACCAATGAGGTTTTAAAAAACCCATAGGTTTAGCTTTTTAAAATCATTTTTTTATTGTTTCTGCTCCACTCACTCCACGAGCCAACGTAAAGTTTTGGAATAGTTAAGCCGGCGTAATCCATCGCTAAAAGTGTGTGGCAGGCTGTAATGCCAGATCCACAGTGTACAATCACATTTTCAGGTTTTACAGTAGCTAATGCAGCAGTATATTTTTCTTTTAGTACATCAGGTGATAAAAATCGCCCTTCCTCATTTAGATTTTCTGTAAACGGAATATTAACGGCTCCTGGAATATGACCAGCTATGGTATCAATTGGTTCAGTAAGGCCAGCGTAACGGTTAGCATCGCGAACATCAATAACCATATACTCCTGATGCTTTGCCACGTCTTCCACCTCATTAATATCAGACAATGGCAAACTCCAGGATGATATTGTGTATTTACCAGCTGATTTAGGAGTTTCTGTTTGATTGGTAGTAGGGAAGCCAGCTTTTATAGCTGCTTGAAATCCCCCATCAATTACCTGAACTTTTTCATGCCCGATTGATCTCAGCATCCACCATAATCTTGCGGCTGCATTACCTGCATTCTTATCATCATATACGATGACATGCGTATTTTTAGTGATGCCAAATTTTTGTAATACCTGAGCAAATTGTTTAACATCAGGTAATGGATGACGGCCGCCTTTTGCAAAGTCGCCGATATTGGCCAGGTCTTCGTTTATATCTGCAAAAAGTGCACCTGTTAAATGTTGTTCATCGTATCGGGCTTTCGAACCGGCACTGGCATCTATCAATACAATTTCTTTATCCTGATTTATACGGATCAGATCTTCGGGTTTTATAATCGGGGCTAATGTTGACATGGGGTTATCTGTTAATTATACTCAAACCATCAGACTTATATGTTCATATTTATGGCAAAATGCGGTATCCTGCACTTTGATTTTCCACTTTTAGCTTTTCTCTTTCCGTTTAAGACGCATCATCTTTAATATCAAACTGCGTTTCCACAATTTTACCTCCAGAACGCAACTGGCCACTTAACATTTCTTCTTGTTCTCTACGATTTTTTACAATATGAATAGCTGAAAATAAAGCCTCTGTAAATGAAGTAGAATCTGCAAGATCTTTTCCAGCTATATCATAACCGGTTCCATGATCTGGAGAAGTACGAACAAAGTTTAAACCTGCTGTATAATTTACGCCGTTGTGAAAAGCTAAAGTTTTAAAAGGAATTAATCCCTGATCGTGGTACATGGCCAGAACAGCATCAAATTTTTTGTAACTGCCATTTCCGAAAAAACCATCTGCAGGGTAGGGGCCGAAAACCATCATTCCTTTATCATATGCTTCCTGAATGGCTGGTGTAATAATTTCAGCCTCTTCTGCGCCTAATAGGCCATTATCACTGGCATGTGGGTTTAAACCGAGCACCGCAATTTTTGGTTTTTCAATCCAGAAATCCTTTTTTAAACTCTCATTAATCAGCTTTAATTTACTTAAGATTTTATCTTTAGTTATAGAAGTTGGCACATCTTTAACCGGAATATGTCCGGTAACTACACCTACGCGTAAATTTTCACTGATTAAGAACATCAGCACATCTTTACTACCACTTTTTTCTTGTAAATATTCCGTATGACCTGGAAATGCAAAGGTTTCTGATTGGATGTTATGTTTGTTGATTGGTGCAGTAACCAAAGCATCAATTTCGCCAGCTACTAAATCTGCGGTTGCTCTTTCAAGCGATAAAAGCGCATATTTTCCACCTGTTGCAGTTACCTGGCCAAGTTCAATTTTTACATCTTCTTCCCAGCAATTAATCATGTTTGCCTTTTTTACCTGTGCCTGGTTGGCATGATTGATTACATTAAAACTGAAATCACCAAGGTTATTTGCCTTTCTGTGAAAAGATGAAACTTTTGTGTGTCCGTAAACAATTGGAATACAATAATTTAAAATAGCTGGATTGGATAACGTTTTGATAATTACCTCTAAACCAATACCGTTCACGTCGCCTATACTAATACCTATTTTAAGTTTATCGCTCATAATTACTGGAAAATTTTAGCGCAAAATACTGATTTTCGATTAAAGACTTTAAAAAAAATGAAAGCGCATAGCGCACTAAGTTATCCGCGAAGGAATATTAAGTCTATCTTTGCTAATCATTTTAATTTTTAAAAGCCCTTTTTGGGGTTTGGGTTTATGAGTTTAGTAAAAGCAAAAAAACATTTAGGTCAGCATTTTTTAACTGATAAGGGCATTGCTAACCGCATTGTTGAAGCTTTGGTGAATACCGATAAGTATCATCAGGTTTTAGAAGTTGGTCCGGGAATGGGAATTCTTTCTGATTTTTTGTTGAAACGTGAAGATTTACAAACTTATTTAATTGATATTGATACGGAATCTTACCATTTCCTGAATGAGAAGTATCCACAATTGGGTGAACGTTTAATCAATGGTGATTTTCTGAAATTAGATTTTGATGCCATTTTTCCAGGTCAGTTTGCCATTATCGGTAACTTTCCTTATAATATTTCTTCTCAGATTTTATTTAAGATTTTGGATAACCGCCATAAGGTTGTGGAGATGGTTGGTATGTTTCAAAAAGAAGTTGCACAACGATGTGCTTCGCCTGCAGGTACAAAAGATTATGGAATCCTAAGTGTTTTTCTTCAGGCTTATTATAAAATTGAATACCTTTTTACCGTAAAGCCAGGTACTTTTAATCCACCACCAAAGGTTAATTCAGCCGTTATTCGCTTAACCAGAAATGAAACGGAAACGCTGGATTGCGATGAAAAACTGTTCTGGCGTGTAGTTAAAGCAGGCTTCAATCAACGAAGAAAAACATTGCGTAATGCAGTGTCTGCTGTAATGCCGAAAGATAAAATGGATGATCATATTTATTTTGAGAAACGTGCCGAACAATTAACCGTTGATGATTTTGTGGTACTAACACAGCATCTAAGTAAATTGATGGCAGTTTAGTTTTTTTTGTCATTGAAAAAACACCTGCGTAATCCCAAAATTTTGTAATTATCCACTGAGAGATTTCTTGCAAATCCGTGATTATTTTCGTTAAATTTCTCCTTTCCTTTGCGCTGTAATTGAAAGACACCATGATTAATTATAGCGAAATTTTTAGTGAGCAGGGAATGGATTATCAAACCTATCGTGCTTTGGTAGACCAACTTTTATTAGAAGGTAAATCTACTAGTGAGGCTAGTTATGACCTGCATTACACTAAAATGAATGTGCAGCGCATGAATCGGGTTGATAAAACCGTTAGTTTAACTGATGATTTAACTTCTACCATTAATCATTTAAAAGGTAATTATAAGTTCTTGGTGATTACTGAAGGCTGGTGTGGTGATGCTGCTCAAATTGTTCCAGTGTTCAATAAAACCGCGACTGCATCTTTAGGTAGAATTGATTTGAAATTTGTGTTGCGAGATAAAAATCTACCATTAATTGATGCACATTTGACTAATGGTGGCAGAGCGATTCCAGTTTTAATTGTGTTGAATGAAGCAGCCGATCAGGTTTTAGCTACTTGGGCACCGAGACCACAGATTTTACAGGAACTTTTAAAAGAATGGAAAAAGGAAACAACTGAGATGCCAGTTCTGGCCGAAAAACTGCATGGCTGGTATGCGAAAGATAAAACGCAAAGTACGCAAGCTGAGTTGACCAGGCTTTTGAAAGGATTATTATAAGGTAATAGCTTATACAGCATATCTTTTCTGAAAATCGTCATTGCGAAGCCGATTTTTAATTGGCTGAAGCAATCTTTATCACGAGTAGGAAAGATTGCTTCGTCGTTCCTCCTCGCAATGACGACTCCTCTTTTATAATATGAAGATTAATCCACTGAAACCGTCAATCCTTCTTGCTGCAAAATTTTGCGATACACTTCCATTTCTGTAAAAGAACCTTCCAAAACAGGGCATTTACCATCATTATGTACTTTCCAGGCTATTTTTTCAGATTGAGCCTCATTATAATCCAAATACTTCATCATGCAATAGATTACATGATCGAAAGTATTGATATCATCATTCCACAAAATAAGGCGGTGTACGGTTTTTAAGGAAGTTAAAATTTCTTCGAGCGTAAAGGTCTCTTCTTTGGTTTCTGTAGACATGGGGCAAAAATAAACATTAGTATCAAGTATTTGGTATCAAGTATCAAGATTTTGTTCCTTTGCGAATAATAATGGCTTAGGCAATAAATGATTAACTTTGTTTTACACAAATGATCAATAACACATGCATCAATCTAAAATAGGCGGAATTGGTTACTACGTTCCGAAAAATGTTTATACCAATACTGATTTAAGTCGTTTTATGGATACCAATGATGAGTGGATTCAGGAACGCACCGGTATTCAGGAACGTCGTTTTGCTGATCGTTACGAAGAAACCACTACTACAATGGGAGTTGAAGCAGCAAAAATTGCTATTGAACGTGCTGGCATTACCGCAAAGGATGTTGATTTTATTGTTTTTGCTACCTTAAGTCCTGATTATTATTTTCCTGGTTGCGGGGTTTTATTACAACGTGAAATGGGTATGGGGGAAATTGGTGCATTGGATATTCGTAACCAGTGTTCGGGTTTCGTTTATGCCCTTTCAGTAGCTGATCAGTTTGTTAAAACCGGGATGTATAAAAATGTTTTGGTAGTGGGGAGTGAGAAACATTCATTCGCCATGGATTTTGAAACCAGAAGCCGAAATGTATCTGTGATTTTTGGTGATGGGGCAGGTGCAGTCGTATTGCAGCCTACAGATGAAACAGATAAGGGTATTTTGAGTACGCATCTACATAGTGATGGTGCTGATGCAGAAATTTTAGCAATGCATTATCCAGGATCACATGCTAATAAATGGATGAAAGATAAACCAGCTTTTCCTGATCAGGAATTGGGTGGTTTATTTATGACACCAGAAATTTTAGCGAGTGGTGCTGTTTTGCCATATATGGATGGCCCATCAGTGTTTAAAAAAGCTGTGGTTAAATTTCCTGAGGTAATTCGTGAGGCTTTGGTCGCTAATAATCTTACCGAAAAAGATATCAATCTGCTGGTACCACATCAGGCAAATCTTCGCATCAGTCAGTATGTGCAGAATCTATTAGGCTTAAATGATGATCAGGTTTTCAATAACATCCAGAAGTACGGAAATACCACAGCTGCATCAGTTCCGATTGCTTTATGCGAAGCTTGGGAAGCGGGAAAAATCAAAAATGGCGATCTGGTTTGCCTTGCTGCCTTTGGATCTGGTTTCACCTGGGCGAGTGCATTAATCAGATGGTAGAATCTTTAGTTAAATTTAAAGCAGAAAGGTTAAAGTGAAGATAGCATCATGCTCATTATCTTGCTTTGACTTTCCAATTCTGCATTAACTTTTCTGCTTTTGCCTCTTAGCTTTTACGCTTATTTCCCAGCAATAAAATCTTCCAGATAGCTACATTCATTTACTGCGATTCTATAAAATGGTGTTTTCGCGTACTTTGTTTTCAGTTCTTTAAAATAGGGATTGTTATAATTAGCTGCTATAAAATCCTTATAGGCTTTGCTTTTGGTGTCATAATAACTGTAAGCAGAATAGTCAGCATTACTGATAATTTGCTTTTGGGCACATTTGGCAAGCATAAAAGTGCATTTAGCTTTAAAATCTGGATTTGTACTTAAAGCCATTGCCTTTGCATACCATACGGCAGCTGTTTTAGCCAACTTATAATCTACATCATAATTGTATTGTGGTTTTTGTTCATTGGCATAAGTGCTCCAATCATAACTAATCAAAAACCATGAATTGCCATAATAGCCGGTTTGGTAAACAGCATTTGCCATGCGATAATAATAACGGGCTGCATTCTTTTTATCGGTTACAATTAATTTCTGTAAACGGGCCATTTCCCTGGCGAAAATTACTTTATTAAATCGCTGATTATTTGAAGCATATTTTTTGGGGTAATCATTTACAGTTTCTATGAAGGGATTGGCAACCAGCCTGGCTTCGCTATCATCGGCATACCAATCATCAGGTGAAAAATACTGGTAGCTAGCTGAAACTTTTTTAAAGTAAATCAGTGCTTTCTCATACTGATGGGTTCTTAAATAGGTGGTGCCATAAAGCTCGTAGAAATCATCATTTGCCATATGGTTTAATGCTTGGGTAAGCATGCCTGTTAAGCCTGTGTTACTATTTTTTACTTTGTAATTAGCCAGAGCAGCCATACTTTTTGGTGTTAAATAATTCTGCCAGAATGCGGTGGCTTGATAGCTTATGTTGTTAAATGATATGGCGTTTATTGCCGATGGGGTATTGATATCTGCCTTAACCATTGCCAGCGCAGCAAGGGCAGTATCGCCCATTTTTAAATAGGCTGGTGCCATAACCTGCTGATAAAAATTTCTGGTGGTGATGGTAAAGCGTTGATCTGTACTTTCTCTATCGCTAATACGTTTTTCAGTAGAGTCTTCTTTGTTTTCAGCATATCGCTTTTCATCTAACCATTTTAAAGTAGCTACCAAGTCAGGATCATTATTAAAAGCATTGCCCTTGCTGATGTTTTTAGATCTAACCAGTAAGTCTGTAATCCGATATTGATCCCTTAACCTTTCGGGCAATTGATTGGGATTAAGCTGATTGAGGTATTCTGCGGCCAAATCGTTTCGATCCTCCATCCAGGAAAGATAGGCCGCGGTAATGGTGCCCAACTCCGGCTGCGGATATTTCTTTTCGGCAGCCAGCTTTAAAGCAAACTGCTTCACATCCGTTAAGTTTTTAATATTTTTTTTCCTTAAGCTGTCGTTGTCAAGATCATTATATCGACTGAAATAACTTTCATAATAACCTCTTGAAATGTCGCTGGAGTTATTTAAGCGCTCTTCCAGTTTATTCACTTCCCTAACCAAGAGGGCTCCGTTTAATAAACTTGCAGGCTCAAGCTGGTAAATCTTCTCCAGGTTTTTAATGTTGATATCGGAATTTCCAAAAGAATTAATGGCATAAATAGTAGCCCTATCCTGATCATTTTGTGCAAGTTTAAGCACATCTTCTATTTTGCTGCTGGTATAAAAATAATTTTTGTAAGCCTGAATTCTTCGTTCCGGACTTTGCTCGAAAACCTTTGCAAAAAGGTATGCTGCCTCTATAGGTTTACCAGAATGCCGAATGGCACCTGCATAAACTGCCAGCCCCCAGTTTTTAACAGCAGAATTAACCTGGCTTGTTTTAATGTAATTTTCATAAACATTGATACTCTGCTCCTCATTTGCGGCATAATGGAATAAACGTTCTGCCTGATAGGCGTAACGCAATTTTAAAAACTCATCTCGTTTTACTTTTTTAATAAAGGTTATCGCTTCATTTGCTTTTTTATCCATGGCTGCTGTATCTCGCGGCATTGGATCCCACAGGTTATAATGAATAACGGTCAATGGTTCGCAGCTTTTAGCAAATAAAAAATATTTCATTGCCAGCTTATTCTTAAGTAAAGCTTTAATGAATGTGTTTTTATACAAACTATCAGGCAGTTTTCGTAGGGTTTTACTAGCAAATTGCTGAAGTTGGGTTTCTGTAAGGCTATCCGTTTGATACATGATGCGGTATACATCTTCTACTGAGGCACCTGTGTATTTTGCCCATTCTTGGCTGTTTATCTGCGTTTCATCTTCCACTTCATTATCATCATATAAATATACATTGGCATTATAGGAAAAGGGTTTGTAGGTGTCGCCCTGAATGTTATTGTGGAAATAACTTACGTAATAGTCATAGGGATCGGCCTCCGGACCACAGGCAATGTTAACGGCGATTTCTCCAAAAAAAGTAAGCAAGAAAATGCTAAAAATTATTGATGATTTTGTAAAAGTCTTCATTCGTAAAATGTTTTAAAAGATCGGAATCTAGATGATAGAAAACCAGGTTTCGTTCTTCTGGTTTTAAATGTCGGGATAAAAAATCAGATGTTGAAAGTAAATCATTGGCAGAAATTTCTTCCCATCGGATGACATCGCCGCGTTTTAATCCTGCTGCAGGATAATCTGTTAACAAATCATACAAAATAGATTTTCCCCTTTGCTTAAATAATCTTTTATTCTTGATCTGTGTTTTGCTTATTCGCTTAGAAATTCCTGCATATTCTTTTTTTCTGAATACCACAGCCCATTCAAATAAAGGCAAAGCAACATCTAATTTTAGTGGATAATTTCCCAGATCATCTTTCAGGTAGAGATCCATTTCACGCTGATCAAGAATGGAATTTTGGTTACCATACTTCCTCAGGTTGCCCATATTGTAACACATCAGCATGGCTTTTTCAACAGGAGGAATACCACTTGTGCTCAGGTTTTTTACCTGATGCAAACGTAGTGTAACCGAAATGTTTTTACCTTTTAAAAGGGGATGGGCGGCTAATTTTTTAAGAAAATTAAAATACCTGTCCCTGGTATTTTTTGTCCAATCGCAATCGATTTGAAGCTCTGCGTAATTTTGTTTTCCGGCTTGTTTTACTTTGGCATCTACAAAATTGGCAATCCGATCGGCCAGCCATTTGTTTTGACTAGAATCTAAATGATTGAATATATTATTAACCAAAAAAACAACCGGAATAATATTTACCTGCTGAGGTAAGGGATTAGAAAATTTAATTGGTGATATGGGTACAGGCTGTTGCAGATCTGTATTATAATCTACATCCATGATCCTCACATACAAAGATTTTGATTTAAATTGATCAAGATAACTGGTTTCGTCTTTCTGGTTTTGATAATCAGTTCTCCAATAATAAAAGGTTGGATGAACGATTGATTTTCGTTTACAGCCGAAGATGAGAAATACAAAAATCACTAAAATACTTATCTTGCGCATATCAATTTATTGAGCAAAAGTATATAAAATGCGGGCAGTTTTACAAAGAGTTACACAGGCAAGTTGCACAGTTGATGAAGAAATTACAGGGGCAATAGATTACGGGTTTCTAGTTTTATTGGGTATTGAGGAAACTGATACTTTAGAAGATTTAGATTGGTTGGCACAGAAAATCATTGGCATGCGTGTTTTTGGTGATGAAAATGGAATGATGAATAAGGCATTAGCAGATATCGATGGAGACATTCTGTTGATTAGTCAGTTTACCCTCTTCTCTTCAACTAAAAAAGGAAACCGACCTGGATTTACCAGAGCGGCCAGACCTGATGTGGCTATTCCATTGTATGAAAAAATGATTGTAAAGCTATCAGCGTTGCTTGGTAAAAAAGTGAAAACCGGAGTTTTTGGCGCTGATATGAAAATTGCCTTATTAAATGATGGACCCGTTACCATTATTATCGACACGAAGAACAAGGAATAAATTAGATTTAAACGTTACAATCGTAAATATTTATGCTATTATCTGTCAAAGTGGTAATTAATCTGTTTCAATAAATTATTGCCCTAAATGAATATGGAAGGTAAAAGTCCGAACCGACTGATAGAATATAGTGCCCTTACTTTTTTCTTGCTTTTAAAGATCGTTTTATCTTTTGTATTGGTTAATTCAGTTTATGAACTTCAGCGTGATGAGTTTTTGCATCTTGACCAGGCCAACCATCTGGCTGCTGGTTTTACTTCTGTACCGCCGTTAACTTCATTGTTTTCTTTAATGATTAAGTGGTTGGGTAATGGCCTGTTTTGGGTGAAATTTTTCCCTGCTTTATTTGGGGCACTAACTATTTTTTTTAGCTGGAGAATTGTAGCACATTTTAAAGGAAATCTGTTAGCTAAATGTTTCGTTGCTGTTGCTTGCATATGCTCTTTACTTTTAAGGCTGAATACACTCTATCAACCCAATTCTTTTGATGTGCTGGCCTGGACAGCTTGTTTTTATTATTTGATTAAGTATTTTGATCAAACGGCACCTAAGTATTTATATTATTTTGCAATTTCATTTGCACTTGGTTTCTTAAATAAATACAATATTCTTTTTTTGATTATGGGCATGTTGCCTGCAATAATCATCAGCCCGAATAAAAAAATATTTGCCAATAAGCATTTGTATTTAGCAATTATGATCGCCTTGATGATCATTTCTCCGAATATAATCTGGCAGATTACCCATGATTTTCCAGTACTTACTCATATGAAGTTACTGGAGAAAACCCAGCTCATTCACGTTAATCGGGTCGATTTCTTTATCAATCAATTGCTATTCTTTGCCACCAGTATTTTTATACTACTTGCTGGAATCGGCGCATTGATTTTTTATAAGCCATTTGCCAAGTACCGGTGGGTGATTTTAACTTACCTTTTCACCATGGTTATTTTTAGCTATTTCAGGGCTAAAGATTATTATGCTTTGGGTTTATATCCTGTATTACTCGCCTTCGGAGCAACTTATTTTGGGATTATTCTTTACAAACGCTATGTATGGATTGCTTTGCTTCTGGCTTTTAACATTGGGTTGTTTATTTATGCATTGCCTTTAATCATGCCAATCTATTCTCCTGAACAGATTATTGCAAATCACGATCGTTTTGAAAGAGTTGGATTGTTACACTGGGAAGATGGAAAAAATCATCAATTACCACAAGATTATGCAGATATGCAGGGTTGGAAAGAAATGGCTGCCTTAACCGATATTGCCTATGCAAAGGTTAAGGATAAATCAGCACTGCTGGTGCGTGCAGATAACTATGGACAAGCTGGTGCTATTAATTATTACTCTAAATTTAAAAATATAAACGCGGTATCATACAATGCTGATTATCTCTATTGGTTTAAAATGGATAAGCCAATTAAAGATGTAATTTTAATTCAGGGTACTTATGATGAAGATCCAGAAAGGAAGAAGGAGCAACCCCTTTTTGAAAAGATCACTAAAATTGGGGAAGTAAAAAATCCATTTTCAAGAGAATTTGGCGCAAGTGTTTTCTTACTGGAAGGCGCTAAAATCGATATAAATGAACTGATTAATCAGGAAATAGAAGAAGAGAAAGAATATAATTAAGCACGTATTAAATTTTTGAGGCATAGATTTGATAATATCGGCACGCACCATACGCAAAAAAATGAAAGTTAGATGCTTAGAACCCTATTAAGATTGCTTCATTAAACAATGAATTGTTTGCAATACTGATTGACATAAAGATAAGGCGTAATTAACAGGTTTATTCTATATTTGATTATCTTCAAAACAATTATGATGAATTTACGCTCCAGTTTCTTTAAAAATCTATTGTTATTTGGTCTTCTGTCTGTCCTGTTTTTGACGTCTTGTAAAAGGGTGGTGAAAACAGACTTAGATGAAGTTTCATCTGCTGATGATATCGAGGAAGTTTCCAAGGCTGAATACCAGCAGATGATGAATATAAAAGTGCCTTTGAAAACAGTTTTAGTTGATCAGCGCTATTCCATCACCATTCCGGAAAACAGCGATTTTGAAGTGAGTAAGATGAGTTCAAAAGAAATCGTATTGGGGGATATAGACCTTACAAAAATTGATTCGAGCTTCTTAAATGTTAGTTTAAATAATTTTTTTACCAGAAGTGAAGGGCTTTATTCGGAAGAGGTTTACATTGTTCCTGGAAACGATCCAAAGCAATTTTCGATCGATGATTTAAAAGCGAGCAATGAAAGGATAGATGCTGTTTATTATGAAGATGAAAATAGTGTTATTTATGTTCAGGGCGATACTTTCTTTACTTATAGTATCCATTATGATGACATGAAAAAGTGCTTCATTTTTTATAAGGGAGAAATCAGCTGGACACAGAAGTATCCTAAAAAGCAAAAGCTAGCACTTTCTTTACTCCTTGTAAAACATGCAAAAAGCTTAACGGCAATGGATTATCCACCTGTAAAATTTACATCTTGGAACGATTACGTTCAGCATATGCCCGTTTTAGAAATAAATTGGATAAATGGTATGTTTAGTAAGATTGAGAAAGAACTTAAATTTTTTCTGGAACCTAATGAACAGTCTTCGCCAAGAACACCAGGCAACTATACTTTTGTTAAGTTATTCAGGCCATCACCTGATGAACTGCTCAGTTTCTATAAAGGTGTAGATCAGCTTAAAGCCAATAAAATCAGTGAAACGGATTATTATTCCAGGCCCGAAATTCTTCGTTTGGACAGCCAGTTTTCTTATCAGTTGAGGGAAGAGATGGGCTGTTATGTAGTTATAGCGAGTTCGAAAAATGATGATGGAAGCATATCACGTAAGGAAACAACTGTGTTTTGTCCTGTTGATTATAAGGGAAAAACTTTTATACTTAAAACTGATAAAGACCTATCTCCATCCGATGCTGATTTTTTTGTAAAAATGTTCAGCTATTTTAGTAAACACTACACCATAAATACAACAGCTAACCCATAACCGCCCAGAAAAATGTATAGAAATTATCTGTTTTCAGCCTTATTTATTTTAGGCTTAAGTTCTTGTAATCCTATAGGTAAGGAATTAACCGTATTGGAGTTAACACCAGGTGAAATTGCATCGGCAGAAAACATAAGCCTGAAAAAAGGCGATGTGGTAACCATTTGGTATAAAATTTTGAAAAGTAGTAAAGATGAAGGATCAACATTTAGAGTGAAATATAATATCGAAAATAAAGGCCAGTCCATTCTTTTTGATAGTTTAAATGTGGATGCTCAGGATCATGTAATCAATTCTAAAAAAACAAAGGAATCTTACAATGAAAGCAGCTCTGAAGGTGATAGCACCATTTATTATACCGTACATGAGTATGAAACGGAAAGCAAGAAGTTTACCGTACCAAAAGATGGTAAATATTCTTTTGATTTTAAGCTTACTGAACGCTCCAATCAAAGTAGTTTTTTTGGAAATAAATTATCTATAGTATTGCGGAAATCTTAGAAAACTATTGAAATTTATCAATATAAGTTTCGAAATCCTCACGGTTTTGCTTTTCAAAATAAGGTGTGTAAAAGCACTTATGAAGAAAGTAATCGATGATATAATAGATAATAAAAGTAGCCAGGGTTCCGATCCATACAAAGGAGATTAGTTTTTTCTGAATGAAGGGCCAAAGGCCATCTGCAAAGTCAAAAAATGCTTTCAAGTCAGCATAATATAAAATAACCACAGCTAAAAATGGAATAACCTTCGTGCTCCATTTAAATCTTGCCAATAATATAACTGATATCATAAATACCAGCAATTTATAAAGAGGTTCAAAAGTTCTGTAATCTGGTTTTAAGGAAAAATAATGATAAGTATAATATAAAATGAGCAAAGCCACATAAATGATCAAATGCACATTTCTGTTCTGTTTTAATTTATCAATATAACTGTTGGTCGTTTCTAGGTTTTTTTTAAATAAAAGTAAGCTGAAAAAGGAAGCCAGATTGATGATCGGTAAAATTGCTAATGTATTTACTACGCCGAAATAACGTTTTAACGTGAAGTTTCTATATTGAATCAACGTGGCGAAAAACCTTCCACAGATAAAAAGTACCAGTAAATTAGCGGTAATGTAAAATAATGTAGAAAATGCTATAGATGAAAAAGAGAATGAAACCTTCAGTGCCGAAGAACCCATATCCAATACCGAAAGCAGTAAAATAGGATAGCTAATTAAAAAGCCCCATTTGAAAAAACTGGTTGATACAGACTGTTCATCTAAAGGATTCAAAATCTGCTTCACCTGATAGATTCTGTTAGACAGATAGAAAAAGCCAACTAAAACCGAAATCATTTTGAGTGATACGATCATAAATATGATGGATACGATGGCATCTTTTAGATAAAGGTTGCTGGTGCTAAAGCTACCTATAACGCTATATAAGGAATCAGGATCTGAAGAGATGGTTACACTAAAAATTAAGATGAAGATCATTTGAATAAGAGTAGCCTTAATTTTTGAAATGTTATTAGGTTTAGCTTCAGCCTTGAAATAAAAAACTGCAAATAGGAGGATTGGTGTTAGAAAAGAAAGCACATCAATTACCTGATAAATTAATGCACTATTGTCAAAATTGAAATGATAATCTATAAAACTGGGCCAATCTTTCTTAAATATATAATAAGGAGAAAATAATAATTGAATGATTAAACCTTTCAATAATATTTTATTTTTATAAAAATACCATGCAAAGATTAGACTCTCCAGAAACCAGGTTTGTACGCTCCACAAATAGTCATATAGTACATTATCAGGTCCATAGCTATCGATGAAGTAACAGCTGATTTGCAAAACGGCGATAATGACACCCAAGATCCAAATAGATTCAATTGCTTTTTGTTGTTTTTCACTGAAGAGCGTATTCATAAGATTAATTTAGATTATTTAGCGTTTTTATTTCGGAATATAAATTTATATCAGCCTAAATTATGAAATTTAACCCACTAAAAAATAAAAGAAAAAAATGACCATTAACGAAGCACAAGAAACTGTAGACCAATGGATAAAAACTACGGGAATCCGTTATTTTAACGAGCTTACCAATACTGCAATTTTAATGGAAGAGGTTGGGGAGGTGGCCCGGATTATGGCCCGTCAATATGGTGAACAATCTTTTAAAAAAAGTGATGAGGCGGTAAACCTGGCCGATGAAATGGCTGATGTGATGTTTGTATTGATTTGCCTGGCCAACCAAACCGGTATCAATCTAACAGAAGCCTTTACCAAAAACCTGGAAAAGAAAAGCATCCGTGATGCAGACAGACACCGGAATAATGAGAAGTTGAACCCGTAAATCCCCTAAAAGAGACTTGCCTGCCTATCGTTTATGTAAGAAGAACTAATTTATTTTTTTAATCGCTTGCATAAATCTGATCCTTTCAAAGCCCCATCTAGGGGGTTGGGGGTACAAACTCCATCAGTGTTCTATAAGCTACAAAACGATTTTTAAACTTTTCATTCAAATCTTCCTGCAAAGCTGGTGCATATACCTGTTGGTATTGATTGTAGTTTTCCTGATTTTCAGCAACGTATTGTGTGCAATAGGTAACACCTTCGTTTGGAGAATCCAGCACTTTTAATAAACGGTGAGAAACAAACATTCCGGTAGCCATAACTGCAGGGATGTGGGTTTCCTCCATCCATTGTAACCATTCGGCTGCAGCAGAATCTTCTAAAATTAGCGTAACATTATATAAAAGCATGTGGCAAAGATAAGGAAGAAAATATGGGAACGAATAGATTACTTATATTTAGTGGTCAATAATTACCAATAATATGATTGAAATAATCACATCTAATACTTCTTCTGACCTGGAAGGAATTATAACCCTTCAAAAGAAAAATCTAAAAACGGATTTATCTCCTTTAGAAATTAAAGAGCAGGGATTTGTAACGGTTTCGCATACACTTGATGATCTGAAGAAAATGCATCTTCATGAAAAAAATATCATTGCTAAAGATGGTGAGCAGGTTATTGCCTATGTGTTGGGAATGACCGAGCAATCGAAGAATGACATCCCCAGGTTGGTAGAATTGTATGAAAGTTTTGATCATATCCAATTCAAAGGAATGCCTGTTGGTGATTATCATTATATTGTAGTTGGGCAAGTTTGTGTAGATAAGAATTACCGCGGGCAAGGTTTATTTGATCAGTGTTATGAAGCGTATAAAAATCATTTTGCTTCCTGTTATGATTTTGCGATTACAGAAATTGCCTGTATTAATCTGAGGTCTATGAAAGCGCATGAAAGGATAGGCTTCAAAACCATTTATACTTACACAGATGTTGCAGGTGTGGCCTGGAATGTAGTCGTATGGGATTGGAAAGAGTAGCTCTACCTGGCGTTTAGTGCCAGGCATTAGGGCTACTAGTTGATTAACCTTAACAATAAAATATGGGAACTAATCATGAAACCCCATCACCTCTTAAATTTCTAAACCTTTTTCTTGCTTCTGCACTGAACATACTACCCGGATAATCTGTAATTAATTTTTGGAAATAGCTTTTGGCTTGTGCAATATCATTGAGTTTCTTTTCATATAAATCGCCCAGGGTAAACAAAGCATCATCAGTCCAGATGCCATCTTTAAAGTTATCTGCAATATTTTTAAGCATTTCTGCAGCCTTCTGAAAATCAGCTGATTTGATAAATATTTTAGCTTTGCTCATTAATATGGCATCGGCCAAACCATTTTGCGGATAGGAAATGCCAATGCTATCTAATTTTTTTACAGCTTGAGCAGGTAGGTTTCGGAACACCAACATTTCTGCATCAGCATACATTTTTAACGCATTACTATCAGTTGGCGTTTGAATGTTATCAGAAATCAGCAGGCTTAAGTTAAGGGCGTCATTGGCAATAAGCTGCGAGGTTGCTGCTTTAAGTACCTGGCACTGTCCATTACTGTAATCAAAATTTCCCTGGTAGAAAGAAAGTTTGGCACTTCTAAAACGGGCTTCATTTCCAATTGGCTGACTTTCAAATTGCTTACTTACTTGTTCATAAACCAGAAATGCTTCCCAGGGTTGATTGGTCAGGATATAAACATCACCTAAATCCAATTTTAACTGTCCAAGATCCGCTGCACTGATTCCGGGCATCTGCAGAGCTTCTTCCAGGCCTTTTTCGGCCTTACCCGGTTCATTTAAATAGTATGCCTGCAGGTTCGCCAGTTTTTTAATGGCAAATAACGTATTCCTGTTTTTTCCATTTTCATCAAGCAAACCTTGATAATCCTTAGCCAGTAAATTCAAGTCTGCTGCTGTATATTTTCCTGATGTTTGGAGATTATACCGGGTATTTAACATTTCAATTTTCGATGGCAGGTAATATTGGTTTTCCTTTCCCTTAGTTAACAGGTATTCATAAGCTTTTATAGCAGTTTCATAAGCGTCATTATCTATAAATATATAGGTGGCATTAAATAAAGTTCCACCATCAGCTTTTGTACGTTTATCAAAGGCAATAAGCTGGCGCAATGCTGCATCAAATTCCTGTTGCTGGATATAATTCCAAGTTAAAAGCTGGATGTAAATTTCTGCATCTGGCGCTTTTTGGATCTTCCTGAGTATGGCCGCCTGAAAATTTTGGTAGTCACTTTTATCCTCAAAAATCATTGAAAGTACATTCTCAGCTTGTGGCAGTAATTGTGGGGTGGAAGGTAATATGTCCAGATATTCCTGCATTAGCATGGGTTTATCTTTTTTATACCGATAGATGTTCAATAATTCATAAGTAAACAATTGCTCATTTGCGAGAATTTTTCTTCCTTGTTTAAAGGTTTGAACTGCCAAATCGTAGTTTTCGAAACGATAAAAATTATTTGCTAAATTCCGGATCTTAAATTCATCTTTTGGGAGTTTGGCGATGATATCGTTAAATATTTTATTGGCAGCTTGTACATCACCTTTTTCCTGATAAAGTTTACCGAGTGCAATTGGATAAGCATCATTTTCCTGATGCTGTTTCATCACTTTTTTAACTACTTTTTCAGCTACGTCATAACGTTTCAGCTTCAACAAGCTATTAAAATAGACGTCGAAATAACCTTCATTATTGGGATTAGCAAACATTTTCTCTAGCAAGACAACAGCCTTTTCATAATCGCCATCCCGGTAATATTGGATGGCTAAATTGTTATCTTCTGATAAAAAAGATGAATTATTATTGATAATCTGCGCCTGAACATTAAAGCTTAAAATGAAAAATGCGAAGGTGATTAAACGATTCATAATCCTATTTTGTAAATTTTAAATGTAATAAAAAGACGCGAAAGGTAAAAGATTTAGTGTTAAAGAATAACTAAATTGATTTAGTGTAACTGCATGCTTTATTACTTGAAATTTTGAGCAGGCTTATTGTAGCATTTGTTTTCTCAGATTCTGAATAAATACTAAATTGGGCGCAGGCTAAGATCTGTTATTAAAGTAACATTGTTAGTGTAAACTAGAGTTAAGTGGTTGAGATGCCTATTTTTGTCATCCCGGCGAGAAATTATTTATGTTGAAAAGGATTGTTTTATTGGTTTTTATTGCTGCAATCTGTGCTTGTAAGCGCTCAGGTAATGTAGGCATTATACCTGTTGATGATTTCTTTAAAACGCAGGATAAAGCCTACTACCGCATCTCGCCTGATGGTAAAAGCCTGTCTTATCTTAAACTTCAGGATAAAAAACTTGATCTGTTTGTAGAAAACCTGGCCACTGGAAAAAGTGTTCAGCTCACACACCTCACAGAAAAATCAATCAGCTTTCATTTCTGGACCAGTAATAACGAATTGATTTATTACACCGAAGATGATACTAAAGAACGAAGATCCGATCTGTTTGTCATCAATAAGGATGGAAGTAAACAAGTGCAACTGAGTTCAAATGAAAAAACCAGGGTTCGCGTAATTGAAGATCAGTTAATTGATGATAAATATATTATTGTTGCTTCGAATAAAAGAGATTCGACCGTTTTTGATGTTTATCGGTTAAACGTTCGGAATGGGAAAATGGAAATTGCCGCAAAAAACCCGGGCAATATTACCGAATGGATGACGGATAATAAGGGAATTCTAAAGATTGCGGTGGCGAGTGATGGCGTAAATGAAACGTTGCTTTACCGGGAGAATGAAAGTAAACCTTTTCTCCCTGTAATTACCAATAACTTTGAAACTACTTTTCAG
>Ga0116227_10003624_pt1 | contig 34234 bp, 30 predicted proteins | sample S1TSphgellanicum_FD_89693 | JGI IMG/M metagenome (GOLD analysis project Ga0116227, IMG submission 89693) | Host-associated microbial communities from peat moss isolated from Minnesota, USA - S1T2_Fb - Sphagnum magellanicum MG | ecosystem: Host-associated > Plants > Peat moss > Unclassified... | reverse complement strand
AAGAACAAAAGGCTACCTTCAAGCACCACCGGGGGGAACAAAATCTGAATGAAAAAAAAAAAAAAAAAAAACAAAAACAGAACAGAGCATTATTAGCTAGGTACTAGTACTCGCTAGCTACCCAAGCACCTGGTTGTTGTTGTAGAGAGTTTGGGATCCTTGTATCGTGTGAAGAAAAAGCGAAAGGTGCAGAAAGAGGTTCTTGTGGGTTTTTGGGAGAATGCTTCATACCTGAAGATCGCAAGCAGTAACCGGTACAAGACAAGAAGAAGAAGAAGAAGAAGAAGAAGAAGAGTGCTCTGTTTCGGCTTTTGCAGGTTGTCTCTCCTTTTGCCTCCTTATTATGGAAACCATGTTGGTTTTTTTTTCTGTCTCTTTTTTTGGGTTTTTCAGAATCAGTAAACTTTCTTGGGACATAGATGGGTCTCTTTTGTTTGGGATTTGAAGCTCTTTGCAAGAATAGGAGAAAGAAGAAGAAGAAGAAGAAGAAAGGTTCAAAAGAGATCAGATCACATTTTGGATCTTTCACACCCCCGACATGTATGTTTGCATTTATTTTTCTTCTGTTGGGTGCTTTTTGCAAACGGTTTGCAGTCTTGTCAGGGCGTTATGAGTCTCTCAAGAAGAGACGAGGTTTCTGTTTTTGTCAAAAAAAATAAAAATAAAATTCAAACATGATGTGCAAAGAGGCCACATCTTTTCCTCCCTCCTCAAAAGAAGTGTCCAGGAGTGAAGATGGTACTTGTATTGTTAGTTTTGTGTAGTTTCGACATAAGCACAAGAAAGTAGATCCAAAACCCCTTTAAGAAATGATACTTGTGTTGCTAGTTTTGTGAATTTTTTAACATAAACTCAAGAAAGTGAATTCAAAACCTCTTTAAGAAATGATACCTGTATTGCTAGTTTTGTGCAGTTTTCAGCATAAACACCAGAAAGTAGATTGAAATTTTCTTTAAGAAATGGTATCTGTAATGCTAGTTTTGTGCAGTTTTTGACATGAACACAAGAAAATAGATTCAAAATCTCTTCAAGTTTCATCATGGAGTCATTAGGTCTTCTATCAAGCAAGCAACTCTTTCTACTTATATCTGCCCCCTCATCAACAACTCCTACAGTGTGTCAGTGAGGCATTTGTGGCAGCAATGCTTGCAGGTATGAAACTAAATCCCCAATCCATTGGCTTGTGTGGATGTGGTGTTACAGAATCTTGTGCAAGAGATAACAATGACGCAACAATCGAGCTTAGGAACAAAGAAGACGAAACCACCTCGAGAGAAGAGGCCAGCATCCCTTGCAGACTTTGTGATACAATTCCGATGGATTGTGGCTGTGCCTATTCTTCTTCCCATTTCATTCTTGTTTTACCAGTGGATGCACTGGCGTGCTGCCATCAGAGCTTACCTCTATGGACCTCCATCTGAGAAGAAGCACTCAGCAGAGGTTCAAAAAGTTCAAGCAAGTATTCGCAAGCGCAACCCTACAGTTGATGGACTCATTTGCACAGCTCGGGCACCATGGCTTGGAGTCGCTCTCCGCAATTCTGAGCACAAACGGTCGACAAGATATGAGGTGGAGCTTGGTGGCTTATCCTCAATTGTGTGGATTGACACAAACAGGAAGCTGATGAAATGTGAGCCGATGGTTGTTATGTCAGAACTGAGCAATGCCACTCTGCCTCTTGGATTGGCTCCTGAAGTTCTTCCTGAGCTTGATGATCTTACTGTAGGTGGTGTCATCAATGGCTATGGTATTGAAGGCAGTAGCCATATATATGGCCTCTTTGCTGAGACCTGCACGGCATTTGAACTAGTTCTTGCAGATGGTACTCTTGTGCGAGCAACAGCTGATAATGAGTATTCTGATCTCTTTGATGCTGTGCCCTGGTCACATGGGTCTCTGGGACTTCTGGTTGGTGTAGAGTTTCGTCTGATTGAAATCAAGGATTACATGCGGGTCACCTATACCCCTGTCCACGGTGATCTCAAGGATGTTGCACAAGCTTTCTGTGATGCCTTTTGCCCTCGTGATCTTGACCAAGACAATCCTAAGAAGGTTTGTTATCTTTGTCTAACATACCTGTACAGCAAGAAGAAAAAGATTCTGATAAGTTTGCCAGAGAAATCAGCAGATGGTCAAAGTTTCGGAAATTCACACATAGGAGAGATTTGGAGATACATGTGAGATTGAGATATATGTAAGGATACTAAGAGACAATTGTGACAAACAGGTACCAGAGTTTGTGGAAGGAATTGTGTACTCAGAGACAGAAGCAGTGATTACAACTGGACAGTATGCAAGCAAGCGGGAGGCACAACTGAAGGGTAATGTTATTAATCCACTGGGGCGGTGGTACAAGCCCTGGTTTCACATTCATGCACAGACTGCTCTCACACAAGGTTCATTTGTGGAGTATGTACCAGTCAGGCAATACTATCACCGCCACACCCGTTCTATTTACTGGGAAGGTGGCCTTATTGTGCCTATGGGCAATCATCCTCTCTTTCGTTTCTTCCTTGGCTGGCTCATGCCTCCAAAGGTAAATCTCTACATTCCACACACCCTTCCCCCAAGTCTGCATTCTTATGATGTAGCTTGCTATGGGTTCAAATATTGGGAATCTGAGCTCCAATATCCAGCTGCTAACTGGACATAGGAGAGGGAAAAGTGCATAGTACAGGGGGGAAGATTGGATTCTATGGGTTTCTCTACATCAGAGAGTAGATGAACTTCCAACTGTGAGGCAGTGAACTGTTTTGATGTACCAGAGTGTTGTTTTCAGGTTCTTGACTGCTGTTGTCTTTGAGGAGAACAACACTGAATGCTTGGGGAATCTGATATGTAGTAATGTGAACTCCTTGGATCCTCATCTTGTTGCTGAAAGTTGGTATGTGCTTTGGCTGTTTCTTTTGTGCAGGTTAGCATCTTAAAGTTGACCCAGAATGATGCCATCCGAAGATATTACATCCAGAGGCATGCCTGCCAGGATATGCTAGTTCCAAATCACAAACTTACTGAAGCTTTGGAGTTTTGCCATGAGACTTTTGAGGTTTGTTCAATGTCAATCATCTCCAATCCCCTCCTGTTCCATAATAGAGAGACATTAGTTGGAGATGGAGAAGGTGAAAGATTATTGCAAAACCCAGAAATTATGGATGGATGCTTTCCTCAGCATTTGCAGAAATAGGATGCCTATCCATCATGCTCCAGGAACAAATTTTGTATTACAATCAAATTGTTGATACTTGTGATTTGGAATGAAAATAATTTGTGAAGTTCTGAGTTTGCTTTCATTCATGTTGCAGACATACCCAGTGTGGTTATGCCCACACCGCCTTTTCAAGAAAGGAACTGGCACGATGCTTGATGCTGAGAAAGACTTTGACAAAGACAAGTATCCAGGTGATACTGATTATGCACAAATGTTCACAGATGTGGGCATCTGGGGAGTCCCAGGACCTGTGATCAGGCAGGAGGTCTGGGATGGTGTGCAGGCCACTCTGAGCATGGAAAAGTGGTTACGTGAGAACAACTCATACCAGTGCCTGTATGCTGTGATTGAGCAATCTGAGGAGGAATTTTGGAAAATGTTCAATCCGACGCTGTATACATCTGTCCGCAAAAAGTAATGCTTCTTTCCCACCTAATACTTTTTGGGTTCTACTTCAGTGGACATTGAGAACATCTTCTACCTTCTTTTCTATCTTTCTGCAAGCTGGACAGGTACCAATTTCAGAGGTGGATAAAAGCAGTCGTTTGCAAGTGGTGGAGACTCTTCAACAAATTTCTTTCCATAATTTTCTGTTGCAGAGGAAGCCAGCTTTTCTCACTATAAATATACATATATATGTACCACTGACGCTCATGCATTCATGTCACAGGTATGGAGCAGAAGGTGCCTTCATGTCAGTGTACTACAAAGTCTCGAACACTAAGAAGGTGAAGCAGGTCTCAGGAGTTAGCAAGGATAAGAAATTGTAGGTCAAAGAAAGATTCTGGAAATTTGTACTTTGTGCTCATTACTTTTGCACATTTTTGCATGATGATCACTTACTTCTTCACTGCCTGTAGACTACTGAAACTCATTCAACCTCTTTGATGGCGCTGCAATACTTCTACATGACTGCAGGCTGCTATATATCTTACATTGAGGAATAAAGCACCTGCTCTGCCTGTGTGCCTAGAGGTTTGTCTGAATAGCTAGATAGTTTCAGGATTCATCACAGTAGACGGAAGTTTTTAGGAGATGGAAGTTTCTAGTAATAATCATATCTTTCAAGAATCTACTTCCACAAGTGCATGAATGCATGCCATTGCCAAACATTTTATGTGAAGGGAATTTTGTTTAAATGGGTTGGCAGACAATCTTTGTTTTAATACATGACATGTTGGAAGTTGAATGCATTCATATTCACACTTCATCAAAGATTAGAAAATTTCCAGTGTTTCATTTGTTATAGCAGGTACACCAGCAAAAGAAAATTGGCTGGTACACTGTACTTAGGATGAAGTTTCCTCTTCAAACGGTGTGTCAAAATGGGATCAACCTTTAAATGTGTGGAAAATGATGGCCCAGCATTATCCGTGTTTCCTACCCAATTTTGGCTGAGGTGATAGAATTTACATAACAGTAGGGAGCATCTCATCATTGCACCGGCACACCATTGAACAACTCCCTGATTATATTAGAGTTTTGCTTAGAATCACCTTGTCTTCACCCTGTCTTTGAACCTCCTTTCACCCCCTATCCCTCTTTGAGTGATGTTCGCAAAGCAAGGAAGTTTGATTCAATCTCGGTATGAAATGCTGAAACTCAGCATTTAATGCACAAGGTTCGAGGTGATCATAGGAGTTGTCCAGGTAGGAGCAGTGAAAATATATGTAGCAGCAGTGGAGGCGCTCAGGAAAAAGGAAAGAGGTGGTCAAAACAGGATGAAACTCAATTTACCACAAGAATGGTTCATTTCTGAGTTTTGGCACCCCCCTAAGGCTAATGTACATTTTTGCAGGTTTTTTAAAAATCTCACCCGGTTTTGGACCAAACTAAGGGTTTTGGTGCTGTGTTTTCCTGGCTTTATGGAAAACTCTATTAAGTACATATGTTGTTACATTCTGATATTTTCCAAACCTCCTTAATACCTTTTTACTTGTTTCTGGGGTCACTAATTGGCTGTACCTCATAACTCACCCTCTTCTATTTCCCATAACCTGGAAGTTCAACCCTCATATACAATTGGTTATGTTCAGTAACCATCTTGAGCACACTAATTATTATGCATACTCTTGATGCTCACACACCTCAACTAGTAGCATGCACACTCACCTCTCGCCTTGACCATAGATGAGAATGAAATGTCTGGCAACTGGCTTTGAGCACATCAGCTACCATGAATAGTTTTGTTGCTCACACAACTCAACTACTTGTTAGTACCATGCACACTCTCACCTCAACTATTCAGAGTAATCTGCACTTTCACCCATCACCTAGTCCAGAGACAACTTCTGCATGTTCTATCAATAGGGGAGAAAAAATTAACACCCTACTACTGCATTGGATGTGATAAACACTTGTAGAGGCCCAAATAGGGGAACATGGATCATGCAAATTGAACACCTCATTGGAAGGACGTCCAACATTTTCATATTCACACTTTTCATCAAAGATTAGAAGTGTTTCCCAGTGTTGGGTTAACAACAGATCTACAATATTCATTCAACACCTCATTGAATGTCTAGCTGCAGAAAATCAGCAATCCAATGAATTATCAAAATTATTATCCGAAGTAATTACTCAGTAGTTGCATCTCTGAATTCAGACTGCAACACACTTCTAGTAAAACCTTTTGACAGAACAAACTCACTTCCCCCAACACAAGTCAGTTCTTGATAACTCAGACTGTATACAATCTGGCACTTCATACTACCACTGCCTGTTATATCTCAGTACCAGGAAAAAAAATTTTAAAATGCTGGGGAAACACTCTGTAGAACTCCCAATAATTTTCGTATCTTAATTGCACTGTAATATTCAAGAAACATATCCAGCACCATTCCTCCATTGTCAACAATTTAAGACTGCACTGAAGAAGCTGTTTATCTTGGGTCAATCCAAAGTACTGAAATGGTCTCAGGTTTTGCAAGAACAAGCAAACAGCTTCTTCAGCTTCATCACCTCATCAGACAGTTTAGGAAAATACCAAAACAGAAACTGAATCACTCCTCAGGAAAATAAACACACTGCTGTCATTCTGAGGGTTTCAAAGCAGCCTGAGGATGGATTTAAATAAGCATCACAGATCATGTGTCAGAAGAGTACCCAGGCAACAATGGCACGTCAATTTTACATACTGGCAGCAGCAAAATACTCCGGAATGTTGAAGTGCACTATTTGCTTGGGCGCCATTTGGAAACTAACTGTGAAGAATGTTTCTGATACCTTTGAAATAACAAAGATTGCATGAAAGCTTACAATTAAAATGAGGGACTTGATAAAACTTGTGAGCAAAATGGTCACAAGGGCAGGCCACACATGAGTGCACAAAGTTTGGTCTTGTGCTGTCCTCATCAGCTAAACCAGTGAAGTGCCAAAATAAAACACACACTACCCAGCAAAAAAAATTGAGCAGCTCATACTGTGCCAAATAATGTACAATACCCTCAGTAGTTTCTGGAGGTTTCCTGAACTTCCATTTAAAAAAAAGCCATCCTAAATTCCATCTGCTTCATTTGATGCCTATGAACTACTAGTCGTTCTTCAAGCAACAACTACTCCATTTAGACATGGCTGTGACTCTGGATTTGACTTTACTTGCAGGCCTTCAAGAGACCCAACTTTCCTCTTTGAACATATTGGTGAAGGACCTAAGGTCTCACCTGACCCAGAGCAAGGAGCTTTAGTTGAAGGTCTTATGTAGCTCCGCAACCGCTTCACATCAGAGATTTTCACTGGCTTGATAAGGAACTCTTCAGCACCCTCCTTGAGACAGCTGTTATGAGCAAAAACCATTAAGACTATGAGGATACAGCTGGTTTTAATTCCACTTGTTAAAGGTGCCTCTAAACAGCAAAGGCACAAACTTAAAAAATTGAAAATCCTCACAAAAGATTAACCTTGTGTAAGTGAAGCTGAACTTCGATTTTACCTCCTAGCTGATAGACATTCTTCCTTAGAATCAAGGAAGTTGATACATGTTTTAGTGAGGGAAATGTGACTGGGTTGGCACAGTTTGAACTTTTAGGTTTGCAATGAACAAAAGCTTCTGAACTTCAAACCAAGATCACCTCTCTATGCGATTGGGACTATTCTCCGAGGACATTACAACAACAGGAATCTCCCGTAAGCCAGTTGAGGCCTGCAATAATTTCAAAATCAAAATACAATCTATATAATCAGATACCAATGTTGAATCATACAGAATTTAGATGCAAATGTAACTCCGTCATAGTTCACAAATCATCTCCAGTGGCATTGATCATAAGGATTTCCTTGCAAGTATATGCACTATTGTTTACCAGCAATCAGTGCTAGTGGTCTTTCCTGATACCTAATAGCAATCACCAACTTCAATTGCTGCATCACCTCATGGGGTATGTCAAGATGCTTGATGATATTGAGCACTATCTACAACATAAATCAAATTGTGCATGTTAAAGTGAATAAGGTGCATTACCTTGATGGCTTTGAGGAGATCATAGCCTGTCATTCCTGGCATACAGTAATCTGTGATAATCAGATTCACTTGAAATGCCTGCAACAAACAATGTTGACACTTTGTCATCAGAGAACAGGTGAGGGAAACCTCCAATATATAATATGGTTGTCACCACAAAAAAACCTCAAACAGAGCTTTGGGTAAGTGCCAATTCAGTTGTGACACCCACCAATTAAGTAACAACAATAACAGCAGGTTGCAAACTATTTGCTGCCACACTGTTAGAAATGAAGAACATTAGAAGCTTACATTTGGTCTGAGAGATGTTGAGCATTCATCAGGAACACCCAGGAATTCCAAGGCTTTCAAAGCACTGTCCACAGCGGTGACTGCATGCCATACAAACCAGCAGTTCTGTCAGGTACCCCTATCTCTTTCGACATAAACTTCCTTCAAAAATAAAACCTCCCCTGCAATTGAGCGAAGTGATTTCCCCTGATAAATCATACAAAAGCCAGACAAAAAGAAAGAAATCTTCCATACCTTTGTATAATGAAGTCTTCAGGAGGCCCTCTATTAATTTCCTATCAACTATGCTATCATCAACAGCCAGAACATGGGCTTCAGGTATGCTGCTTATGGCGGCTGCAAATCTCTTTTGAGAAACTGGATCTGTACAAGAAGCAGCAGCAAGGAGACTGCCACTGTGTTGTTCTGGCCGCCGTTTGCTTCTCCTTTTCCAACAGATAGTTGTTTCCTGACCAGCAGCAAGCAAACTGGTTGCAGCCTCCAGTTTCCCATCTACCCCTTTCAACGAGACAGTGGCATCTTGACAGAATCCCTGAAGATCAGGGAGCTCCCCGGGCTTCGACTCCACTTCACTTTTGCAAGAGAGTGTGTTTTGACATACTCCTTGAAGAAGCATGGTGGAGAGTGTGGGCTTGCACTCCATGAGATCCTTCCAGGAGACAACCTCTTGGTGACCAAGCCCTTGCATGTTGGTGGTAGTGGGGAGGAGTTCACCTCCTCCTTTCAGCTCCACTTGAGCCCATGACACATGAGCAGCAGCATCTTGAAGAAGGAGGTGGTGGTCTGGCTGCTCAAAAAACTCAGCTTGACACTTGTTCTTCTTCTTCTGCTTCCATGAAACAAATTCCTGACAGATGAGCAGACTGTCAGCAGCAGCAGCAGGGACAGCAGCAGTTTCTGCCAGCTCCATCTGTACTTCAATCATCACTGCAAAGCAAGCACCAACACTCTTGGAAACAAAGAGGATGACCAAACTGTGGCCAGCCAACACAATCCCTTTGTCTTCAAGGTCTCAATACCAGAGACTGCTTGGCTTTGGCATGAGGTTTCATCAATGTCAGCTTGCTGGAGCTGCTGCAATGCAGAAGCCAATACAGACGAGATGAGATGCTATCCAGCAGTAGTCCCAGGGCAACTGATACACAACTAGCTGCCTTCCACCAGACTCTCTCACATACTCTTTCTCATTGCTGAAAATACCACCTGCTGCCCACAGTGCATGCGCAGAACAAGACACAGGAGGTGAAAACACTTGGTTCATTCAGTTGTGTACCCTCAGCCTGTACAACAGACTTCCTCCGCTCCTAACCTCACCAACTCTGTGTCTCGTTCCCCACGGAGAATGCCGTCTGTGTACCGACCAATATCCCGCTTCCGCTTGCATGTCCAGAGACTCTCCGATGTGGCTGCTTCTTGCAAGGTTTCCTATCCGCTTTGTTTATCGCTTTTCTCAGGAGCTGACGTGTTCCATTGCTTTGAAGTTGCTGATTGCATCTTGCATCCCTCTCCCTTTCCTCCACCTCCAGAACGCTGAAACACGGGAGTCATCTATAAGAGTTGCTCGGTGCAACGCTCTTTTCATAGAGCCGAAGAAAAGAAGAAGACAATGACAATAGGCACAGCAGCATTGCTCTCTGTGAGCGGTGCTGAAGCAGCTGCTGGAGTGCGGTTTCACTGGATCCCTGGTTACAGAGCGAATCTCAGTGTTATGCAGTGAGAGCAGGACCGGCGCAGAGAAGACGAGGAATAGCAGTCGCTGTTGGATGCAGTCTAATCTCCTGTTGCACAAGAAGACGAAGAAGAAGAAGAAGGCACGGCGAATAAGCGACAGGCGGCGGCGACGGCAGCAGCCACATGCAGTAGTAGCGGTAGTAGCAGTAGTAGGAAGAGAGAAAGAGAGAGAAGCTCACGAAACAAAAACCGCATGAGCAATGACGTCACTACTACTGCAGAACACACGAATCGTCTCGCAACTTTCTCCTGCGGAAAAGGGGAAACAAACAAAGGAAAGAAAAACACTGTCATCTATAGGCAGTTGAGGATACAAAAACAGACGACCGAGTACAAGCAGCAAAGGTCCGGAAACAGCAACCAAAAGAAAACGCGCCAGAGAGAGACGAGATGTTCTGCAAGAGAGCAAATCTGCAGTCACAACAAGCTCGACAGAACAATGTCAATGCAAAGAATACAAGAAAAATACTACTTACTTCCCAGCGGCAACGGCAGCAGCAACTCCTCCTCCTCCTGGCCTCTCTTCCTCCTCCTGCTCCAACTGTGAACTATGGCCACCAGAAATAGTAAAGCAAAGCAAGCGAGAAATGCTACTGTCGTGAAAGACAGACAGACAGACAGACAGCAGAAGAAACAGTGCCAAAAATGAGAGGAAAAAAACCAAGAAAACAAAAAAAACACACGAAGTGTAAGACAAAGAAGAGGCGGCCTTGTAGACAACCGACCGCAGGAGAGCATCAAGCGTTGCAACGGAAGCGGAACACAACACCAGATCTCGTCACATTGTCGACGGGCAAACAACAACAACGACGACGACGACGATCAAAACGCAAACAAGAAAACCGCACAAGAAAACACAAGAGCAGAGAAGAGAAAACCCACACACTCCTACCCTCCACCAAACCTCATTTCTGTTTTTTACTGCAGTAAAAAAACAACTTTTCCACCCCTCGGTGCAGTAAGTGAAGCTTTAAACTTTAACCGTCGGTGACTTTCAAACACTGCCCCCACACCTGAGATAGTAACTTCTGTTGCCACCATTGTCTGTGTGTGTGTGTTTTTTTTTCCCAAAATGGCGAAATTGGAGTGTTTTTTGGGTATTTTAGTCGCCAAATTTCTATATATAAAATTATTTTTAATTCCTAAGGTTCTATTATCTTATGGTCTTTTTAGCCAAAAATATTAGAAGGTTCGTGAATTTTTTTTTTCCTTCCAATGTTTTTTCATCGCCAAATTTGGCTAAATCGTCGTACGGATGATCGCCACTTATGGCTACATCACAAAATTGAAAAACAAAAAACCACTGTTTGTGACCTGTCCCCGCCGTCAGAGAAAATGTGGACAAGGTGGGTCGGTCAGTCATTCATTCATTCATTCATTCATCTATTCATCCATTGGTCCATCATTATACATCCTCCCTGCATACGGTTAACGAATGAAAAAAACGTCAGAATCAACTTTGTACATCCGTTTACCTGATCAGAATTATTACTGCCTCTGCTTTGAAGTTATTACTACGTACCCCACTCTTTGGATGAAAGTTCTTACTATTCCAATTCAGTCATCCGTGAGGGGGGGGGGCTCTCAGCTTCCGTTTTCTTCACTCAAAGTCAGTAATGGATCTCATCCATGTAGAAGATAAGTAGCTTGAATAATTCATTCATTCCTTCCTTTTTATATTCTTGACTACCTACTGGAACTTATGATAAAAATCTGGCGATTTGGAATTGTTTTTCTTTGAAATCTGGTGAATTTGGGCCTTTTTTTTTTTTTTTTTGAAAAATCCTTTTTTTAGGTTGAAATAATTTCTTTTATATATAAATTTTTAGACCTATTTATGGTTCACGAGTTATTGAATATTGAATAATTTTTTTCAAAAAAAATTTAACAAAATTAAAACTAAATATGTTAAAGAAATTGGCACATGGCTTTGGTAATGTTGGAAAGCAATTGATGAGTGGATTTCTTGGAGACCCATTTTGCCATTTTTAGACCTTTAGGTAGGGGAGATGTTGAATTTTAAATAATTTAAGTCATTGGAATTAAATTTTAAATTAAAATAAAATTTTCACTATTGAGTTCTATCATCAAAAGTATGTACATATGTGCCATTATCTAGTGTCAAATTGCAATTTTGGTGTATTATATGTCAAAATAAACATTCCATATTTTACATTTTAATGGATGAAATCACATAGTTTAACACACACAAGTGTCATGAACCATGACTTCTTATGTGATAAAAGCCACTTTCTCTTCTCTTGTTGTGTTGATTTTTAGTAAATAATTCATGATGAAAATACTAAATATTCAATAACTTTTGCATTGCAAGTTTAAACATTTAGTGAATATAGCCATGGGCCCTACAATTTGGGAGATAGATTTAACATGATAAAGCAAAGAAAAAAAAAACAATTATACATATTCAAAAGGTGCAACAAATAATATGTCACAACTCAATTCAATTCACAATGGAAGAATTTGGAAATACAACTTTTTAATTATGATACCTAAAAAGTTTATGTGCATATATCTCAAACTTCATCATGTTCATTAGCATGCCAAACTTTTCATTGTTATTTCTCATTTATTTAGATGGTTTTGTGTTTTTTTCTTTCCACACACGTGATGTGACACTTTTGAATTCACATGTTTGTATAATAAGATTGAACATTGAAAAACCTTTGGGAGGCAAGATGACCATCTTTTCATAAAGGTTGCATCTCATACACAAGCAATTTTTTAAAAATCACAACAATTCGTACTTGGCACACAATTTATATAAACATTTGATTTACATTTCAACTTAGTTGCAACATTTATTTTGATCACATCAATCCCATATTGACTAACATTTTCCATTTCCCTAACCAACTTGGCATGGATGACATCTTGTGACATATTTCAATCTACGACATAATTTTATCATAATTATCGTACATTATTAACTGAAAATATTCTATTTATTTTAGTTCGTCAATTCAAATTCAAAGGTGAAGTTCATTCAAGAGGATATAATCCATGAATGAAATTTGAACAAATTAATTAAAAAAGATGTGAAAATGAGAAAGTTTAAAGAGATTCAATAATGGTAATGTAAATCAACCCATATTCAACATTTGACTTTGCAACAAGATTTCTCCCACCCAAGATTATTTATTTACTAATTCTATCCATAAACTTTTGAACCTATGATAGTAAAAAATCAAAACCTACCAATAGCAAACAACTCAAACCAATCAAGAATATGTGTTAAATTGTGTTATGACTTTTGCCAACCTCAACATATTGATAAAAAATGTTGAGTTACAACCATTTTATTGAACATGTTAACCAATTTTTTACTAATTTTCATCCAAAACATGTTGTGCAATGTGTTTGTGGAGATGCTCTTAAGTGAACATGTGATGTGAGTCATGAATGAAATCTAAACAAAGAATTATAAAGAGAGAGAGAGAGATATGGACATAAGAAGGATGGATAAAGAAAGATTAGGGATAATGAAATTTGTGACCTCAAGAAAATGGTGGCAACCCAAAAGCAAATGTCAAATTAAAAAACATTTAGAACCAAAAACAGATTGGGGTTTAATTTTTTTACAATTTTGAAGATGTTAGTAACCCAAAGGAAGATGATAATTTTAGAACATTTTAAACCAAGGAAAGATTGAAGTTAATGAAGTTTGATGACTTTGAGAGGATGTTAGCAAGCCAAAAGAAGATGGAAAAATCAAAAACATTTTGAACTAGGGAAAGATTATGGGTAATGAACTTGACAACCCTAATAGGATGTTGAAAACTCAAAGGAATATGATAAAGATGTCTAGAGACTAAAATTGATTTTTTTAAAAAACTAATGAAGTTATGACCTTAAGAATGTTGATGATTGAAAGGAAGATGGTAGGAGATTAAAATCAAGGAAAGGTTAAGGTTCATGAAAGGTCACAACCTTGAAAATGTTCACGAAAACACCTCGTAAGTTTAAAAACTAGTTGAAACCAAGGAAAGATTGAACTAATGAAATGCACAACCGTTTAGATTGTCAACGATTCAAAGGCAAATGGTAAATGAAAAAGTATTTAGAACCAAGGCAAGATTGGGCTAGTGAAGTTTGCAACTTTGGGAATGTTAGCAACCCAAAAGAATATGATAAATTAAAAAGCACTTAAAACTAAAAAAAGATTGATGCCAACAAAATTGACAAACTTAAAGATGTTAACAACCCCAAATTAAACCCCAAATTAAAACCATCTATGACCATGAAAAGATTGAGACTAACCAAAAATTGGCAAGCTTGAAAAGGCTAGTTACCATAACAAAGATGATAAATTAAAGAACACATAAAACCAATGAAAGTAGGGTTAACAAAACTGACAACCTTGAAGATGTTGGCAACCTCCATAGTGACCCAACATCCACCAATGCACTATTAGTTGAATTCCTATGATAACTTAATTGTGCATGAACCTCAACTAAGTTAATGGTTTAGTAATGATGGTACATTGGAATTGATTTAGAGGGTGTAACTTTAGGTTCCATAATTATTAGTTGTCATTTTAGATGACAATTCCATCAACAATTCCATGCCAAAAACTTTTCATATCATGATCTTTCAATTTTCAATGTTTTTGTCCTCTCAAGGAACACCAACACATATTAGAATTCAATTGAATAAAAAGTTAAATCTTATGTTTAAGATTGATATGGTTTCATGTGAAATCAATACACAACAGTTTTGAATATTTTTGATAGACAAAAATTAAATTTCATGTTATAAAATTAATGAAAGTGACATCAAAAACTTGCATAACTATAAAATTTTGTTTTGATATTGCAAGATTCAAGGAGCAAATGAAAATATATTAATATTCCAACCTTATGTTAGTTTGATGATACAAGGAACAATAGTCCCAAGTTTGGCAAACCAAAATAACATCCCAAATCATCAAAAATTGGGGACCAAACGAAGATGGGGAACAACCTAAAGAACATTTAGAACCATGGAAGATGGGGAACAACCTAGAGAACATCTACAACCATGGAAGAATAGGGTTAGGGTTTCGACAATGAATGAACGTGGTGGTGCATTGGCGATCGAGACAGTTGTGGAAGTATCGTTGGTGATTTGGGTCTTGATATCGCGACCAGAATTTGGTAATTTTGCAACCCAATTTTTGTTTTTTCCTAACGAGTTCAAGAGATTTCCGAGCTTTGAAATTCACAGATGGATGTTCAAGAGGGTGTGTTCAATGGGTTCGTCTATTCTGTAAGCTTCGTGACCACCCTTTGTCTTTTGTCTTCATCTTTGTCAAGAAGACATAGAAAATCTCCTGTGTTTTTTTCTTATTGTTGGGATCTCCTCTTTTCCCTTCTCACTGATATGGTGTTGGATCTGAATTCTCGATAACCCAAGATTCAGTCACTACTTCAATTCCATCGAGCTCGACTTTTGAATCATGACTATGAAAGAACTTATGAAGGTTTAGGGTTTAGGGTACCTTCTTCGATCAAAAAATTGCACGGGGGTATGATAAAGTTGTAATGGGTCAAGCACAAACTTCTCTAAGGAGTTGTGTTTCTCTTTCATTTGCAGAATCCTCTTTGTACAATGGGTATACGGGTTTAGGGAGGGCTCTATAACGACTGTAAGATGTCGTTTCACTACTATTCACGCTGACCTCTACTGACCCATCTGTGCATCCAGCAGCACCCCACAAGTGTTACATCTTGTAACCCATGTGAAATTTCTCCAAACATTTCTGTCCTGCTATTGCAAGTAGTTGCACTTGTGGCTCCAGAAGAAGTATGAATTTGTAACAAGGGAAATGAAGGAGCTGGACTTATGTGGTCAGAAATTGTATGCTTGCTGTATAAGTACCCTTACGATTGCTGTTTCTACTTGTATCAAATCTCCGCAGTTTGAATATTTAACCTCTCTGGGTCTGTATTGGATTATGTGATCCTGAATATTTCCTACAGTGCTCTGAATGTGTGTCTGCATAAATTTAATGATTCATATTCTCCTAAGTATGATGTGGTAGGAGTGAGCATCTTTTGACATCTATAACTTCCCACTGTCATTGCAACATTTTGCCAAGCATTCATTTGCTGTCTACAAAGCCATGTTGTAAGGATGGCCAGTCTTTTAGTCCTCTCCCCCTCTCTCTCTCCCTCAGATTTGTAACAAAGCAATCCATTTTGCCATCTCCATTCTCCACAGGCAGCAGTAATTGAGTTTGCTCCAATTTTGTCTGCAAAATTTTGCATCAGCATCAGATGATTGCACTCTCTGTAACTAGGATGTGAGACATCTACAAATCATTCAAATTATTGAATCCTGGGCCCCCAAAATGGAGATTCCTTCATGTGACTGCAAGAAGGACAATGTGTGAGGTTTTCAGTTGACAATTCAATCAAGCTTTTGGATCCAAGCCCTTACCAAGAGCTCATTGGTTTTGCTCAGGCATACTTGAGCAGTAGTGAAAGTTCTCCACACAAGAAATTATTGTCTTCTCCTCTGCACCAATTTATTTGTACAAAAGCATCAGATCAGTGGATTCATGAGTTTTCAGGTTTTGCTGAGAAATCCCTATCAAGATAACATGCTACTTGTGCATGCTTTCTGTGCTCCTTGCAAGGGCTGAAAAACCAACTGCCTTTAGTTGATAATTCAGATGTCCCATGCACAAGTGATGGCCATTCCCCAATGAATTGCAATTGCATGGAATTTTGAGCTCTGAATTGAGGTACATCCAACAGTGTGGTTTTGTCTTCTCTTTGCTTTTCTCTCATGGTGTGTGCACCAGTACGAGAATGAGACCAAGCCAAGTTCTCTGCCTGAAGCTCTCAACTTCCAGGTGCAAAGGTTAATACTTTGATACTACTCAGATGAAAAGAAATCTCAGACGAAACTTGATGAGGTTTCAGAATTTTTCATCTCTCCCCCATTTCTCAAGCAGCAAATTTCTTCCGTCAGTGGGTCTGCTAAAAAATAACGCATGTGGGTTATTTTTTTTCTCATATAGAGAATCGCAGAAACAGCTTGAATTTGCAACCCACCTGGTGCAACTTTGTAAAGAAGGTGCGTGGAGAATTTTTCTAAACAAGGAAGGCAGTACCTAATAGAACCTTCAGATGTCAGGAATTAGAAGAAAAAAACACTCTCTAGGATTTCCTAAATCTCTGCATATGAAAGTCCATCCCTGGAAAGTGTGTGTGTGTGTGTGTGTGTGTGACTTCTGTGCAGCAGCTCAAACAAGCAAACAAACAAATGGGTGGCAGATTTTGTTGTTGGTAAATGGTTCTGAGAAGTGTGGCAGAAATCTGATTCCAGAAAATCAGATTGAGATTTCATGGAGATGAGAATGGGAGGGGAGGGGGGACATGCAGACACAATCCTGCAAACAGATTTTCCACCCGCCCCACAAAATCCTTGTTAGGATTCCCGCTCGTGAGAGTACGTAAATGTAAGTGTAGGTATGTCCTTCCTAATTCAACCCTAATTTGGAATTCAATCCAATTAGGGTTTTTTTTTCCCCTTGGGTCTTGGGAATTAGGGTTTTCAGATTATTCCCAACTCCTTGTTGGTTTTTCCCAAAGGCCAAAAACCCCAAAATTGTTTCTCAAACTTTTTTCATGCCAAATTTGGATCCCCCAGCCTTTCCCATGCCAAAATTGTATTCCATAGTTTTGTCAAAGCCAAAAAATTGTATCCTAATGTTTTATCCACAAGCTTTTTCAAGCCAAAATTTTATTGCTGCAAAGTTGTATCCAAAATTTTTTTTGTAACAAAATTATTTTTTCAAACCAAAAGTGTATCCCAACTTGGATTGTGAAAAAATATTTTTGCAGGGTCACACATACTGAGAACCCCCTGCTAGAGATGCTCTAATAGTGTATGTGTATGCACTGTAAGTGGTGGGGGGTGGTGTTTCTTTCTCTAGAAATATTGACTAGTTTACAATTTGTTTTGGGATTGTACTCACTTGTGTAAAGATCATGTTGACAGGGGGATTGTAAGATCCCGTGAGATCCTCAGGAACAATGCTGGGAACAATACATACATAATGACAAAAATTATGATGGAATGACAACTTAAGAGGGTTGTGGACATTGGTATTCAGAATTTTTTTTAGGGTAAGTGATCAAATCCTTTCAAGCTTTTATGACAATCTAAAGATCCTTGGGTGTGGAATGTTAAATGTCATTAACATCTGTGGGGGCCAGAAGTTGGCACTTTTGCTTTGTTTATGATGCCTTCTTGCACAGTGCATGCAGTAGTAGTAAATCTCCCTTGGACAACTATAAATCTCCCTGGCTATTTTTACCACCTGTAATTAACAAAACACATCCTTTCATGAGAGAGGAAGCCCACCCAATATAGATAATCACACCCAATTTTATTCATTTTTTTAATTTTTTGGGTCAATTTTGTGATATGGCCAAAGCGGTAACCTTCCATAGGAAGATTTAGCCAAATTTGGCCGTAAACTAAATATGATTTTTTAATAAAAAAATCCTTCTGTATTTTTAGCTACCCACTTGAACCATTTATAGAAAAATCTGGCAATGTTTTGTAACTTTTAGTTTAATTCTGGCAATTGAAAATCTCAAAAAGCACATGATTTTAGCAACTTTAAAATTTTCATTTCTCTTTTTGGCTATATATTGCAGCCAAAAAAACCAAAAAAAAAGAGTGATCACACCACACTTTTAGGTGTCCTTTTATCTTCCTTTTGATACTCAAGTTATCTGGTTCACTCTGGCCTTATGGGGCAATGAGATTTCACACTTACTTCACCGGGCCTAAACTTCTTAGAGCCAAATGCTCTTTGAAATGGATACAACCGGCCTAAAGAACATTGTGAGACTAGCAAATAGTCTACAAAGTTGCTAATGATGTGGCCAAATCTCTTCCAAGTGCCAATTACATCAGAAAATGGCCATTGCTCAAACCTGGCTCATGGCCACTTGTTGCTCGCTCAGTGGTCGGGTCATCCCAATGGCCATTACCTAATATATTAGGGGTGCCAATAACATCAGATAATGGCCATTGGTCTGACCTGGCTCATGGCCACACCTGTTGCTTGGCCAGATCATTCTAATGGCCATTGGTCGGACCTGGCTCATGGCCACACCTGTTGCTTGGCCCAATCATTCCAATGGCCATTGGTCCGACCTGGCTCATGGCCACACCTGTTGCTTGGCCAGATCATTCCAATGGCCATTGGTCGGACCTGGCTTATGGCCACACCTGTTGCTTGGCCAGATCGTCCCAATGGCCATTACCTGATACAGTGCCAATGCTGATTACATCAGCTAATGGATGAATAATGGCTCAGTCTGGACTCTGGAGCCTTCTTTGAGCTGCTTCCATGAAGGGTGTAGAATCTGGATTTGAAGCTGGATTTACATATTTTTTGAGTAATTAGTTTAGTTATTAGAAAAATAATTTATTCAGAAAAAAAAGCTCTAATTGTTTATAATTGCACATAGTACCTGAAACCTTCCAACCTTATACCTAGTTAAATTTTGTAGTTTGCTTATTAAAACTTTTACACTTTATGTTAAAAAATCCATAGTCCTTTTTTCACTAGATTGAAAGAGGCCAATCCAAAGTCCTTTTTTCACTAGATTGAAAGAGGCCAATCCAGAGTCCTTTTTTCACTAGATTGAAAGAGGCCAGTGGATCACATGGTGCATGGCAGAACTCTGACAATATGAGGTACTTTCACTTGGGACATAGATAAGTGTAAACATTGGTCATCATCAGGAGCTTGTTTTATTTTTTTGGTCAGAGAGGATTCCTCTTCACATGCAAAAGTAATGAATGAATGAGAGAGAGAGAGAGAAAAGCCTTGTTCATGTTGGTCCTCTTGGCTGCCCTCCCAGTACTTTTCCACCTTTGCCCCCTCCCCAATTATAGTTTGCGTCCTGGACTTGGACAAGGGGGGTGTTCTCTTATGCACCCCACCCACATGCAAAGAAGATGATCAATGGTAAGTTACACTAGGTTTTAGAGCATCCCTAGTTGTGCTCGCTACTTTGTGACCCTGCAGAACAAATTCAGATGAAGAAAAGTTTAAACATGAGGGTTTGGCTGAGCAAAATGGTTTTGACCCAGCGTCTTTCCACTATTTGCTGAACTGGTTCAAACCCTAACACCTGCTAGAAAAGAGTGTAATAAATGTGATCTGACTGACCGCTACTCCATGTTTCTGATTGGTCAATCATAATGGTTGGTCCACGTGGTTTGCTATTAGTAGCCTCCCACCTATTTGCAGTCCAAATTTTAGGGGCGGGGTTGGAGAAAATTAAATAACTAAACTTGTATCTGAAAAAAAATACTTTTGCAGGGTCACATACTGAGAACTGCTGAGGATTCTCTTAGAGTCAAAATTAAGTTAGTCTATCACCAATGTTTAAGAAAATGTGAAGCACTGGGCCAAATTTCCTAGTGTATTTAAAGGTGCTTTGCAAAGCGTAAAATCTTGTCGGGCTTTACAAAAAAATGTTTCTCACTTTTTTTTGGTGATACCTGGTGGGTACCCTTTGGATATGTGCTCAGTATCATGGGGAAAAAAGTGAAAATTCACTAATTAATTCACATACTCACTTTATACACCAGGTAATTCCCCACTCCTTGGGCATTAACCTTTCTTTGTAATTGAATTTTCAAATGTTGAAAAATCACAGTTCCACTTGGACTAAGTACTTGATGAGAGGGTGCTAATTGCCCCAAATAGTCGAGGTGTGTTAGCATTGAGACTATGCTGTAAAACCAACACCATTGAACCAGTTTGGAACCAGTTTCTCGACATGGCCCATTGTATGGGAGTGCCAAGCATACCAGTTGCAAAGCATACTGGTTACCAGACAGACACTAGAGGGTAAGTTATGATGTTCAACCAACCAGACACAAGGAATGTGCAAAAAGGTATTAGGGAAGTATGAAAATCACAATCTCCTTTCTGGAGATCTCTCGATAGCCCTCTTAAAGTCAGAGGACAAACCATAATCCAGTTCACCATTCTTGTGTGATCTCCGCCCCAATAACTTGTGTTCACATTTGTTGCCCCATGGAACATTCAAGAATCATGCAAGTGGAAGTGGACATGCAAAGCATAGGGGAGCATTTAATAAAAATATTATTATTATTTTCAATTTTTTCTTTTTAAAAAAATCTTAAGGAACAATTCTTTAAAGGAAGATGAAGAAAAATACTGTGCCAAACTGGTTTTCTCATATGAAAATGGTAAATGGTACTTGTAAAAAGAGGTTCGGGTTGTTTGAAAATATAAGCACCAAGGCTTTTTAAAAGTGCATCCCCTCTCTCAAAAATACAAGACATCCCCTTCCAAATGGGTGAAAAATTAGTGGGTTTATATCTTATTTCATTGGTTGTTGAGATTTTTGTTTACCCTTTGTGAATGTGGGTACACATTTATGTAAGTTATTAATATTTTGTTGGATGCAATGTAAATGGAACCAAATAGGTTCTTAACTTGGATTGGGCTCTGAATTCTTTAGAAGTCTCGTGAACTAGAGTTTTTTGTAAATCTAAAAAGCTATCCCCAAACTCACCCCCAAGGTTCGATGATTTAAAAATGAAAGTAAAAAAACTGGAATAGAAGGTTCCTTTCAAAATCAAGAACTGAACAACACCAGTTTCAACCCCAGTTTTGAATTTGCTTTGACTATGCCTCCACTGCAACTCATATTCTTCACTAAAATCAAAACTTTGTCAGAAATCAAAACAGGGCAAATTTTGTGAACTGATATCCTGTTTCATCAATGGGTACATTAGTTTCTGTCACTTTGCTGTGGCTACAACTCAAATTGGGGATGAAATAGGGATTACAGGGTCAAACTAGGGACCAAAGACAGGCTGACTTTAAGGATAAATTCTAGTACATCTTTTAATGTCATCCAGATTCAGTTGTACTTAGTACCTACTCCTCACAATTCTTCTTACATTATACTGGAAGGTTTTTGAAGTACAGTACCCATCCACATGGGTACTCAGGGAGATCTGCATCAAGATTTTGTTGGTATGTCAACCCCTGTTTTGTTTTACTGAGCACGTAATTTGACAATGAAGATCACACACAAGGGCAAAATAATAAGCAAAGTGATCTGCAATTTTGACATTTATATCATGATGGATTTTCAAATCTGCAATTTGTACTTACTGCTAACAATTCTTAATATGCTCTCTGCAGAGTTTAGCTTGAAAGTGTGTTTTGTGCCTGCCCATCTGCATCATAGTTTATCCAAAGATCCGCACAAAGATTGTGTTATGCATGTCACATATATTTTGCATATCAATGTGATCCAATTGTATATCAAATCACCCAACTACAAAATATTCATAACTTGCTTGCACATATGTGAACCCTATCTTTGACTCACAAGTTGAAGCAGCTCTCTTCAACCTGCAAGTGACTGACTCTTGAGTCAGAATTGTGTGATGGGGATTATTTGCTCCTGCTAGGAACTATGTGGATAGGAGTATAGAGAATTGGCATGATTAAGCCAAAAAAGAAAAATGATCAGAATTTGAACAAATATGTCCTAGATGTGCTTGATTTGAGGATGGATGGTTTTTATTATGAGGAAGATATGGCATTATTATTTGCTTCACATTTGTGGAATTCTAAAAATGGCATCCACTAGAGGGTTTGGCATAGCACACCAAGAAAATAGAGAAGTTGGGTATGAAGTATTCAACAGAATTATGACTATCTTATTACTCAAAATGTGCCAAATGGGTAGTGTAGTATTCAACCGAATTATGATTATTTTTATTACTCAAAATGTGCTAGTCCATCAGTCCACCAGATTTGATACCTTGATGCCTCAAAGCCTTGATAAAGAACAATTATCTAGAAACAGCTTCAGCTTTGTAGATGATACACCTTTTAAGTATTAAATACAAGATGTTTTCAGAGGAAGTCATGGGTGATGAATTTCAAGGTCCCATACTTAAAAATCTGTGAAGATGGGCAAGAGGGTGATGGTTTGCAAGACCCAATACTTAAATTCTGGATTATCATTGCTGACCCTAATGAATGAATCCTCCCACAATTGCCATTGTAGCAGGAGAATCTGATACCCAAATCTCCACACAAACTGAACATGATTTTAGCACTTGGAATATCTTTTGTGGAATGTCCTTTTATAGGTGAAGGATCCCAGAGGGGGAAATTTGTTCCATTGCCAGGAAGTGGAAGGTTTAATGAGTTGTACTGACAAAGGCAGCAAAGCTTTTCTGGCTTCCTTCCCTTCCAATACCCCTTTTTTGGGCCCACTCTAGTCTTTTTACCTCTCTACCGAGGTAGACGAAGCACCTAGAACTATTGAAATGAGCACTTTGGCAAGAACAATTTTAGGTTTTACTTTGCACTCTTTTTTACGGACAAAAGACAAGAGGGTTCAGAACCTACTCCATAATGGATCATAAGGAGCATCTCACTTATGTGGCAGCACACCATTTGGACATTAGCTCAGGAGTTAAATTTCATAATATGCTACCTTCTGGCATTTTCAATGTGGTTGGGGATGTTTACTAGTCTTTGATCAAACATAAAGCATGCACTTAAGAAAATTTCATTAGTGTATTTGGAGGGCACCTTGTATAGCATATATCCTACCTATAGAAAAGAGCAAGGAGATTACACCTACTCTTAAAGACTGGGAGGGATCTTCATGCATATCCTTCTTAGAAAAGAGGAGGGAGATTACATGATTCCACATTACCTATGTGTACCAATGGGTCAACTTAGCCATTAGCCATCACATGCATTTCTCATGCAAGGTGCACTCCAAGGGAAGCCATCTTTGGCTCATCAATCCATATGGCTGGATGGTGGACAATGTCTATGTAGCTCCTTCAACCCTAGCTCTTTTCACTCACTTTCATTAAAATTCCTTCTCACTCCTTACTTTCTCAATCTTTGCTTGTTCTTTTTTACTCCTCTTCCTTTTTAGGTCCATGTCTTCTTCGTTGAGTTCAATCTTCATCGTGCTTTCATTGCTCCCAAGTCCCCGCATTTTCAATTGTCCCTAACTGTTTGCATTTGGCCTTCAACATGTTGTAGCCTTTTGTTGCTTAATGTTCAAGTTTGATGAGGTAAAGTGTGTGATGGACCCCTCCTTCCACAAACACTTGAGAATGCCCATGATCATAGCCACTAGAAATTGGCTTGTAGTGAAAATGCAACAAGAGAGCAAGAATGCTCTATTCTTGATCACTTCAAATACTTCTTGCCCAAGTTAGAAGAATAGCCACATTTTTTGCCCTTTTCCTTCCACACACATCTCGTCTACTTTTTAGGGTGAAATAAATGAACTTCTAAAAACGTTTATTTTAATACAATGTACCCCATGACCCAATTGAACTAACTTGAAGTGGGATAATGAATAATGGGAAATAATTTGGTGGAGGAGTTAGGCCACTTCGCCTCCAATGAAAATTTAAACCCCGTTGAAATTAGCCCAACTTTATAATAACTTTAGTTTGTAAATTGAAAATAGGGTAGTTTGATCAACCCCAAAGAAAAAAAAATTGGCTTGAACTATGCACTAAGTTAAACATGGGTGTTGATGAGATTAACATGTTAAGATTATTTTACTTGTGAATTTCATATTGCTACAAAAAACAATTTGCTAAAACCAACACCTGCTAATTTCAACAAATTCAAATCATGGGTGAAATTGTGTGTGGCTCAGTTAAAGGGTTTTATGTCTTCATGGGTGTAATGTGCATGCCAAACCCTAAAACCTATGAGCAAACCTTACAATTGTTATTTAGTTGTATGTAAGTCCACAAAATTAATTGTGCATATGGATTTGATCTAGCGATTATGAAAGGCAATGTGGTTGATTTACATTTTAATTATTTGTCGAGATATTGAAACCTCAATTTTGATAAGTTAATAAATGTTTGTAGGTTTTGGAAGACTTAATGAAGTGATACCATGTTGTTTAAAAGTTGGATAAATGCATTACTTGAAATAAATGGTACTTAAAACTGATCATTCAATTGAAAGTAATCAGAAAGTGAAAAAGAATCAGTTTTAAGTACCACCGCACAGGCCAAGCATTGTGACCAATGAATCCAAAGCCTGCCAAATTTCTTAACTCGCCTTGTTGGAGAGCCCTGCATCATGTGCATATTTACAAGTTCAAGCTCAATTTCACCTTATTTAAGGGTTTCACAAGAAGAAAGAGCAACAGACACATTCAGAAGAACCGACAAAATGATCAAAGTTTCTCCAAGCAGTGGTTTATCCATAAAAGGTTTCAAGAAGATCAACTTCGATCTTCTCAAAACTATAATAGATGTTGAGCAATACCCATCCTCTCCCAACATAGTTTCTCCAATACCCACAAGCAAAACTAAGCTTTCTCAGGTGATTCCTCAGGAGCGTGGAAACCCTACCTGATAAGCAATACCAGTTTAAGAAAGAGATGCATCAGTATGGAAAATTGAAGGGCAACCGGACATGAACAGTCACTTGAGCTGAGCTTCTTTTGATTGATGCCTTTCTCTCAATAACTCACAATACTGGAATCAAACAACCAAGCTTTCTGCTGCATGATTCTTGACCTTATCTAGTTTTCTCCATCTTGTTTGATGTCTGTAACCCCTAAAACCTCATGAATGCTCAATCTCGAAACTCATCCATAAACTTCCGGTGGAAGGTAGACAGGCGAGAGATAACACCAGGAAGTTTGTCTTCTGAGGGGAGTATAGTGCATCGCACATGCCAAGTTCCAGGTACCTGCCAAAGAAATGTAGCAACATAAACAGATATTAGGAATGGCTTCAATTTCTGACCATCACATCTAGAATCCTCACTTCAAAGAAGTGAAAATCTCCCTGAGGATCATTCAGAAACAAGCAGCTTAATCAACTACTACCTGTTGAAGATGGATACGTGAAGACATTGTGTTCCAAAAGGAGTCTTTCATGGGACTCTCAAACTCAGTTATAAGTTATGAGCCTGGTGCCTGTAACTTATTGTTAGACTCCAGCATTTTGAATAGAAGCAGGTTGCAGCTGCATACCTGCCGAAAGCCTGAACCAGGTACCATGACAATTCCAGTAGCTTCAAGGAGCCTCTGAGTGTAAAAGAGGTCAGGAGCCACCTTTGCCACTGCTGCCACCTTCAACACTTTCTCAGGAAACCTTAAGCGGGGGAACACATACATAGCACCTTCTGCTTTGTTACAAGTCACACCTTCCAACTTGTTCATTCCTTCTGTAAGAACCTGAACACCAGACACTCAACCAAGTGACTATGCTAGAATGCACCAGTGACCATGTAGTTAACAAATTGTCAAGTTTCATATGTCTTTTGTGTTGAGCAGCCTGAACAGACAACAGTTAGGATCTGAGAATACAGACAATCCGATGGCCCTCAACTTTTCTTTAGTGATCTCCATGGCCATGATCTATTGCTTTTGAGAAGCAAAACAGGTTATGGGACTGAAGTTCAAGGTTGAAGGCAGATGTTATCACATACATGCCTAAGATGTGTAGAGAAGAAGAAAACTTACTTTTGCACGCCTTGCAAGAGAGGACAAAATTCCATCCCGTTCTTTAATGAAATTTTCATATGATTCTTCACCAGCCTGCACACATTGAGCTCAGGTAATATTTCACTATATAGCTTTCTATGAGAGAATAACAATGAGGCAGTCTGATGATGATCATAACATCTCTATGACAACAAATATAACCTAAAACACATGTGAAATGGCTGCTTGTCAAAAACAGAAAATGCATGGGCCTACAACCTCAGTCTGCACCAGAGCAATTTCTCATATGCAGAGATGAGGGGCATTTGACTTGGTCACCTGCACTGGTATAGACACTTGAGCTTCAAATGTGTGCTGGAATCTGTGTACAAAGACATCCCATCCTAATAAAGAAATCCTCAAATAAGGAGTTTGAAGTGTGAGAGAGGCAACTGTTACCTTAGGCGGTTTCATGACAAGGCTCATGAGAATTTGTCCGGACACATTGGAGCACAGATTTACTGATGCAAGCTTAAGTATCTGCTCCCGCACTTCTTTGCTAAACCCTGTCACTTCCATATAGCCTCCCCGTCGTCCACACTCCCCATAATAGCCTGAATTCAGCACAAGTAACACCAATGGTAAAAATTAGCACACATCCCACAAGCCCAATTTAAATAATCAATTCACATAATGCAGAAAGCTAGCACACAAAGTCAGGCACTACTCAACTTTCTTTAGTGGAACTTAGGACAAAAAAAGTTGAAAAGAGCTTAATAACCTTTGGAAATTGAGTGGTATGAGATAAGAGCAAGCTCCTTCTCTCCAATACCCATGGCCCGTGCCACCTTTTTAAAAGAGTGAAACTTTTTCCCCGCCTCATAAACGTTCTCTTGATAGACCTGCAAATGTAGAACCCTCAGCATCAGTCCCTGACATCACCAGCTTGAATACCAAACATCAATGTCAAAAGTGAACCAATTTGCATGTAGTGGCAATGTTGTGGATTTTGATGTACAGATGCAGTTGTCTTTGTGACAGAGAACAAAATGCTCCCATAATTGAAACTCTTGTGTTGTGAGTGGTAAAGAACATAACTCTCCAGTTCTCATGGGAGCAAACAAACCTCATCAGCCAACAGTATAAGCCCTTCATCCCGAACAAACTGCAGTACATGTCGCTGATTCTCCTCTGATAATACCTGCATTTCACAAAGAAACTTAGTCCCATGAAACTTAGAAAATGCAAGATCTAAGTTTCATCCATCACATCCAGAAGATATAACTCCAATATGCAAAACAACATTCAATAACTCTGCACAAGTATCAAGAAATCTCCACACTCCCAATTGAAGGTACCCAGAATTAGGTCAAAAACAATTTCTGTCACAAGTCAGCAATGGGAAGATTCAGCTGTGACACTGGCTGAGCACCCTAGACCGAAGGAGGGAAAAGACAGGGAAAAAGCAAAAAACACAAAAAAAACAAAAAAAGAGGAGGGCACATGAGGAAGAAACAGAAAATAGCAGAGACTGGGAGAAGACGAACAAACACCAAACGGGATTTTAAAAGCTCACTACAATATTATCCAAAATCATTAGGACAACTCAGAATGTGAAATTCCATTAGGAACTCCCTTTTCTGAGCAAAGGTTTTCTCCTCTTTTAAGAGCATCTTCAGAGGGTAGCCTTTAATCTTTTGGAAGACAATGAGACTGATCATCTGACAAATGAAGAAAATTATGGAACAATATAGTCTCAAGAACCTGTAGAACTCAGTAATTGATAATGCCCAAGTTAGCAATGATAGAAACATTGGAATGAATGTGAGGCATACAGCTCATATCAATACCTGCATACTCTGCTTGATTATGTTTATCAAGAAAAACCTTAGAACTTTGGGTTATGCCCAAATCCAAACAAGTTAATAAGAGAAGCAATCCAAATTACAATTTAACTCACAGGACGTTTTAGGGTATATGCTGCCAGCAAATGCACAATAACAGTGTAACCCAATATGAGCTGCCACATTGTATGCTTAATGTTGTTACATGGGTAGCCCCTCTTCACCCACCATGTCTTATGACCTAGTATCATTTGGAAACTGACAAAGGACCACTGCATTCACAAATATAGTACAAAGTGGAGAGCATTAGCACCTGGCCTGTAGGGTTGCCAGGATTGATAACAACCAGAGCACGCACATTAATGCCTGCACTGCGTGCTGTGTGAAGCTGCTGCTTCAGCTCTGTAATTTCAAGACCCCATTGCGATTCCTCATCCAGGTAATATGGCACCTGATTCATCCTTTCACATCATAATCAGGATCCTTGAACTTAAGTCTGAAGATGAGATAGGTGAACCTCAGCCAAATGGAAGGTGTAAACAAGATGGTATCACAGGCCATATATGCACTGATTTCAACCATGTTGAAAGAAACCTCATGACAGCACCAACCATTCACTTCATATATTCACAAGTTTATTCTTTCAGCATGAGAAGTTCCAATGCCAGGGAGAAGGGTGTCAGACAAATTCTAGCCTCTTAATTTCCAGACAGAATTTAGTTGCACATACCAGTGTGCCCCCATGTAGTGCAATGGAGGCTGAATATAAGGGATACTGTGGAATGGGACATAAAATTCCATCCTTCTCTGACCTCAAAAGCAATTGCAATACCATGTGCACCTACACAACATGAGAAGTGTTATAACTCTGTTTGAGGCAAACCCACTTGCCAACAATTCTGTGGATAAGACCACAACCATGTAGTTCCTCCTTGACACCAAATCACTATGCATCTATGTGTTAGAGGAAAACAAGATACCAATGGAGAGGATAGCATCACTCACACCTCACAAGGATCAGTCAGATAAGTTTACCCCTGGACTGGCTCCATCAGTCATAAAAATGTCATCAGGACTGGCAGGGAAGCCATCACGAGCACTGATACCAGCTGCAACATCCTCACGACATGCTTTGACTCCCTACAAAACCAAAAACCAGGTCAGGGCTTATAATACTTCAACAAAGTACAAAATCTCCTGTAATGATCCTCCTGGTCACCACTATATGGAAGTGGTACAAACTGTCCCTATTGGCCAATTACATAGAAACTCAGGAATGATCCTCACAATTTCGGATTTCTGGACAAAGACTACTGTGGGGTGTAGTGAGCCCAATACAAACTGTCACTTACTCTGTGTTCACTCTTGGAGGCAGTCTCAAGCATGCATGTCTCAACAGCTAGAGGGCAAATACTTTCAATAATTTAGCTAAGCATATCTTGGTAAATTGAAAAATTTACCTGACTGTCACTGTAAGCACCAGTGGATCGTCCAGTAAGAGAATCAATGATTCGATGAGCTCTTCTGATTGCATCCGCACTGTTGCAAAACATCAACTCTCAGTAAACACACCCACATATCATGCAAACATTGGTTGCAAGCACCAGTGCCTTTCACTATGAAGAGGCATGTACTGGAAAAAACAGCTAGAGCAAAAAGCTCTGAGTTAGCCTTAAGAACAGTAGCTCGCTCATAACCCATTTGTACCCTACTCCAACCAAGGAAGCAATATTTACACGAGGAGTTGGGTTTGAGGAACAAAGGGAAGAACCTGAATAGCTCATGTACTTGTGGCTTGCCCAGAAGAGCAGGATGATCACAAAGTGAAACAACCTGCACAGCGGCATCAAACTGTGAGTGTCAACTCAACATATGCAAAGTTAATATGGGCTCTCATCAGATATGGCATTCTTCTTCAGGGGAAGACATGTATACATCAGGATTGTAGAGCATTGAGTAATAACAACATCAGTCCCCAGGTGGGTTCCAGATTGCCAGATTACCTATTACTGATACACCTGTTTAGTGATCAAATAGCACATGGTTGTCTCTAAATGTCCTATCATGCAAGGGCATCAACCCAATTGCATATCTGTGGTAGGGCTCACAGCAACTTTGGAAGGGCTTGAACATTCAAACATTCAAACCCTGGTAGTCAACAATGCTCTTATTCAGGCAACTTGGTGAGAGTTAATTTTAAAGGATGGACTAATGGAGTTCTAAGTCCTTTTACACTGCATGTATTCATGATCAATTCTTATATGCTGGACAATGAAAGAGGACACAAAACCAAAGAGATGGACATTTTACCTCACGAAAATATGTGATTGGTTGTTGATTCAGACCTTGAGGGTTTCCAATATTGCATTGCACAACCTGCAAGTTCAAAGTCAGACTGTTGCTCAAAATCCATGACTAACAGGATAGTTCTCTTTGGTCTTCTCCCACCTCTGTTCTACCCCTTTCTGCCGTTCTGCCTTTTCCTCACTAGTTCATTAAGATGCCCAATAGCCCACTGTGATTCACAAAACACCTAAGCAAGATCCTCCAGAAGACTGGAAAAGTGTGTTCACAGTTACAGATAGGGACATCAGACCATGACTCTCAGGAAATAGCCACAATGTTTTCTCAGACTAATTTTTGTACCACATGCCAAGGGGCCACAACCTTCAACATGCAAACCTACAATAATGATATATTCCACATGATTGCATGACAGCCAACACTAGAATGATAGCTCAGTCATAATATAGAGAGCAACTAACCTCATCAAACGGAAGGGACCCTGGATCTGCAATCAACTGCTGTTGAAGAGCCTGCATAAGACCCACAACATTATTCTATAAATGTTTCAGGATTGTCATGACATTTTTACAAGGGCCTATTGGTTCAATATGAAGAAATGTGTCAAACTAACAGCAACTAGCCCGTGCAAATTTTCAGTGAGCTCTTATAGGGTGGCATTCATCATCCTCCTTGATTCAATTTCAGGCATGGGTATGGAAATCTGAGAATGACAAGAACCCAACAACAGGCACCCATCAGGTGTAAACTGCCCAGATGTAAGCTAGGTAGCTCTCATGCTGAACATAGCAAAAGGAAAATTTACTAGTTTCTACTACAGAGGAGAAGAAGATGAACCTGAGCACGAATTGCAATTGCACCTCGAACTGCATATTCACACTTGATCACCTGTCAAGTCAGTCCCACAAAACGTTTTGGAAGAAATGGTAACAGGGATGCTGGAGCACCCACAGCTCTGATTTCAACCTGGAGAAGGATAAAGGATCTGTTTTGGAGTTGCAATTGTGGAAGAAGATTTATCAATTGCTGTATCTAGCTCTACATTCAAAACAAGTAAATATTGTGGCACTAATGTGAAAAACACTACAGAAGTCAGAAACTCTGTCTACTGTGTGGAAAAACTACTATGATTTACCCAAGCAAAACAAGATGGGAAGTAGACTCTCTCTCTCCCTCACTCTCAAGAACAGTAGATTGTTCTTATCACAACCACTCCCAAGGTTTTCATGCATCCTGAGCTAGCTCCTCGCCCCTAGTTTTCATGCAATAAAAGGCCCATCCAAGACCATTCCCGGCACTCTTCTATGGTCACCAGAAAGGGAATTGAGCTTGCAGATCATGATCCTACAGACCGACCGGAAAGAATGCAGCCACACATGGTTAAGCTCGGCTGCTTATGTCGCCAGGCTTTCAAACTCGCAAGAAGGCATTTATCTGTCTCTCTGTCTCTGTCTCTCTGTGTGTCCCTCTGCGTCTCTGTGTATGTGTGTGTGACAAATAATGCAATGAAGTCGTAGTTCTGGCACTCCTTATGATCATCAGAAAGGGAATTGACCTCGCACCTCATGATTGGCACAGATCGAAGGAAACAATGCGGCCACACGGAGCAACAAGTTAAGCTCGACTGCTTATGCGCCAGGTTTTCAAACTAACAAGAAGTCTGTTTCTCTGTCTATGTGGGTGTGTGTGTGTGTGTGTGTCTCTCTCTCTCTCTCTCTGTGTCTCTCTGTTTGTATATGTGACTCTCTCGGAGAGCACGATAACGCACTTGCAGCATTTGAACCAAAAATAGAGCATCGAACTATGAACCGCGAGAGGGGACAGTGTGCTTCAAGAAAACCATAGAGTGTACAACAACTTTCTAAAAATGCATCGAGTTTCTTTTACCAGACACGAATAAAACACTTCTACAATTTCACAAGATCCACGCACAACACACACACACACAGATCTCCACGAATTGACGAACTTGAAACAACAACAGAGCAGAGTCGTTGACGAACTTGAAACAACAAACAGAGCAGAGAGTAAGAAAGAAAAGAAAGCGAAAAAAAAGGGTGGGGTGGGGAAGGACAAAAAAAAACAAAAAAAGAAGGAAAACATACCTGAGGATTGATGGACTCCACAGTGAGAGGAGGAGGCCGAGGCGTAGGAGTCAAGCTGGACAGCCACTGTGATGCGGCAGCCTGATCCGAAACATAGTCATAACCAACATCTTGCTGCCGTGCTACCGCCATCCAACTCTCCTCCCTCTATTCCCTTTTTGTCTCTTGGCTCTTGGCTCTTTAGTCTGTTGATTCTGTAGAGCGATCTTGCGCCTCTCTCGTCTATTGTCTCTGTTTGGATCTTTGTAGAGCGCTGGATTTGATGTGCGTGACGATGATTTCTTGGCGTGATCAACGAATGCACTTCAACAATTCTGGAAGGAAGAATGAAAATACAAACGCCACAAAACAAAACAAAACAAAACCCAAAAAATAAAAAACACCTGACTGGAAATTAGGAGAGGGAGCGATGCTTCGGAAGCAATGAGACAATGGATTGCTTCTTGCTTGATCCCGGAAGAATGTCCGTGTGCGTATATGCACGCAACAAACGCAAGCGCGAACGAGCGAAAGACCTGGAATGTATGTATTTATGTATGTATGTATTCATATACGCACAAGAGCAAGGATGAACGAACTGGTATGTATGGATTTATGTACGTATTAGTGTATGTCTTTATGTATGCACAAGATGAGCAAGTGCTAACGAAATGGTGGGTATGTATGTATGTGTATGTATGTATTTATGTTGTTTCGTGCTGACTTTCCAATGTACAGCTGATCTGGATACGCCGCCCTTTTTACGTTTTAGTAAGTAGTGTTTGAAGTTTGGATTGGCATTACATATAGTAAAGGACGTCATGAAGCATCATTTCATCCATCTGTCTCGTATGGGATATCTGTCATGTGTCATCTGACATCAAGCGTTTTTTTATTATTATTTTATTTTATTTTTTCCTTCTAGCTTATCTGTCTGTCTGTGGCTCTATTGTTTGTGTGCCTACTATACTGCAACCCCAATCCACTGCACTTTGGTGACTGGACTAGGGTTTTGAATGGTGTTTTCTCTTTGGTTTGTTGACGTTGCCTACCAACGCAAGGATATTGTGTTTCATGGAGTTACACTAGCTTAGGGGATTTTTGGCCCCTAGGTGACAGAGTTTTCTGTAATGTCAGGAAAAGACGGCACCAGTACCCTGAGTTTGGTCCAAAACTGGATGAGATTCAAAAAGAGCATGCAATAAAGTACATTAGCCTTCAAGCGGGGGTCAATCTCAGAAATGCACCACTTTTTGTGCCAAACTGAGTTTCTTCATCCGGTTTTGACCCCGTCTTTCCTTTTTCCTGAGCGCCTCCACTGCTGCTACCTATATTTTCACTGCTCCTACATGTACAACTACTATAATTGCTTCGAACCTTGTGCATTATAAATGCTGAGTTTCAGCATTTCATACCCAGATTTACTAAAACTTCCGTACTTTGCGGACCTCACTCAAAGAGGGGATAGGGGGTGAAAAGAGGCTCAAAGACAGGGTGAAGACAGGATGAGTTTAAGGAAAACTCTAATAGATCTATTTTTATAGGAGGATTTTTGAAAGATGATATTTTAGCTTGTGTTGAAACTTGATATTAGTTATAGAGTTATAATATTTTGAAGGATTTTGGTTTCTTTTAGAGGATTGTTTGAAAATTATATTTTTGTATGCAATGACAGGGAGGGGAAGTGCTGCATGGAGGCAACCAGGGAATCACATGAAGGAGAGCACCTATCACAAAATTTGCAACTATTGGGGGGGGGGGGACCACAGAATAATCTTTCAGCAATTGTT
>Ga0116227_10003623_pt1 | contig 34237 bp, 21 predicted proteins | sample S1TSphgellanicum_FD_89693 | JGI IMG/M metagenome (GOLD analysis project Ga0116227, IMG submission 89693) | Host-associated microbial communities from peat moss isolated from Minnesota, USA - S1T2_Fb - Sphagnum magellanicum MG | ecosystem: Host-associated > Plants > Peat moss > Unclassified... | reverse complement strand
TAAGAAATTGTGTTCGAGGGCAGTGCTTGCGCTCTCGGACTATGTATATAATCCATGAATGATGTCTGAGTATTTTTCCCTCAGAGGCATCTGTGTGTAATGTATGACCAGAGCTCTGTGTGTTGTGTCGAATGATGCGTTGCTAGGTTTGTCAATCTTCAAGTTGCAAGTAGATCGGTGAGCGATGGCAAGAAGATAGTCCAAGTCAAGAAAGGTGAGATGTCTGTGGATCTGAGGTGGATTGATAGAGTGTGAGAACCAGGGTTCGTGGGAGATCGCGTCAATTCTTCGGGTTTTCTGGATCCTCCTTTTTGGGTTACATTATGTTGTTTTTACTTTTACAAAACAAATGAAGGTAAAATATATTTTTAAATCATTGTGTGTGTGTGCTCACACGCACGTTGCAATTGTTTTTTCAAAGTGTGTAATTAATCATTTGTATTAGTGTATGATTCGTGTTGTTAAACAAATATGGTCATGATAATTAAATGATTATATTAATTATTTAATTAATGTTTTGTCTTTTGGTCAATTTTTGTTAATTTAAAGGAACACCAACATCAACAAAAGAAAGTCTTTTAAGAAAAAAATCAATTTTTGTCAGATTTAAAATGTATATTATCAAATTTTTACAATAAATTATAATAAATAGCCATAATATTGAAGGATTTAAACAATTTTCCAACTCTGCAACTTGCCTATAACCAAATGTGGCTAAATTTTCTTATGGATGAATATCATTTTAACAACATCATAAAAATAAATTAAAAAAACTTTGTACGTAATCATATTGAGAAAAATAAAAACTTGACATTCTTCAAAAAAATGGACATATTTTATGTAATAAAAATATCATTGTTATTGAATGCATTCTTAAAGTCACATTGAATTTACAAAGATTGTAGGTCAATTTAAACAAAAATATATTTGGAAATATATTCATGACATGTTATTTTAAGTGGTTTTTAAAACCTTTTGAATTGAATATTTATATTTAATTTATATATATATTATTGAATAACCTTCAAAATCATGTTTTCATTTGTAGCATTTGAATAAATTTTGAAATATATATATATATATATATATGTTAAAATTTGAATTTCTTAAATAATTTGTGCCAAATACAGTAAAATTAAACTTTTTCCTCTTTATAAATAAGGTCTTGAAGTGTTTTGGTGGTTAAGACTGATGTTCAACGGGTATCACAAATACCTTCGGGCATCACTCGGATATCACCCAAGCATCCCAATCTAATCTCGTCAGGGTATCACCGTGAATGATACCCTAATTTAAAAAGTGAACTACCAATTTTCACTTATGTGATAACCGAATGTGAAAACTGGTTTTCAAAAAAATAACAATTTTTTTTTTGAAAACCGGGTAAGGTTTGACCCCTTATCTATGTTGGGGTATCAAGGTTTAACCACCATCAAAAATTAGTACGAGCAATGAGAAAGAAATTATGAACATCCAACTTAATTTTGTATTTATGCATAATGGAACAACATTTTATTGGATCTTCTTGATCATTCATGGACCATGGGTTTGAACTTTGGAGGTACATTGTTAAGTTAGCCTAATTTAATTATGGTTTTAAAAAAGACATTTTCATCACCAAACCCACGTCAAAATTTGCCTATCAAGTTTAATTTGCCTTGGGAGATGAGAGATCTAAGGGAGGGTTAGTATTTGGTGGTAGGTATTTATTAATGATAGGTTACGTCAAATGGTAATGGTGTTAGAGAGTTTATTTTAAATGATTATTTATTTTATAAATCTTTCAAAAACCTTGAACTAGAGGTCTTTTGATTTTGAATTTTTTCAAAAGCCAGAATTGTCATTCAAAAAAACAAATTAATAATTATTTAATCTCAATTTTAATTTTAATTTTTAATTTTAAATATATAGTAATACATGGTTTGTGGAAACCGGCAAAGGATAACTGATTATTTTCAAACTTTTGAAAACTAGCATTGTGAGAACTAGTTTAAGTTTTATTTTGAAAATGTTGATACCCTTGCGTAACATAGAATTTTTTTAAAAAAAATTGGGGAAAACTGGACCCTTTTTATAAATTACTTTGTGAAAACCGAACCCAATGGGTAACATAAAATTGTGATACCCACCCAACACTAGTTAAAACCTTGGTGCATTTCCTTGAGGCCTTTGGTTCAAATCTTGATGGATGCATGCACAAAGGTATTTTGTACAAATGTAGTATACAATCATATATACATTATGGCAAATGGTGGCAAAACCTTTTTGTTGACAAATTTTTAAAAATTAACTTTAAAAAATAATCATGACATGTAATTTTGTCATAGCATGCCATGACAAAAAATGATCTATGATTCCATGATCCAAAGAAAAAAAAATTAAATGAAGAAAATTATTGTATGATGATGTTGCACTTCATTCCACATCATATTAATTTGGGACCTCATGTATCCATGTCACAATTTTAAAATTAAAATATATTTAGTGCAACATGTGACTATCCAAAATGACTAAAAAAAATTTAATAAAAATATTTTAATCAACTAATCCTTTTGGACCAAAACAATACAAGTTGCATATTAATCAATTTTGTCCCATTTCACTAAAAACTTAGTGAATTTGGGTAGTGCAAAAAGACAAGATTTCTTCTTGTGTATGGTCCACTTCGTGTGGCCACTTCCCAAAAGGTAAAATCCCATCATTATCATCATCATCACTAATGGGTTTTTGTTGTTGTTGTAAAGACAATAAGCTTCTAAACAGTGACATAATTGATTCATTGTTGGACGCACCCCAAATATCTTGTTGCCAAGTAATAATCACTTGTCCATTGTTGGTTCATGTTCCTCCATTCCTATCACATTGCTTATCCATGACACCATCCATGAACTTTTGTAGCAATAAATATTCCACAATCATATCGAGCATGCAAGGGCAATTACTTTTAAGTTTTGCACCATTGGGAAGGGCGTGCATTGTATGGGATTGATCCTCAACACCTACACCATATTTTGTTGTACTTTCTACTGCAAACCAACTCTTAATATTCTTGATCTTTTTTAGTTATTTTTCCACAAAACATTGCATGAAATTTCCACCTTCTTTACTTCAAGATGGATGATTCAAAATGTAAAGTTTTAAATAATAAATGTTAGCTATTTTTTTCACTTGCTCCTTGTGAAACCTTTTGTTACATATATAGATTACTTTTTGGGATCAATAGCAACAATTATTTTCATGTGGGCACTTTCCTTGTCTAATGAATGGATGGATGAACTATGTATATGTGTATGGGCTTCAAGGTCATGGCACAAGAAGTTTACATTTAAGCAAATGAATTGAGTAAAAATATGTGAACAAATTATACATTCACATGTGAAATATGTACATAAAATTCATACAACAAGTTCAATGTGACACTAGACTCAACATTATTAGAGGACAATGTGCTCAAGATGAAAAGTTTTATCCAAAATCTTCAATGTACTTTTTTTTTAAATTTAATTAATTTATTTATTATGGTTTCAATGAGACACACATGATGCACTAGTTCAAGATTTATCAAACAAAAGGATGCATGGATGATGGCTCATATTTTGATGGAGAGCACTTTCTCACTTCTCCCAATAGCCAATGTTTTAAAACCTTACCTTTCCCATTGGCCAAGTTTGTGTAAAATGTTGTAATATCTTTGAAAAGTTGCACAATGGATGGATGGGGGAAGTTGAGTGGAAAATATTTTAGAAATTTTGCAAAGTTGAACAATGGATGGGCTCATGAAGTTTGGCAAAAGAACCCATAAAAGAAAATAAAGTTGAACAAGGGATGGAAATTGGAAAAAGTGGAACCCAAGAAACTTGAGAAAGATGTAATTACATAGTAAAAATTTAAAAAGTTGGAGAAAAGACATGTTTGGTAAAGTGGAACAATGCATGAATTTAAGGAAATTGAAAAGCATGGAATCTAGGAAAATTCAACATGGCTGAGAAAATTTGATATGAATGACTCATACGAAATTGTCCAAAAGATGGAATCTTGAAAAATTAAATTGAAAAAAATTGAAATATGAAAATACACTAGGTGAAAATGTGGGCAAGAAATGACAATAAATTTATGATGTGTGAAAATCTTTGTTGTTTCTTCAAATCAATATGTCAAACAAAGATTAATCCATGAATGAACAATCAAGGGTTTTACAAAATTAATGAACAACGGGCATCATTATAGTGAACATGCTTCAACTTCCAATATGACTTATTTACTTCAAACTAATTGCATTTGTTTGGTGGTTTCCCTAAACATTTTGGCATGTAATTGGCCTAATGTAATATGTATGATGTAAGTTATTCCTAAAAATCATTGAACTTTTGTATCCTTGGTTGCATTCCAAACTTTAATTGTACATTACAAACCTAGAAATACCATAAGATGCCATCATACTTCAAAGACATCCTTGAATGAATTTTGTATATTTAAAAAGCTAGTCATACAATCAAATTGGAATTAAATCCAATATCCATGTATTTAACATGTTAAGCCATGAAATAAGAACCATGAAATTATCTTCATATTTTCAATCAACAACCCTTGTAGATTTTGGTGTAATGTTAAAATTCACTATGATTCACAATGGATTTGAATTACTTATTTTCATAAATGCCTTGATCACAAACTTTTAAAACCATAATTTGATACTTATGGTTGTTTGAATTTTGTTTTTTCATAGGTTCATATAGCTTAGACATTGATGTCATTTGTCTAAAACATGTTTGAGACACATATAAATATAAAATTATAGTTTATGCATATTTGGTGCAAATACCAAAATTAAAAAAAAACATATTATGTTTATGTGACCATGCACATTATTGATATAAATTGTTTCATTTAAATGTAATCACAATGCAAAACATATCATGTGTTTTTTATTCAAACAATCATATCCACACTTTGTCATGTATTGCTTCACTTAATCAATCACCTTGTTAATTGAGTTATTAATTATTTAATCTTTCATAAAGTCCAATCATCTATTGTTTCATTTAAGTCATGGCATCTTCATTTTGTCATGTATTGTTTCATTCAATTGAACACATCATGACATGTATTACTTCTCATTCAATCAATCACATTGTCACTTGAATTATTGATTTTGTAATATTTTATTGAATTTTTTGTCATGCATTTCTTTATTCAATCAACCACATTGTCACTTGGGTTATCAATTTTATAATTTTAAATCTAATCTTGTTAAGTATTGTTTCAACCACATTCCTAGTTGCAAATATATTAGTGAGGTAATCTTCTATGCAATGTTGTTTCTTTTAATCAACCACATGGTCACTTGTGGTGCTAAATTTTTTATGTTATATACAATTGAAGGAAACAATCCTATGACATTGGAGTTTTGAAATATGAAAATTGGGAAAACATTTAATCTTAAAATGGTGACAACCTTTTTGACAATTTTTAATAAAACCAACATTTCCCATGACAACTAAAAAGAGAAAAAAACTAACATGAAAAAATTAAATTATAGCAATGGTTAATTGTAGATTGAATTACAAAAATTAATATGATTGCAAATGATAGAAAATGCAACATGCAATATACATAATCACAAGATGGAAGGGATATATGTATGCAATCTTATATTTGAAAAAATAACAATAACATGTTTCATAATTTTATCATTTTTATAGATAAGACTTTTGTGAATATCCACCAAAGGTGAGGGGGCACTAATAAATGACCATCACCAAGACATGATGGAATTGAATGAAAAATAGTAATCAAATGAACATATATTAACATGAAACTTAATGAATGACATGTCAAAATTATAAATTATAAATAAATTAATTTGAAATTCCATTGTAATTATAACTTCAAAATATTTTTAATAAAATTTATTCTACAAATTTAATAATGGTTGTAATCAAAAAATTTAAATAACATAATAAATATTCATTACAATCATATTTTATTGATTAATTATGATATAAAAAAATTATTTACATACTTATATAGATTTAAGCTTCATTTTTAGAAATACTAAAATATATTTATTAATTATGTCAAAATAGAATAAACTTTGTGTAATCTTATTAGCATCCACAATTGATAGAACAATGTCATGCCTTGCCAAGATTTTTGCCCCATTAGAGTTTTTGAAACTTGTGTTTCGTTGTGGCAAGATTAGTGGATTTTGACAAGGCTTTGGATTCTTGACAATATATCATGTGTGCCATTATTGACTTTAAGTGAAGTGTTCAAAATGATGACCAATGGCTTGTAGATGGACTTCACTCCTTGAATGGATTTTTGAGGTGAAACCCATGTCACATAACACCGCCTCCCAAACAAAAACACCATAACATGATTGCCTAAACAAATCCCATGGAAGATTTGTGGGATTTTGTATGAATTGAATAAAATCATATGATATGATATTTGGAGGATGATAATACCAAAACATAAAACTTCAAAAAATAAACTCCAAAAATTGTGATAAGTGCCTTTTTCTTAATAGTATTTGAAAAATAGTCATGAAAAAACTTTGGATAATACTTGTGCAAAAACCTAAAATTTTGAAATAACATCTATTTCATACAATTGTTGGGAAAGTTTCATGTTATTTCTTTCTTTAAATGCTTGTGATTCTAGAGGATATGTCCAAGTGCAAATAGTTCACATAAATTCACATAGATTGGATTTTCAAGCTCCATTTTACTTGCTTGCATGTACATTCAAATGGACATATGCATTCAAACAAGAGATCTCATATCGTTAGATTTTATGCCAATTTATGTCATTTAGTGTGGTGAATACTTGTGTTGATAATTTTCATTCTATGTTATTTTGGTAATATTTGCATTTGGATGCAAAAACCTTGAAGAATCCATCATCACAAAACAATTTCAATACTTGTCCTTTCTTGACATACAAGAGTTGAATTAAATTCATCAATCAATCAAAGAATAAAATTCAAAGCCCTTAAAATATTGGGAAAGTTCCAATATTGATTATGCTTTCAAATATTCCAATCCATGTAATGTAATTCATTTCAATTTTTTAAATAATAAGGGAAAATAACTTATGATTTATATTTGTCAAAAAGTTAAACATTACTCAAATATAAAGTCTAATCAATAATCACCTCTAGATTCCAAAAGTAATCCATTGTCCCTTTTAATTATAATCCAATAAATTGCTTTAATAGTAATAGACATGGTTTTTTTAATGTAATCTTGTGTTTTTTATTCAAGTTCAATAGTGTTCTAAAACCCCCAAAATGGACTTGGCACAAACAATGTAATATTGTTATAATTCTTTTTGGACATAAAATATATATTCCAATTTTCACCATTTTATGTTAGGTTGACAAGGGGTGGAAAGGGCATTTATTCTAAAGGCAAGATTATTATCAAATAATTACAAAAGCATCAAGACAATAAAGTTTAGTGGCCTTTAGGACATGTGACCGCTATTCCTTATTTAACTTGCTTAAATGGGGGCACAAATGGCTTTTATGGTAAAATGGAAGGAATGGATATCAAACATTAAATTAGGTACTAGCATTCTTATAGAAATATAATGCCTTATTGCTTTGTTCAATGTCCAAAGTATCAACATTTTTTCAAACATAAAATCCAAAAAAGAAATACTTCCCTAAATTACTTTCCCTAAACAAAAAAGAAAAGTCATATGATCCCTAGCTGCAAAACTTCAGATGATTAAGTACCTCTCCAAGAATAAGACTCTTTGCAAGATCCTTCAAGCCTTTCTGGAAAGCAAGCACAACTCTATTCACTTGTGCCACTATATCTCTCTCCTTACATCTTAAACATGTAATAGAAATTCAATTACATGTTGAGTTTCTACAATTGTTTTTGCAATCCATGTTCACACAATTGCAAAAACTCAACAGGTATTTCCAAACCATCCATAGCTCTTCCATACCATTAAATTATCAAGGCATAGATGGCAATGGCTATTCCATCCAATTTTCTTCCACTATTTCATTATCATAATTTGGCATCCTTGAATCACCATATCATGGTTATCATAAACTAATCAACTCAATAAAAACACTAGCAAACTACTAGGACATGCATGGCATACTTGTACATACACAAAGCTTCCAAACCCACACACAAGCCACAATTCATAACCAAGATCCTATTTGTTGTTATTGCCATAATGTTAGTTTTAGACTCAATTCCATTTTTTGGTGAATATTACATTGAACAACAAATCTCTGTTTCATTTTTGTCTCTTTTATGTTATGGCAAGTTATAATCGGGTTTGGTGTTTTTGGATTAAACAAGATAGAAATATCTAGTATTTTGAAAGACTCAACACAATGGAAAATCAAGTAGGTTTTCTTCTTTGACCTTGATGGTATGTCTCAAAACACATTAGGAAATGGTCCAATCCATAACATCATAAACAAGTTTTTTTGTTGGAGTCATTTTATTGCATTCCTCCAAGTTCTCAGTTAAAATTCAATTAAACTCAATCTCAACATTGATCCATCATTACAAGTTAGTGTGATACATCTACTTAGAATTTGCCACTTGCTTAATGCAGTTGTTGTTCTTTGCACAATTTGCAATGTTTCCAACATGTTTAAAGAACCAAAGAATGTTTCAATGGTTAATTTATTTTGTGTCATTAGATGAGGATGGTGGGAAATGGTGAGAAAGGTTGATAGTTGTTCCTTGGATAAATTTGAGTTGATGGGTGTGGTGTGTCATATGGATGGGGATTGATTGAATGTCATTCTCCTAAAAATTTTGTGGAAATTAAGTTGTAATTCATGTCATCAATGTATTACAAGGAATAGTTTGGAAATAGGAAATTGGCATGTTCCTTTTTAAATGCTACAAGAGCTATGGACTACATCTAAGCAAAAAAGGTTGTTGACATTTTCAAAAATGTTAGTGAACAAACTTTTAAGTATGCATGAAAAAACAAAGTTTTGCAAAGTTATTTGTTAAGCTTGTTTGACGATGCATCAAAAATGGCAATCAAAAAGTTTGAATTTGCATTATGGTAGAGTTTTGCAAGGTCTAAATTGGTAGTAATACCTTTAATTCTATTGCATTTGGTATTTCAACTTTGGATTTTTGGATTATCTTCCTCCATTGCAGCATATATGTATTGTGGTGATGACATTCAAGCATTTTTGAAATGTTTTTGTTGCACATGATGTTAATTTATATCTATGAGAGCACAAAAACATGCTAGACAACAACAAAACACTTTGAAGGTAGCCCATTGTGTCAATATTCTAGAAGACCTAAGACTAACATAGTAAAGAAATGGGTGCAACCATAATGTTATGAGTGTTTCTTTCTCGGTGTTAAACCATTCTTCATCATGAATAATTTTGTCAAATTGCAATGATTTTTCACTGATTTTATCAACTCAAAAAGAAGAGGAATCTTATGATCTATCATACACCAATAATGAATCACATGAGAGTAGTGATCTCAATAAAAATTTTAAAAAATTGTGCTTCTTTATATGTTTCTAAATATCATTTATATATGTTGGAAGAAATATTTTTTAATTTTTATAATATGTATGCCATAATGATGTGATGATATATATTAAATGATTGTAACTTGTGATTGCATGAGAAGTTTAGAAATTATATGGCTAATAAAGTCATGGTCAGTGGGTAAAATAAAGTAAACATGGTTCCTATCATGAACCTTTGGAAATTAATTAAGTTTTAGGAAAGATATTTAATGTGAGTATCCCTATGAAACAATTGTGTAATTTGACACAAATTTCCATCAATTAAATACGTATTGGTTATGTTTTTGAAATGAACATGTACATTTATGAATAAGATGGTAATTGCATTTTTTCAAGTGTCATTCATAGTTATTATGTATGGATAATGATGCAATGATATAACGAATAATTGTGACATTTAATCATATGAAAGATTCAGAAATCACATGTTGATACTAGAGTGATCATCAATGGGTAAACCAATTTTTATAAGGTGTTTTAAAACTAACCATAGGTTTTGGGAACTATTATAGGTGAAATGAATTTCTACCTTCCTTATGAACATATTTTGACGAAAAAATATTCAAACATGATAAATGAATATTTAATATGTGAATTATTTTGGGTCACTCTTAAATCCTATGGTAAACTCTTGGGCATGTGTTGCCAAAGGAAAAATATATAATAATAATTTTGTTCCATGTTACTATTTCAATGCCAATTCAATTACATTTAATTATTTTTAATTTGAGCATATTTGAAATAATTCAATGAAGGTTTCTTGAATTTGATTATCAAGTGTTTTATATTGAATATTGGTAACATTAATGAATTATTGCAAACTTTTTTCTTGATATTTTTGGGTGATACGATGTTGCATTAATTTAAAACATGAACTTTTTGAAAACATTTTGAAAACAACTCACTTAGGGACAATAAATATTTTTTTTTGTTAATTTGATAATTGTTAGCATGTTTTGCAAATGAAAACTTCTTTTAACATGATTATTTAAATTTCCTATGTGTAAACTACTAAATGGTTGTGTTAATAAATCATAACATAAAATGTTATATATGCCAATATAATTACAAAATATAAACAAATCAAATGTTTAGAACCTATACAACATATTAAAGTTCACATCAAACATGTGAAAGTATGGTTAGATGGTTCACTTTTGACCACTTGAAATTACATTTTTTAACCTTAGGTATAATTTTTGGTAATTAGTTATTTATGCATCCAACGTACATTTCCTTATGCTTCCACTTAAAAATATGGATAACCCTAAGTGTGCATATGGCTAAATGTATACAAGTGATAAAAAATTCATAGAATTTAAACATTAATTTTTCAGTGAGAATAATGGACTAATAAGACTCTATAATGCAATATTAATTTTTAAAAATATATTCTTTTGTATCGTGAGAGTTTTAATGCATTTTATTCTTAGACACTTCAATGATGTTATAATTTTAAAAATATTTAAATCAATCCTATGTTAAGGCATATTTTTGAATTCACATGTGAATTTTTATTTTGTGATCAAGCAACTATCATTATTTCAAAAGTACACTAAAAATCCATTATTTTCTTTGAACTTGTCCATAGTTTTTAATACAATTCCCAATAAAGTTTATTACAACATGGATAACTGAAAAATGGACAATGTTAATGTGGAATATAATATAATTTTTAATTCATTTACAATCCCAAAAAATATAATTGTGACAATTCAAATTTCCCCTTTAATCATGTTTTCACCTAGAGATAACATCATATTTTCAATATCCATAAGATTATTTGATTATTAAATGAAAAAAATTAATTTATTTTTTTTCTTATCCATTTATTTAAATGTAGTTATGGGTTTGTAAAAGGATGGAGTCTCCCATAACAAGATGGTGTTTTAAAAGTAGAAGGTACAATATGTGAAGAAGATCTAGGCCTTTGAACATGCAATTACATTCACATAACTAAGACTAAAAATGGTTAAAATTAAAAACAATGGGACTAGGGTAGAATCATCTATCATTAAACATATACTTATTGTCAAACACTTTCCAATATTTTCCTTGTTCCTTGTCTAAATTGAGCAATTTTTGTATCATTGGACACAAATTAGAGGGCTACAAATGTTCATTGAATCTCAAAAGTAAAGGAGCAATGTAGAAGAGAATGAATGATAGATTGCTTCAATTTTTTTGAAAAAATAGCTCTAGACCCTCTTTAATTCTAGGCCCATATCTTCATCATTTTTAGTTTGTTTTGAATGATTTAAAACCTAATGCGTGCATCAACTAGGGCTTTCCAAAACTTCTTTGTATTCCAGAAACAAAGATGCAATGATCAAAGATTTTAAGCTTGAATCCTAATCCGTTTTAATTCATCCATCATCAAACATTGAACTCCCTTACATCAAACACCCCATATCTTCTCCATTCCTTCATTGAATTTAGGATTTTTTGTGACATTGGAAAAACAAGCTAGAAGGCTACAAATGTTCTTTTACCTTCAAAAGCAAATTGATTTATCATTGAGGATTGCCTAGGGTCTAAAGGTTTTTTGTGTGAAAGGTTTATGCTTAACAAATTTAAAGTTGTTCTACACAAATCTAGCAAAAATGTATACTTTACACAAGTACCCACCAAACAAATATGGAATTGTGATAAATTAGGTGTGCAAGCTAAGTGAAATGGGGCCATGGGCAAGGGTTTTTATTTTAGATAAAATTGGTTTTAGGCCTATGGATTCCATAACACCAAATAAATAAGGAATGATTGTCCATGTTGTCCTACATCAATGTAATAGGAAAGTCATTTCAAGAAAATTACATTTTTAAAGGTTGAAAGTTTAAGCAAAAAGTACGAAATTCTCATTTACTTATTTTAAATGGTCAAAACTCTCATGTTACAATAGACATCATGCACAAGGCAAGGTGGATGGGTTGATTTCAATATTCTTTCATCACAAACAAACCACAATTATAGCCTTTTGATGTTGTATGTTTCAAACCATTCAAATTTGCCTTTAAGCCTTATAAGGAAATGTGGTCATTGACTAAAAAGATAAAAGGGTTGGAAAGGAAAATCTAGCACAATGGGTGTCCTCAATTCTTAGAATTCATTAACTCCATTGAACATCTCCAAGAGTTTCAAGACTACTAGAATTTGGCCATATAACCCAATTGCAATAGAAGGCAAGATGCAACATAACGAGCAATTCATTGTCATATCTAAACACCCAAGCCAATTTTGAAGTTTTGGATTTGCAAGTTGAAGAGGTACTAGGCAAGTGAACTAGGAGCATTGAACCCAACATTTGCCATTACTATGTTGATATTAAAGGACAACGTGTTGCACCATTGCAAGAAAGTAGCATCATGGGTTTCGACAATGAACGAAGAGGCTTGTAGACCTTTGAAAAGGGCCAAATTGACACATTAGCGCTAGCATATGTGATGCCAGTGGGTCTTGGCAATCACATAAGTTGCTTCTTAACTTTGCACTCAAGGCTCATGCAAGTTGACTCACCATCTGTCAATGAAGGAGCCACTCATAGATTATTTGCAAAATATTGCATGATGAAATTTGACTACTATGTTTGTGTGCTTGAATAGAAAATGGCATGCAAGGAAATGTCAACTAAAAAGAGGGAGCACTAGAAGGAGAAAATGACTGTGTCAAAAGAAAAGAAAGTTGCAAAAAAAGCTCAAAGAAAGCTTGTCAAACACTAGAGGTCAAATGAGAGGGCTTTGAAAAAAACTTTGACAAAGTGTGGTTTATCAAATGTTGTGGTGAGAAAGGCAAGACACTAAACATGCAGCAAACAAAGCTAACATACTTCTACCTGTGAACGCCTATCAAGCCCCATTCTATGAAATTATTCCTAGGATTTGATAGTTCAACACGAAATAAACGATTACAAAATGAAAAGTGCAAAGAGGAGGTAGAGATGCTTCACAGATTTCTTTGATCAAACTAGCATGGATCCATAGAGGCATTCCAAACTTGGTTCGTGTGGATTGAATCAAAGGTCATTGAAGCTGTTGAAGGAAACCTGCAACATTCACAGGGAGCCAATTGTGAAGAAAGTGCTCATGAATGAATGTAGGATCACATTGATAATTCATGGTTTAAAGGCTAGTCCAATTACATGTAATGCTAGCCTACTTTAGTAGCAACTACTAGCACCCTTTTTTTTTGGAAGCACAACAGCCTGCTAGCACATTTTGAGCAATGATGTGTTAGCTCACTGGACAATTTTTTTGACCTTTAAAGACTCGGCACTAATCCATGATTTTCTTTTGATTCCAAGTCCCTCCCCATTTCTGTGCCATGGCTTCAATCTGTCCATTGAAGGTCTGGCTACCTTAATTTGAAGTACCCAGTACCCACCACAAAGATGAAAGGCAACTGGAATTGGACAAAATATTTCTGGAGGGTTACAAGTTACAACCACGGTTGATGTGGTATCTACTTTTGAGCATACCAGCCCAGTCCTGCTCTTCAAGTTTTTCTTTATTTTCATACAAGTCTTTATATGTACCAACCATGCCATTAGGATCTTTATAAAGATCCTTCCTGCAAACCTGCACCAGTGGTGAAGGTAATTGGTTCCTTCGTGCCTCAGATTCGCAGCATTCTTGCAGCATTTGAGTGGTCTGTGCTATTCAAAAGTTAAATAGTCGTGGTCTGAGTACCTCTTCCCAGAGCCAAAATTGACCCATGATCCAGAATCAGCATTGGTTTGAACCTTGAACTCAAGGACCTCAACTGACTTTATTTCTTCAAATTTTGTTTTGAAGTTGCAAAAACACAACTTTGGGAAATTGCATAATTTTCACTTCAGCCCTTAACATATCCTGATGCCATTGTTTTGGATTTCAGCCTTCACATTCGGAATATAGCTTTATATTGGTTTTGTACAAAACAGGTAAATGTTTTAAGTGATTGTCCAAATCCACCTGTATGATGCTATCTATTTATTCCCCTTCCATAATGTGCCTTTCCCACATTCTGGAAAAGGTGTCAACACACTTCAATGAATGTGCCAGCTTGTCAATAGAACTGAGCTTGCATTTGTTGAATTTCACCAAGAGAGAGGAGTGGTTTCTCCATACATTTACCATCAACAGCAGTACCAAAGAGGCCCTAGTACATGCTTTAATTTGGATGGTTGATCAGACTTCAGGCAGGGTCTTACCTGCTCTGAACCTTGGAATATGGCGGTGTACTTATACAACAAGACATGCTCCAAATGAAAAGAGCCATTGAGAAGAGAGTCTGCTGGCATCACCAATAATCCTTGCAAGAACAAGCACCATCCTCAAAGTGATGAAAGCGATTGGCATCCCTGACTATGATTGTTCGCTCCACAATCTTGGCAATGAACTTTGTAGCTGTGTGACAGTCCCCACATACCCGCAGATTCTTAAAAATGCGCAGTGGTGTATGAGAAGGTGTGCTGATGAGCCCAAATGCAATGGCCAATTTCTCACTATGGTGACACAACTGAGACACCTTTTCTTCTTCCTCCACATCATGCAGCACAAATTTCGTCTCTGGTACATATCCTTCCTCATGCATCCATCCTGACAGTCTCTTTAGTTCTGCACGGATTTCACTAATCTGAGGATGGTCTTGATCATCTACTACAAATGTATGCACCTTATTATTCAATTCAATCCAGGTGCAACCTGGCTGCTTTTTCACACCTCTTTCCTTTCTCAGTTGTTGAACTTTGTCCTTGAGATCCCATCTGCCAGCAGCAGCGTAGATGTTTGATAGCAGCACATAGCCAGCAGCATTCTTAGGGTCCACTTCAAGAACTTGTTTTGCAACACGCTCTCCCATCTCCGTGTTACCATGAATTCTGCAGGCACCAAGCAAAGCCTTCCATGCTGCTGCATCTGGTTTACAGGGCATTGTCTTGATCATTTTCTCTGCCTCATGCAGGTGGCCAGCTCGGCCAAGAAGATCAACCATGCAGGTGTAGTGTTCCAATTTTGCAGAAATCTTGTAAACTGCACTCATGGAACCATAACAGCGCAATCCTTCCTGCACCAGGCCTGCATGGCTACAAGCTGAAAGAAGACAAAGAAAAGTGACATCATCTGGCTCTACACCCTCTTCACACATCTGTTCAAAATGTTGAAGAGTTTCCTCACCATGCCCATGCATGGCAAATCCTCTAAGCAAGGCATTCCAGGAGACCACATCATGTGATGACATCTTGTTGAACACCCTCCAAGCCTCTTCCATGCTCCCACATTTGGCATACATGTCAACAAGACTACTCCTCACAAAGACATTTGACTCAAAGTCACTTTCTATAATTTGTTTATGAGCACGCCTGCCCTCCTCAAGTGCCAGTACACTTGCACAGGCATTCAGGACCCCAACAAAAGTGATAGGGTTTGGCAGAACACCTTCCTGTTGCATTTGTTGAAACAGTTCCAGTGCTGCCTGCCCTTCCCCACATTTCACATTTCCCAATATCATGGCAGTCCATGAGACCACATCTCGTGAGGACATCTTGTTAAACACTTTCCAAGCCTCCTCCATGCTCCCACATTTGGCATACATATCCACCAGGCTACTCCCCACAAACACATCCAAGCCACAACCACTTTGAATGATCTGTTCATGAGCACGCCTGCCCTCTTCAAGTGCCCCTACACTAGCACAAGCATTTAGCACACCCACAAAAGCAACAGAGTCTGGCTGCACACCTTTCTGCTGCATTTGTCTAAATAGTTCCAATGCCTCCCACCCTTGCCCACATTTCACATATCCCAATATCATGGCAGTCCAACAGACCACATTGTGTGATGGCATCTTGTTGAATGCTCTCTGAGCATCCTCCATGCTCCCACATTTGGCATACATGTTGATGAGGCTACTCCCTACAAACAAATCAGTCTCACAACCAATTTGAATGACCTTCTCATGAGCATGCCTGCCCTCTGCGAGTGCTTGTAAGCTAGCACATGCATTAAGCACCTGAACAAAAGTGAACTTGTCAGGACTTATGCCTTCTCGTTGCAGTTGTTGGAAAAGCTGCAGTGTCTTCTTCGGTTCCCCAGCCTTGACATATTTTGCAAGCTTTTTATTCCATGCAAAAATGCTCAGCTGCACTGTGCCTGGCACCATTGCAGCCATCTCTGCCTCCACCCATGCAGGTGTCCAATGATCATCAATCCAGATGCCCACTCGTGTCTTCTTATGAGTAAAATCGGGATACCTTGCATTCATCTACCACCAGAATTACAAACTGAGTGCCTCATAGCATGTCCAGATCGGGTTCTGAACATCACTAGAATGCTAACTGACTTCCTCCGAACAGTGAATGGTGGCAGACATTTACCTTCTCTGTCCTGTGATCCCACCATTGGGAAGGATCTGAAAAGAATTCCCGCCAAAGTTTCTCTCTCTGGCCTCTAGGATCCTTGGTATCTGGTAAAAACACAAGCTCCCATCTAATCATGGACTTGCTCAACAATAGGAAAGTTGTATTGAATCAATCTTGCAGTAAACACTTAAATTGAGTCCAAAGTAAACATTTTATTTTGAAAGGATCAGAGAAGCACTCAGATTTTGCTGCAGCCTTGGGCCAGATACTACCTTGCAGCTTTCAAATAAAATGCCAATCTTTTCAAGAACAAACCCTTACAAAATTCAGACAACCATAACTCTGCCACAATCTAAAATGAAGCACGACATCATATTCTGGAACAATGTACTCTTGGAAGATTGCTTTGTTGTCCATAATCTCCTAGGTTCTGCTGTGTTCCATCCATCAGCACTTCTGGTCAGATACAGCTTGGACAAATAGTGTGTGATCTTGTACATTCACTAGAGAAGAGATGAAGATTTTAGGGTTAAGAAGGAGACAAAAGACAGTTTATTCAACCAAAACATCGTTCATACCTTTCCACAGAGCACCTGCATTTGAGAGCATTGGTGGTCTAAAGAAATATGTAAAAGAAGTAAGAGAAGGCAGTAGAAGGGAGGGGAAAAACTTACGATAGCCCTGATCTCTGAGTGCCGCATTTGTTTCAATCATCTGCCCCCTGGGAAGTAGAGCAGTTGATTGCAGGAGCAGAAATTGTTGCACTTGACGCGAAGGTGAAGCACAGACACATAGCAGGCCCTTGATCAGCCTCTCTCCTCGTCCCCATGTGGGAAAGGGCTGCTGCTCCCTAAAGTGCAATTGGCATTCCTGCATTGACGATAATGCCATGTCCATCGCAACAATAACAGCAACTACAAAACCAACATCATCTTGCTTTCTCTTTTTTCACCTTTTAATTGCACGAAACCCTAAACCCTAAACTAGGAGAGGAGAAGAAGATGTGAAAGCAGAAAGCACAGACACGCCTTAAAGAACCGTCCGTTTTTCCTTCGCGTATTTTCAGGCCGGTTATACGCGAGAAGATCGCTCAGTAACTTACGAAATCCGTAAGGAACCGGCCAGCTCAGCGCCAGCTCACGGGAGTTCCTTTTTGGTAAGTTACTCCCCCGTTCTTCATTTTTTTTTTTCCATCTTTTCTTTTTCTTCTAATTTCTTTTACATAAGTTAAAATTTCTTTCAAAGTGCAAATTTTTATTTTTATTTTCAAAACTCTTGCATCTCATAAATTTAAGTCCTAAACATTACTTCCCTTCAATAATCAAACCCTAATTTTAAACCGATTATCTAAACCTGAATAAAACATAACCCTAATTTCTTAAACTCAAAAAAATTTACACTTGAGCTTTCCAAACAAGGTCACTTACAACTTTATTGAATTGCAAAAAAGTCCAGAAACAATGGTAATGGTTGGTAAAAAAAAAAAATTGAAACTCAAGAACCTACACGAAATATAAATTCCACCTCTTGGCAATGAAAGAAAAATGAATGAATTTATTTTTTTTAAAAAGATTTTGCACAATGAAAGCAAGTGACGAACAAGAACTGTAACAACATATGATCATCACTAGAACCAAAAAAATAAAAGAAATGTACAAATCAACAAAAGCACCTGCAAAACATACAAAACAAATAAATCAAAACTAGTGTGAACCCTATGCATAATGCATAGGTGTGTTATTTCAACAATGTTTGGTTGATGTTTAAATCTATAAATAACATAAAAATGAATAGAAGTAAAAATACGATCACAAAATTTGAACGCCTTCAAGGGCCATATGAATTTACCAAAAACCCTTCCATCCAATGCACCAATTTTCCCACTTAAGTCAATACATGTTCTATCAATGGCATTTGGTAGAAAGTCCTTCCCTATTTACTTATGCTACATACCGACCTACATACCTAGTTGCCTAGATAATGTGAGGTGTAAATAAAAAGGTTTACAAGATAGGTAACTAAAGTGGAACCTACCTTGATGACTTAGTTTGTGGTTCCAAACAATGTTTGGCAATTATTTGAGTTTTTATAACTTCCCATTCCAAGTTTTTGATTTATTTCAAAATCAAACAACCTTCACTTTTGTAATTTTTAAAAACATCAAAGAATTGGTGGTTTTCACTAAATAACCAAAAATCATATAAAAAGTTATTTGATCAGTTTTTAGACTTTAAAAAAAAAGGTGGTTGTATACCATTATTGCTTCCCAAATTTTTGAAAATTATGTTGTAATATATAACCAAGAATTTGATTTTTGTGAGAATAATGATTATATATCTTTGAAATCATTCATTATTAGGTTTCATTTCTAATAACTACCCAATACTAGTTCCAACCACAACTAAGTCATAATGGGTTTCCAATGGAGGATGCAACGGTGGGTACAAGTGGCTTTTTCTCCCAATTTTTTTTTTAAAAAAAAGTTTGAAATTTTTCTTTTGGTGTAAATTTGACTAATTTAGCAAATTTCTTGGATTTGTTTTGCCAAAATGTCAATTTCACAAAATTGTAGAGAAAAAAAGCTTGAGGGTGGGTGTTGGATATGTAATCCCTTAAAAACCAAGAATTTCAAACCAAAAAAAATCAATTTAAAATTGTTGTTCATCGACAAACCTAGAATTAAATAAATTGAAAATTAATGAAAAGTGAGCTCCAAAGTCCAGACTCCATACCCCCCCAGAGTTTTAAGATAATCAGAGAGTCATGAGTTGCAAATGCAACAGACAAAAATACCCAAAATCATAAAATGGGTATGTAAAGAGGCACTGTAACACGAAAGTGGGTCTCCACATAGTGTGAACACCCGGGCCTTGAGGGTGTGCTTTGGTATAATTAGTTGTCCTGATTTTTGGCGGCGGATGTTTTCTCCATGACGGTTGCATGGCTATGCATGGGATGTTTTGTGTGAAAAGGTGTACAGGAATGAAGGCGGCGCGAATGATGAAAGGAGTGAACTGCATTGATGCACCAAAAATGGAAAAGGAGGAGGAGACTTGATGGAGAAGCTAAGTGGAGAACAGAACGGGAGAACGGGGGGAGGTGTGACAGAGTTTTGGAGAAGAAGAAGCTCGATGACGGGTAAGAGAAGCAGATCTTGCTAGAGAAATGGGAAAGCACTGAGAGAGACAGAGGAGGCAATCCTAGTGGAAACATTGAGAGAAAGCTCGATTAGTGAGGATAGCTTGGCTGAATGTTAGAACTTTCCATTGCGCCTAGCAATCGGTCAAGCTGCTACAGAGAAATTAGAGAAAGAGAGAGATTAGAGAGCACTAGGAATCTAGTGATCTTGTGAACATTTTTTATGGAAAGCAAGCTTGTGCTTTCGGGGGAATGTACAGAGTCGGTAATGCAATGAGAGAGTTTCCCTTGCTGGCATCTGTGTGAATGTGTGAACAGAAAAACCTGTTCTGCTGTTGTGCGGAAGCAAAACACTTGTATGTCTTTGATCTCGTGATGCTCGCTTGAAAAAGTCAGTAGATGGTTAGTGTGTTGTGTGAGATTGAAGGTCCGAATTGTGTGTGAGTATTTCAGGAGAGCATGGACGCGTGGGTTCATTGAAGACAGCCAGTGTGCTATGTTTTCGGACCCTCTCTTTTTTGGTTACAACACCACCACAATTAAGAGAAACATACATTCATAATTAATTAATTAAAATGAAGATTCCATGTTGAAAATAAATTATTCCTGAATGTTCCAATTTTTATTTTATTTTTTACTTCCAAAAAGAAATTTTCTTGAAAATAATATTTCAAAAAATTCAAGATTTTTACAAATAATATAATTATGGTCGAAGCTAATTTGTACTATGGTAGTTCCTCTTTGATTAACTAGGAAACTCAAAAACTAAAAGGTCAAGATAATTAACCTGGTGAGTGTGTGACCTTCCTAGTAGTGTTGGGTGGTTATCTGTTTTTAAAATTTTACTTTAGGTTGTAACTTTTATTATAAAAAAATTGAAATCAAAGTACCTCTGGTCCCCTTTTCTTGTACAAAAATCAAAATTAAAAAATCAGAGAACCTCCGATTCTAGGTATTGTAAAAAGTCTCAAAGAACCGACGGTTCTCAAAAAATAACCCACGAAGAACTGGTAGTTTAGAAAACGTTATTATTGATTTGACGATTCTTAGAATTTTTGGGAGAACTGCAATTATATACTAGAACTTGTGATTTGATTTTTTTTGTTTTTTGGAAAAACCTATGATTATATAGAATTGAGAACTGCCAATCATTAAGTTCTATTTTTGATAACCGTTCAAGACTAATTTTTGGGCCCTGCCTCCATAGGGATATGGACTATCTCATTGGATCGAACTTTTGGAAGTTTTACCTTAATAGAACCAGTTTCACATTAGATGAACTGGTCTCTTTGGTGAAAGTGTTTAGACTATTTTGATTGGAATGGATTGTTTTTGGTGTTCAGAGTGTGGACACAATAAGTAGATGTACAACCCAAACGGACTTTTCACTTGTTAAAGTGGGCCTCCATTGAGTAAAGGCAACTTTTTTTGGTGGAGGGTAATGCTGGGAGTTCCCAAAGTAAGTCAAGGGCCGTTTAGTTTCTACTCCAATGGTGTTATCAAAGCATAAAGAATTGACAAATATTTTGTTTTAAGAAATTTCCATGATACCTAGTGGGTCTCATATGAAAGAAATGAAAAAAATTATGGCAAGTGTTTTAAAAATATCTTGCAAGCATTTCATTTTTTCAAAACACCCACCTCTCACACGTAACATATTACATTCCATAAGCATATCTCCAACCAAATACACTAAAAATAAACTCAAAGGTTTTCATAAATGTTGTTGTAAGGGTATCCTAATTTGCAATGTTAAAATTGGAGTTCAAGTTCCAAGTTCATGTGATATAGACTCAAGTTGACGCCCTTTCATTAGCATTGGCACAAGAACTAGACCATGAAACTAATCTTTTGCTAGATCTGAAACTAAACCAAACCTTTGAAAAAACATTTTTGAACACAACATGAAGTTCTTTAGATAGGCAACTTGAAATTTTTTTAAAAAGTTGATAAGCAAGCTAAAGTTTGTAGCTAATATTAATTTTAACTATTGTAGCTTGTGTTGTTGGTGTGAGTGTGAATTGGTCACGCAATTAATTTTTTCTTCCAAAACCATTTTTGTAATTCAATCAAACTTATAATGACAAAAAATATTCAAAACTCAATGTCTCACACACATTAGGGCTAAAAATAGTATGACATTCCTATTGGATACAACCAATTAAACTTTTTTTTAAATGCCAATGGATTATTGATGGATGGATTTTTTTTACATCCAAAGATAATGGAGACCTTTGATAACATCAACATGAGCATCTTTTGCTCTACCTATCAAAACTTTGGAACAACAAAATACTTGAATCAATTTTTATTATTACATCACAAGAGCGAACTAAATTTGGGATATTTGTTCAATATATATGTCAATACTAACAAATAATTTAATGGCATTCCTAATTTGTTATCATACTTAATACATACTAATGGTAACCCGTGCCTGCAAGGCACAACACGACACTAAAGCTTTTTAAAATTTTCAAACAATCGGTGTGGCTATATAACCACGATTCCCAAATTTTTAGGAAAAAAAAAGAAAGTCTAAGAACCAATGCGCTTTTTTATCGGTTCTTTCGTAAAACCTCTCGTTCTTCTTTTGAAAGAACCGGAACCGGTGATTCTTTGATTATGGGGAAAAAAATTCAAAGAACCAGAACCAACATTGGAACCAACCACCATTAGTGGGTTATTAGAAGGGTGGTTCTTACCATTCGTTCTCACAGTTCTCAAAAAATCAATGAACTAAAATATGGAAATGGTTGCTAAACACCGGTTTCCATCGAATCACACTGGGCCAGAGTGATTCAGCACCCGCCAACACACCATCCATCCACTGGATGCCTGAACACCGGTTTCCATCGGATCACACTGGGCCAAAGTGATTCAGCACCCGTCGACGCACCATCCATCCACTAGATGCCTGAACATCGGTTTCCATCGGATCACACTGGGCCAGAGTGATTCAACACCCATTGGCGCATCATCCATCCATTGGATGCTTGAACTTGTTGTGGATGAACCTGAACCAATTATAACTGTCACAAACTGACTGACAGACTTGTTGAATTAATATATAAGATTTAGAAACATCATCTGGAATCGATTATTGCATTCAAAACTATAGAAAACACAAGGTGAAAAATCCAAGACAATCATTATTGCAAAATGTCATTTCAGATAAATTATAAACTATCCTAAAAAAAAAACACATTTGAAGCTCAACTTATGTTTTTCCAACAAACTTGTGAATTTGTACGTCCATCTCCATAATAGTGTAACATTCAATTCAAAATCAAAGTATCTTAGTCAAGCAAGACACAACCCTTTAACACAAAAAGAAATTGCAACTAAGGAAAATCATGCCCAAAAAAAGCACATTAGTCATAAAAGACAAGTCAATTACTTATCTCAATTAGTTCATCATTTGTGTTTTTTTATAATCATTTGGGTAGGTATAACAAACACATAATTAGGTAACAACTTCTGCCAATTTCCATCATAGTGTCCACATACATTCTAAGGGTTGGCTTTAGAATGAAACAAGGAGCTTAACCATCTCATGCAATTTTACAACCTATGGAGTCTATATCTTGTTCACAAATAAATCTATGTAATAAAATAGTGGTACTTACTAACAAACCTACTCCATCCCTCCCAACCTCATTGGCAAAAAATTGGAGTGGATGGAAAGATACCCATCTCTTGCTTGTAGATATCAACATGAAGAAACAAAAAACCAACAACAATGTTTGTAAAACAGATTGTAGTCAGTCACAACAAAAGGATACAAATCTTTCCCAAGAGCAATCAAACGACTTGTTTGACTTAGGTCAAAAGCCACCACACATGCCTATACTCACTTGAATTCTACATGTGTTAAGTGTTTAGAACTATACATAACAAGATTAGTTTAGGGTTTAGGGTTTAGGAACAGTGGTTTTGGGTTTAGGTTCACCACAATCAGGGACATTGGAGAGTTCATATGTACAATGCTTTAGTGTGCCTCCAATGTGGAAATTGCACAAAGAATGTTGTATAAATCATAGTTTAGTGATAAACATCATGTTGAGAGTCACATGAATTGGTATCAAATGCTAACCTCAATTGGAGGTTGCTTTATCCGGAGTTTTACAGGGGCAAAAAAACAACCGGAGTCTAAAGTCTAAACTCCACTTCCTTGGTCAGCATCTGTAATAATCTGGCCATGTGGACAATGAATTAGGAATTTGATTACACCCAAGAAGGAAACACCACACAAGTAGGAACCCTTCTAGATCTATCAAACATGACAGAATCTATGACCTCGTCAGAGTCTAGATTATTGAGAAGATTAGTATAGTGAGACCCAACACAATATCACAAATGAGTGACTTGTGTAGATAGCATCAAATGGTATAATGGGTACTTGCTAATTTAACACAAATCATGATAGTGGTATGGAGCAATTTGTTTGAAGGCTTGTGCCATTCTCTGGCAGAATATCCTGGAAAATCTGCCACCACCCACCATAGCCACAGTGGGCAAAAAAACTTGTTAAGGTAGAATGAAAGAAAATCCCAATATGCATGTATGTGCATATTCACAATGTGCTTCTCATCTACACATATGCTCTCAATTAAATCCAGCACAGATCATTCTGCTGGGGTGGAACAATAATAGGAAAGTCTGAGTGTCTTGAAGGAAGAAAGACCTCTGTGATTCAGTTGATGATGGCCACTGCAGACTCATTGATGTTATGTTGCTTGATAGCTTCTGTCAATTCCTCCTCATAGCCATTACTTGACTGCATGTATGACAGGAGGCGTTCCAAATGTCCAAAATTACTGATCATTTAGTTTCCGCAGGGTGGTGGAAAACATCAAAGAGAACCCAATTGGAGTAAATATACCAAATGTTTGACATTCTGTTAACCATCTGAAGGAAAGAAAGTGAATGGAGAAGAAATGGGAGGAAGAAGCCAGGGAGAAGTTGTAAGAGAGGGGGAGGTACCACATGGTTGAAGCAATCAAACAAAGGTCGAATTGAATCAAAGACTTCATCAACTGATTTGGTGGCATCAATCTGCAGAACAGGACACCAATATCAGAGTCCCAATTAGGTTGGTAATGTCTGCACAGCCATGTGTAACCTCAAGAAAATTGGATCAGGATCCGAAGCATCATGGATCCTTCAACCAACTGCACAGACCAATATGGCATTTGAAAACATTGTAGGTTGAGAGCTGAACAGTTTGAGTACCTTGTTAACTTTGCCAGAGGTTTCATAGTAGTCCACAACAGGAATGCTGGATTCTACAAACACTTTAAAACGCTTACGTATGGTCTCTATGTTGTCATCAACACGGCCCTGTTTGCCCAACACTGTCACAGTTTTGGTTATTGTAGAAACAAAACAGTACTTAAAACTGATGAAAATAAAACCATAGGAGGCAGAAATTCACTGATGAAAGACAGGTCAGCTGTCTTCATGATTGTTGTAGACCTGATTGCGACCAAGAAGCCTTCTCTCCATCTCTTGCTCAGGACAGTCAAAGAAAAGAATGAACTGGGGTTCAATGCCAGTCTGCACAAATTTTGCCCCAGGTAAAATATACATCATTAGTTGCATCTAGGACAGTTGAGTTTTTCCAAGTGTCATGAAAGTGCAAGACATAACATCCCAGAGGGTTCAAGGATTTCAAGGAACAAAGTTGACAAAACACTCCAAAGCGTAAAAAACATGGGTTTCAAGGTATAAGACCACAAAACACAAAATTGCACATATTTTTTAATAGCATACCACACTCTCAAAGATAGCACGGTTCTCCTCATTCCTGGGGAACCCATCAATCAGAAACTTGTCATTCTCACTCTCCTCCATAGCCTTCTGGAGAAGCTTGACTGTAACTTCTGCAGGCACAATCTTGCCCTCCTTGATCATATTCTGAATCATGTTTCTACAACAGCCAATGTTCCATAAAACCCATCTCAGGCCCCCCATTTTAGTAGCTTTTCACACTTGACAGGCAAATTCAAACCCCAATGCTACTCACTCTCAGCAGCCAATGGCAGGCTCCTCATCTGCAAGCTCCTCAGGACAAGGAGCTTCCAAAGCTCCCAAATGTTCCTCCTGGGACTCTAAGTACATAAGACCTGAAAGAGGTAAAGGGGAGCGGAGAGCAAAATCTCTTCATAATGACTTAAAACTTCCTCCACACTTATCATTCAGGTCAACCTGGAAAAGAAACTAGATGACCTGAGAACAAAGGTTACAGATATATTACAGATCTGACAACATGCCAGCAACTGATCCACAAGCATGAAAAAGAGGAAAACCCACCCAACCCTAAAAAATGGAGAAAACAAAAACTGAGGAGCAGGTTTGAATGACAGTGAGGATGAGCAAAGAACCCAAGAGCACATACCCATTCTCATTGCCAGATTTGATCTCTGCACGTAGCAGATCACCTGCACTAAGATGCACAAACCCAAAGGTTTCCACAATCTTGGAGCACTGGGTGCCTTTTCCGCTGCCCGGTCCACCTGTTCCCCAACCACACCTTGCACAGTCTTAACTGATCCACACATTACCAAACCAACTATGGGGGTTCTTTTCATACAAACATTTTCTCCTGGTACAGATACAGTCACAAACACAACAGAAGAAGCCATCTTTCTTCCTTATAGAACTGATATTACTCGGAGACTGGGTAACAAGAATCCTCTTATTGTGTATACACACACATGTGAACAAGAGGGGCGTAAAACATACCGAGCACAAATACCACTTTCAGCTCCTTGGAGCTTGTCAACACAGGCAGGACACCATTCACAGCAGAGCCATTCACCTTTACAGTAGTTACCTGTACAAAAAAACTCCGATCACTCAGGGCGATGCTATACCTACCCTGATTTTCCTTTCATCAGAGAATGTGACAAAAATACATTGTGAGAGTGGTGGGTTTCAAAAGACTAGTAGGTAGATCTGCAGATCCGACATTCTTGGAAGCTCAAGCAAAGTTTGATCTACAAAAGAAGATGCAAAAATTGTTGGTTTCTTCAGAAAAAGAAAAAAACAAACCTTCTCCTCCTCAGATACGGGCTTTGTTGCTGTTGCCATTCTTTTGTTTCTTGAACTCCAGTGAGAATGCACACACCCCTCTCCTCCTCACCAGCAAAATTTTCACAGTAAAATTTTCAGAGCAAATTCTCCAACAGTTTCAAAGCTAACCCTCTCTACCCGCCTGCCTGCCTGCCTGACTGCCTGTCTGCTAATAGAATCATGCCTCCTCCTCCTCCTCCTCCACTCCGCCCTTGAACCCATGAATGTTCGGTAACACCCATCATGTTCGGTAACAAACCGCCAGCTTGAACAAAAAAGATCTAGTTATTACCAAAACATACGTTCTATATGATTTTTTTAATTAAGTGATTTAATTATTTTTTCACATTTTGAGACTTAAAGAAATTACAATATTCAATGTAATTGTGAAAGTAAATGTTTTATTTAAATTATTATTATGTTTCAAATAGTACATAATATGATTTTTTTAAATAAATATTTTTTTAATCTTAATTGTTTGTTTGTTATACATTTTGAAATGGAAAAAAAATCACAAATTTTTATAAAAGAAAAAAAGTAGATAATGTTTGAATATATAATTCAATTCAAAATTTCAAAAAACAATTAATTTTTTTTAATTAATGAATATTTCGGATAGTTATAAATTTACATATATTTGTAAACTAAAGAAATTACAAAGTTCAATGTAATAATGAACCTTCCAAATCAATTAAATCAAATAGTGATATAAAAAAATATGCATTTTTTTTGTTCAAAATATGTGTTTGTATCTTTTTTGATGTCAATTTTTGACATCATAGGAAATGATGGGTTGGTGGTTAAGGCCTTGGAGTGTGGCTGAAAAAGTTGTGAGTTGAAACCTCAATTTGAACACTCATCATGAAAAAAATCCCTAAGTTCAAAAATTTAATGACTTGTACAACATCAACAAATGATCAACAAATATCATATAATAAAATAAATTTCCAACATTGAATCCCAAGTCAAGGGTGGTAGGATTTTGGCTTTATTTATAGTTTAAAAGAAAATTAAAACTTTATAATGTCATTGTATATTCATGTAGATAATTTAATTTTTAATTTAAAAATCAAATTAATAATGCCATGTCAACAATAGCTTTAGTCATTTTGGACAACCATCATAGTCATTTTAGACAATCGTTTTCAATCACGTTAATCATATTTTTTAATCACATTTGTGTCAAAAATGACTAATTTGTTTTGATTACATGGAATTCTTTTGATTGTTTGATGTGAGTAAAAATATGCCCGACTTAGTCAAAAAGACCAACTTAAAAACACATATTTGTAGTAGTGATTAAACCCTTTTGATTATGTTTGTTGAATTTGTTTAAAGTTTTATAAAAACAATATTCATTCATGTCACTATTGTTTTGCAAGTGTCATTGAAATCATGACAAAAGAACTATATATTAGATTTTGAACAAACTATTTGCTTTATGTTTTGGGGATCATCTACTCTAAATATTGATTTGAATTTTGATCATAATTTGGTGATCAAAGGTCAATATTACTATGAATCCAGGTTGGGTATTTTAATGTTTCTTGTAATATTGTCATTCTAAGACCTTCAACTATGATGTAGCATGTTTAAATGCACAATGAAAACTAATGTTACAACAAAGACATCTATAAAGTCCATGAAATTGGGGGTGTAGACCACTTGTTCAGCAAAAGATTAGATGATGCACGCAACATGAGATGAACACGGTAATAAGGGAAAAACCTCAAGTCAAATTTTTTAAATGCATTGAGTTTGGGTGAAATTTGAATTTCGACTTGAATTTCTTGTTTTTGTGTGTTAAATTTTTGTAAAAAGAACGTTTCATGTGTGGTAGAGGTTGAAGCAAGCAACAAGACAAGTTTGATGCATTACAAAGGTTGAAATGAGTAAGAAGGTTTCAAAAGTGCAAGAAGAAAGGCAAGTTTTGGAAGTGTAAAGGCAACTTAAGGGGTTTGATAGTTTTATAAAATTTAATTTTGGAAACATGGAAGTAGCTAAAAGGGGTCAACAATTTTGGAACTTGGTTTTGGAAGTGTGGACACAAGTAGAGGGGTTCAATATTTTTAGAAGCTTAGTTTAGGAAGTGTCAAGGCAACTAGAAGGACTAAAGGGGTTCAATAATTTTCGAAACTTGGAAAAGGAAACATGGAGGTAGCTTGAAGAATTTGAAATTTTTGGAAACTTGAAAAAGCAAGCATGGAAACAACTAAAAAGGTTCGATAACATTCCATAATTTTGAAAGCTTAGAAAAACAAGTGTGGAATTCCACAATTTTGGAAGCTTGGAAGGTTGAGTTACATTTTAAAACTACAATTTGACTTTCTTATAAGCAACCAAAAGGGAGTGTTTTATTAAAGCGATGAAGTGCATCATTTAAAGGTGAAAATTATAACCTTTTTGAAGTAATGGGCTTTGTAGGCAAAGTTTTTAAAGATGTTGATCTGTTTTATGATTGTCAAAAAACAATTATGCTTAGGAAATTATCATTTTGGTTGTGGTCTTTTTCCACATTTTGTTGTTCTATTTCTACCTTTTGATGCAAGTTTTCCAAATATGTACAAACTTTAATTAATAGTTAATTAGTTAATCTCTCAACATAATACCCTTACACCAACCTTTACAAATAATATCTAAATAAGTTGATGCATACAAACCCACATCAAACCCTAATCTTAACCCAAAAATGTGCATTCAATTTGAATGCAACTTGTTGCCACCTTTCATGGATTTTCTTGTGATTTCACACATTTTCACATGCCTTCCTATGACCCTTTCAATGTTTTGGCATATGTGATGAATAAACAAAACATGGTCCAAGGTTGTTGGGGAAAATGTCTCTAGGAATGCATTGGGTTTGCTGAAAATAGACCATAGACCTTATCTTCCTTCTATTGTTAAAACTGGACATTCAAGGATACGTCTTCAAAAACATTTTGAGCATGAGCTCGAATTCTTTAAGGTGTGTTTGGACACTACTAACATAAATCCTAACTTATGTGATTTATATTCAAAAAATTTAGATTATGCTACTAGTGAATTACAATTTCTTGAGTAAAGCCATGATGTTATAAATGACATGTTTATGTTATGACCAAGGATTTTGAATTTTATAAAGTGGGAAACCTTTTTCAATTTCATGCTATGAATATTTGATTCAATTTTATCAAATATTCATAGCATGAAATTGAAAAAGAATCTATGTTCTCTACTTTTTAAAGAACCTATAAATCTAAAACATTTTGTCCTTTCAAACTATCATTCTTGAACATCTAAGAATGTTTTTTCATGAGGAAATCCTATGTGGGCTTGTATTACACCAAACCCTAAACTAATACCAAAATTTCAAGGTTATCATATCATATTTCCATCTTTGCAAAATTGTTAGTGGATCTTCTTTCATTCTAAAATTGATTCAATTTTTCTTAAACATATCCAAGTTCTAAATATGGTTTGCGAGGTTGTAAAATCTTCTTTTAGATCCATTGTCTTTATCAATAGATTTTGGAATGGCATGTATGGCAAATTTTGACCTTTTCATGGAATCAAAAGCAAGTGACTTCCATTCACCTACACATGAACATGATTTAACCACAACACGTTGGAAGGCAAAGGTGACGTGGAAAGAAAAAGACATAGATAATTAATGTAGTCTATACAACTCAATATATTGGCGATCACATATAAACTTCATTTTGGGTAGTATAATTTGGACAAATATCTCAATTGATTCCTAATGTAATATGGAAAATTTTACTTGTTGCATATAAATCATAGTACTCAAATTGTACATTCCAAGAAAAAACATTAAAAGACCTATTGCAATAAACATTGAAGGAATTGAAAACATGGATGCCCAATGAGGATGATTATGACAATTCCAATTTTCAATGTGATGATGTTTTAGAAAAATTGAAGACCATCAATGAACACACCTCTAGCAATGTTTTAAAAAGGTGATGGTCCTTTATAGATGGTGTAGGATTGACCATTGCAATTAATGTTTCAATAGACATTTAAGTTGTTCATGTAAATGTTAATGCCCTCAGTTTTGTATTAACTGTGAATTATATTGCTTCGATTGAAAAACATGTTTAGCATATGTCAAAGGCTAAAATGTTGAACACTCAATTTATTAGTATTGTGTGCATGGCTATACAATTTCAATTGAATAATGAAATTAGAAATGTTTTATTATTAACCATGTTGGCATTACCCAACAAAAACATAACAAGGCCAAAATTGCAAATATAGAACAAGCAAAAAAATTAGGTGTAATATGCGAAAAGGGGTTCAAAACAAAAGTAAAATTAATCATAGGTCTTTAATAGTCTATTTCAAATATATCCAAATTTTTTATTTGTTTATAAATTAGAAATATATATATTATTATTTTTTCTAAATAAATTAGAAATTCCCAAACTAAAGACAAGTTTCAGACTTGTGATTACAAAATCCAAAAATAAAATTCTCTTTTAAGGAAAAAAAATTAAAATAATAGTTTTAAACTTGAAATCTAGGATTGTAGTAATAAAAATGATTTTTTCAGAAACATTATCATGAAGTTATTATCATTTGAAGTAGATGGCATGAATATTTTTCAAGTTAGGTTTTTAGTTTTCACTATTTTTGTTCTCTAAGGTTTGAAGGTTTTTGTTGTTGTTGGATTTTATATTTAAATTTTGTAATTTTTTTCAATTCTCATGCAACCTTTTTTTTTTTTCACTGTGGTTGTCATTTGATGTGGTTATTAATAGGGAGTGAAAAACAATGTAACAAAGTAAATAAAAAAGGACTATTCGCTTCATTTGGAAGGGATCCATTGCATGAGCCATCCCATTAATCTTGTAGTTCAAACCTTCTCCCATTTGCTTATGGTTTTTTTAATTGAATATTTGCTTCAATCATTATATGCATTCTCCTGTCATAGTCCAAAAAGACACATAAAATTTATGAAGATGGTTTAGCTGATGTAAACAAAGGGAAATAAAATTTTAAAGAACATAAAAACCTAATGGATCAATATGTTGTCCCCAACTAAGAAGGTCTTATTTGAATATAAAACTTTGTTGGCCAAGATGGCAGCAGATTGTGTTAAGCTCCAAATTGTAGAAACCAATTTTGACTTATTGTCTAAACTTGTTATCCTCCTTGGCCTTGTGTGACTACTGCCCTTATTGGAAACTATCCATGGTGTGACCAAATTTTCACAATAGAGGGACATCTTTGTTTGTGACTATATTGTTACAATCAAAGCTTGTCAAGTTCAACTTTACGAACTTTATTTAATGACATTTTTGTATTTGATGCATTCAAAGATTTCAAAGATGTGTTGTCCTACAAATACAATATTATCTTTTTACAATGGATTGCATCTGAATTATATTTTAATGTTGCTAGTGTTGAATATTTGGTCTTCTAATGTGATGAAAACCAATTTTATGCAACCCATCTTGAGCCTGTAATTGGGAGAGCTAACAAGGTTATTTGAAATGTTTTTAACATTGTTGAAAATGTCAAAATTTTATGCATAGGTGCACAATTGCCAGTTTTTATTTGTTGGGAATATTTTTATGTTTCACATTTACTAGATTCAGGGTTTGTGGTATGTTTTACATTTTTTTTTATTGTTGTTGTGTTGTAAGGGTTGCAAATTTTCTAACAAAAGAGTTGATAAACCAATTCCCAACAGGTTATTTGATGGATGTTATGGGGGTAACGTATCCCCAATATTAGTTTCAAGTTGATGTTGAATTTTTTTTAAAGGCACTTCACATTGTTGAAAACACATTACTGTTATGAGCGGAAGTTGAACATCTCATCTTCACCCATCTTGATCTTAAATGCCCTTGAGTTGCAATGTAACACCTTCAAATGCACCATGAAAACAAACACCACTTTTACCATGGAATCGCCAATCTTGTTGAATCCATTCATTTACTTATGGAAGACACTTTCAATTTCCAAGGTACAATAAAACTTCATCTTATAATATTTCAAGCTAGCAAATATTGTTGCAATTCAAATGCTAGGGAGTTCATTCTCCTTTATGAAATCAAAATTGCATAATAAATTCAATGAACACCTTTTAATAGTGGTTGGCATGTATTCACAAAGTTTTTACATTTAACAAAACTTCTCGTATGATGTAGCTTTTGATGATTAGAAGTACATAAAAATTACAAAACAAAAGCTTAATGTGGTCTTCTAACTTCTATTCCATTATTGATGATGATAAATAACTTAGAATTGAGTTTAAAATTATGAAATCTAAAAACTAAATGGTTCTTCATGGTTGTTTTGGTGATGTTTTTTGTTTATGTTGTTTTTTATTCAACTTCTTATCATGTTTAAATACGTTTGCTTCTTTTTTTTCATTTGTTATTGCACTCATGAGTTCAATCCTTCAAGTCATGTTTCAATTCCAATTTTTACAATTTTTGTGCTTTGGAATTTGTACCCCTATTATCATCTAGTGTCTATTGGACCATGTTATGGGCGATTCATTTTTCCCTTGCAAATCTTCAATTTTTTCCTTTTTATGTTTCTTGGTATGTGGTAACTTGGTTTTTTGTTTTAATTTTTTAAAACTAGTGGGAACCCGTGACCTTTGGTCACTGTGAAGTCCCCCAGTTTATTTATTTAAACCGTATTTATTTCCTTTAAACCGAGATCGTGCCCCTCCCGAGCAAGACGGTTTCGGCAAACGTGCGGGCCCTCCCAAGGGGCCTCCTCTTCCTCTTCGTCATTGGTTTAACGAGGGTTGTTGTGTTGAAGGGGGGGAGATAGGTGAAGAGGTCCATTCTGTGGGAAAGGTAACCAAGGAAACAAAAGGGATCCCAAGTTCTAGTGTAAATTGGGAATTTTTTTGGTTTCCCTAGTGTAAAAATGATTGTTTTCAATTGGTCAAACAACATGATAAGCCTAAGTAATGACATTTAAATAACATGTCATTTTTTACATTGTTTAATTTTTCATGTTTATGTAATTTGGGATGGAAAATAATAAACAATTTATGTTGGATGTGGTCAACATGGGTTGCTAACTTGTGGCCTATATTAAAGCATATCTAAATGAACTTCCATTTAGGCTTTCTAGTGAAAATTATAAACATTTTTTAGTCAATGTATCCAAATT
>Ga0116227_10003622_pt1 | contig 34240 bp, 29 predicted proteins | sample S1TSphgellanicum_FD_89693 | JGI IMG/M metagenome (GOLD analysis project Ga0116227, IMG submission 89693) | Host-associated microbial communities from peat moss isolated from Minnesota, USA - S1T2_Fb - Sphagnum magellanicum MG | ecosystem: Host-associated > Plants > Peat moss > Unclassified... | reverse complement strand
GCCGCACGGGGGTTGGGGGTGGGGGTCGCGTGGTGGGTTTTTTTGTTGCCTTCTTTGTCTGGCTCGTCCGGTTTTTTGTTTATTAATTTTTGCCCCCCAAACAGGGTTTTTTTTTTTTTTTTCAATTCAATTTTGTGATATCGAATACTTGGGTAGTTTTTCCAATAATTAGCAAAATTAGTCGGATCTAAACTAGAAACAATTCTTTTGGAAAATTTGTTCGAATTTTGATAAATTTACAGTAGAAAAAAAATCTCAAATTTTTGGCCAAAAATGACAAAATTTGTTGAAAAAAACACTGCCCCCAAATGCTCTATACCTGTTGCCATAATTGACTTGTGTTTAAACTTGAGATCGGTACAGAGTTATAATATCTTGAAGGATTTTGGTTTCTTTTAGAGAATTTTTTGAAGATTATATTTTTGCATGGTGAAATATTTGATTTTCCATAATTCTTGGCGATGTTAACTTGGTTAATGTTAAGTGTTTATCATGTTGGTGATGGTACACACAAGCATAGTTTGTGCAGTCTGTGGTGCCAGTTTGCTGAGGTTGGTTAGAAAATGGAGACCATGTTTCAGATATCAGATATCAATTGAGTACTTCTGAAGAATAGCCAAAATCACAATACCCATCGCTACATAAAAGCTAGGGTGCAGCACCACATGAACCAGGGAAATCAGAGCATGACCATTCACAACTTATGTTTGCAAAGGACTGGCAATTGCAGCAAAGAAGAAGTAAGACAATTGTGGCTGCAAAGACACACTTGAAAAGCACTTACAACAGACTGCTTCCACCAAAAATTCTTCTAAGTCAGAAAGACAGGGAAGCTCTGCCTCAGTCCAAGCTGCAAAACGGTCTATAACAACATGACTCTTTCTTTCTTTCCAGAGAAACAGTTTTGGGTTACAAAAAAATGCATGACAGATGTTCAATTTTCTGTGAACTATATCAAGTTTGATAGCTACAGTTAAATGAGAAATCTAGTTGCACAGTGGATGGCATTCTTGAGCCTCTCATCACACACTGCTGGCATGATAAACACAAGTCTTACCAGCCAATATAACTAACTCTTTTTGTTCAGCTCATGTACAAAGGCCTACTACACTTTGTCATCTGTTTACAAAACCCGAGTGTCACTGTGAAACCTGATTGTCCACACTAATGTTGTTTTTCCTTACAACTTTTTTCTCTAGGTGATTTTTCTTAATCTCAGACTTCCTGTACAGAAGAAGATGAGAAATCTGAGTCTCCATTAACTGATGTGAAAAAGGAAATACCCATCAATGTCATCCTCATTGCAAAGAGGGAGAAGGAAAAAACAGATCATAAAATGATCACAAAACACAACTTTGAGGAGATTGGAAAAAAACTAAAATGATAAAAGATCTCTAATTGTACAGAACTCTGCTGCATTTTGGAAGATGGAAAGCAGTAGCAGAGTTGATCCAGGGTTTTTGGACAAGACGTGGGAGGACATGAAAAAGCTAAAAGGATTCTTGCCTCATCATGCCAATGGGGCTTTGCTCAGAAAGGGTTTTGTATGACCAAGGCTAGAAACAAAAAACTGTTAAGGAATCACCTGGAACAAGGTTGACAGGAGATTCAATGGTCACTTGCACTGTAAAAGGCAATTTTTGGTTGACAGCTACAAACAAGAGCATCGAAGGCTTCACAGAAATCATCACTCCGTCTGGTGCCAACACCATTGCCATATATACGGCTCAAGCTTGACCAACATTTGTCACTGTTCTTGTGAGCTCAGTAGAATTGAAGAAGAAGAAGGTTGATTGAAAACAACACAGAATGAAAGATGGGTAATTCAGCTGTTGAGGAAGCCGCTTTTCGGAGGACGGGAGGCAGTCGCAGAGTTGGTGGGTTTTTTGAAGATGTGGAAGATAAACATTAGTTTAGAAGGATTCTTGCCTCGTGATACCAATGGGGCTTTGCACCGAATGGATTTTGTCTGACCAAGTCAAGAAACCGAAAACTGTCAAGGAATCACCTGGAACAAGGCTTTTGACAGAAGAAGTGTTCACTTGCACTGTGAAAGACAATTTTTGGTTCACAGCTACAAACGAGAGCATCAAAGGCATCACAGAAATTGTCACTCCCTCTGGTGCCAACACAGTTGCTGTATACACAGCTCGAGCTTGTCCAACATTGGTCACTGTTCTTGTGAGCTTGGTTGAAAGGATTGAAGAAGAAGAAGAAGAAGAAGAAGCTTGATTGAAAATAACAGAGAAGGATGGGTAATTCAGCTGTTGAGGAAGAAGTGGTGCAGCAGCAGGAGGAGGATCTCCACCAGACATTGTACATGAAACTGTGGTTGCTCCTTCTTCTTCATCATCATGGTTGATGATGAGCTGAATCATAGCATCAGAATAGTTCAAACCACAGAGAAAACTCACATAATCCTCAACTCCAAGATCATAGATCAGTCCAGGATCCATGGCTTTCTGGGGCTGCACAATCCCAGCTCCGAAACCAAATGGGGTAGAGATGTTCCCAGTGGCCTCATCCAGCATCCCACCATTTGTGTTGTCGAGGATCGAAGCCGTGGTCATGAGAGCTGATCTGATAGCGGCTGGACTCCAACTGGGATGCACAGCTTTTAGCAAAGCTGCCAATCCACTGACGTGAGGACAAGACATGGAAGTACCAGAGATGATGTTGAAGCTCACTCTTCTGTTATCAGTTGTCAATCCTGTGGGACCCATATCCCCAGTCCAAGCCGCAAGGATGTTCACCCCAGGTGCAATTAGATCAGGTTTCATAATCTCTGGATTCTGCCCATTGGGTCCTCGAGAAGAGAAAGATGCAACCACTGGAGAAGGTTTTACATTCATCTCCGTGCCATGGAAGCTCAAGAGAGCTTTAGGGTTGAGAGTATTCTTGATGAAGTCTTTGATCGCTGCGCCTTCCAGAGCACCCACTGCAGTCGCTGGAAGCACATGGGCATCTGCAATCAGTCCTTCACCATCGCTCTCTGTATTCGCAAGGATCATCCCTGCTCCTCCCACTGCCAGAACCGCCTCTCCTTTCGCAACTCTGGGAGTAATTCCTCTGTCACAGAGCACGATCTTCCCAGCGACAAGAGATGGGTCTAGAGATCCAGCCATGCACAGACTTGCCGCAAAAGGATCTCCAGGAGCACCTGCATTGGCGGCATAGATCAAGGGCAGAAGCTGAGCTCCAAGTCCCGGACCAGAGTAGAGAGAAACGCCATAGAAGCTGGCGTTGTTGGAGAGGAGAACGTCTGCAGGGAAGTCGCGGTCTAGAGTGCTTGCGCCCACTGTGGTAACCCAAGGAGCGAGGTTGGTAACCGAGAGAGCTTCAGGACCGGAGTTTCCTGCAGAGCAAGCGACGAAGATCCCTCTCTTCATGGCACCGAAAGCGCCAATTGCAATGGAGTCGAGGTAGTAAGGAACAAGAGCTGCTCCGCCCATAGAGAGCGAGATCACATCCACTCCGTCGCTCACAGCTTGATCAAAAGCTGCAAGGATGTCGGAGTCGAAGCATCCTTGCGCCCAGCAGACTTTGTAGACTGCGATCCTCGCTTCCGGTGCCATTCCTCTCGCGGTTCCTGCAGCGTAACCCATCATGCTCGCCGGGAACACATCTCTGCCTGCAGCTGTGCTTGCGGTATGCGTGCCGTGACCATCGGAGTCGCGAGGAGATCGAAGCTCCAGAGACTCGTTGATGGGTCCTGCCATCGCCTCGTATCCTTTGCAAAAGAATTTCGCGCCGATGAGCTTGCGGTTGCAGCTGGAAGAGACGTTGAAATCCGTGCCATTCTCGCATCCTCCCTTCCATCTCGCAGGCACTGGTCCTAGAGCTTGATCCTTGAAGCTCAAGCTCTCTGGCCAGATCCCTGTGTCCAGTGTGCCGATGATCACGTCTGCGCCGAAGGTGCTTTCTGGCCACAGTCCTTGTACAGGATTCAGACCAAGGAACTGCGGGGTGTGCGTGGTGTGCAGTTGCTTGAGTTTGTCTGGGAACAAACCCAAGACGCCAGGAGTGTTTTGCAGAGTGAGAGCTTCTCTTTCTGTGAGCGTGGCCGAGAAGCCGTGGAAGACGGTGGTGTAGATGTGCAGAAGAGAAGCATGGCCGAGGAGTTGTTGTTGTTGTTGTTGTTGTTGTTGTTGCAGGGATTCGTCATGGAACTTCACTGCGTTGAGGACGGAGGAATACCAGTTCAATTTGCTCTTGAAGCTTTCAGGCATGGAGATGGCGGACATCTGTACAATGTAGGTCGTCGTCGTCGTCGGCTCGAGCTTCTGCGAGCTCGAAGTCTCTGTAGCTATGGGAGCCAGCTGCTGCAAGAGTAAAATGACTGCAAGAATGCAAGTTGCAGGGTGGAGCATCCTTACAACCAGCAGCACAATACTCTCAGGTGCCATTGCCAGCACAAGCTCGTAAGCTTTCTTCTTGCTTCCGAGAAGAAAGTTGGAATTCTTCCCCGCAAATCTACGAAATCATGATCACAAAAGTCTTGCAAGAAACCGGCTGAGATTTAAACCGCCACCCCCCATAGATTCAGAACAAGACGCTAGTGTGAAGTCCTAATTGGAGCTCAACAACACTTGAGAGAGAGAGAGAGAGAGAGAAGCTCCAAACCATCATCAACCGAGCTCAAGAAGCTCCGCACCATAACACAACAACCATGTGCCAAAGAACACCACGAACCCATTTACAGAGCGACAGCTGCTCTGTGAAGCTCAAGAAACAAAAGAAAAGACCCACAACAAAACGAGAAAGAACTTCAAAGAGAACTCCACACCGAACTACTCTACACAACAACAACAACAACACTCAAGAAACAGAAGAAGAAAAATAGAGAGACCCAAATCTCGGTTCCGTGCAAGAAAGACCAAAAGAAAAGCTCAAATAACAAACAACATCTTCTAGCTCCCACATTTTACTGCTACAGCAGCAGCAGTAGCAGCTCCTTGGTGCAGCAGTAGCTCTGAAAATGCAAAAAGGACCAGGGGCCTTGAATTATCAAATTTCTTCAAGAACTTCTTCATCTTCTTTGTCTTGTATTACATATTCTTGCTATGAAATTATTGCCACAGAAGTTCTTGTTTGTTTCTGCAAACTCATAATCATACACGAATGCAATCCATCAAGTCCAGGTGATTGATCGAGAGAAAGAGACAGAGACAGAGACAACAAGAAAAGCCCAAGTACGCAGTATGATTTTCCAGTCTTGTTGGGTTCTTGTTTCTTGTGACATTGGTGAAGAAATCGTTTGTCAATTTCCACAAATGGAAGAAGAAGAAGAAGAAGCTGCAGCGGCAGGAGAAGGAGAAGAAGAATAAGAAGAAAGTGAGGTTCAAGACAAGAGGATGTGAGTAGGAGGAGAGGGCGATGGCGAGACGCTGCTGTCGAGACGACGCTGCGCAGACGGACGGACGGACAGACAGACAAGAAGACAAAGGAAAGTTATGAGGATTCTTGTTTTGGGGATTAGGGTTTAGGGTTTTTGCTCAAATCTTCTTGGATCCAAATTTGCCAAGGAAAAAAAAAAACAACAAGAATTGCAATCTTATTATTAGTTTTTTGGGTCTAACATTTGATCCAAATTTGTCAATGCATTCTTGATTTTTTTGCCATTGTCTTATTTTATTGTTGGGATTCTTGTTTTGGGGTTTTTAGGGTTTAAAGTTTTTCTCAAAATCTTCTTGGCTTCAAATTTATCAATAGGGTAGTCTATACAATTTTATGAGTTCCTTGTTATTTGGAGTCCTCTTTTTGGGGAATAGGGTTTAGGGTTTTTTTTTTAAATCTAAAATCTTGGATCCAAATTTACTAAAAGATTATCCATTTGTTGTTGTTTTATGATTACCTTATTAAGATTCTTTGTTTTGGGGTTTAGGACTTAAGATTTTTTTGCTAAAACCATGGATCCAAATTTGTTTGCATTGGTTGATCTTGTAATGCTTGCCTTGTTACTAGGATTCTTCTTTTGGTAATTTTGGGTAATAGGGTTTTTGCTAAAATCTTGGATCCAAATTTGCCAAAAGAGCATATGAATGCCATTGTTAAACTTTCATTCAATGCCTTGTTATTTGGCATATTTTGGGCATTAGGGTGAAAGGTCTTTGGCCAAATCTTGAATCCTAATTTTCCAAAAGATTGTGCAATTGTTTGTTTAACTAGTTGTTCTTCCATTCACTCATCTACTTCGTTACCTTCTTTGGGATTTCCTTGTGTAATTTTGTACTCTTGCTTAGGCACCCAAGGACTTCATTGGTTTGTGGATGTCTTCATTTTTTAAGTAAGTTGAAAGTTCAAACACAGACCCAAACACCCAAAAACCCCAAACCCTCGGAGTAAACGAATGCAATTGTTAATTTTTAATTTTATGATTTGCTTCTTCATTCACTAGCTTCTAGTCAGCTATTATTGTCTAGGTCACAATTTGCCCATCATATATTGAACTTCCATACCCATATTGGGAGCTTTGAATTCTTTGAAGAATTTGCGATTGCAAAAATAGTTTTTAAGTGTTGTAAGAAAATTAATTTAGTGTATGTTTGATTTTGTCTCCCATAATCCCCAAACTAATTATCCCCAAAAAATTCTATTGCTACCAAGGATGGTTCAAAAACCCTAAGATGGATGGGACCCTAAATCCAAACCTCACTAGTGCAAATTGAGCAACATGTTCAAGACAATCCATGTCATTGGGGATTGTTTTTGCTTGCATGAAGGTCACCTGCAAACGCCAAGTGTGTTAGACACCTATGTTCAAAGGGTTATCTAGCATCCTTGTTGTTGTTTTTTGGCTACCTGTTTTTAAAAAAATTATATATGGTAGCCAAAAAACAACAACAAGGATGCTAGATTTTTTTAACTTTCATTTTTTCTTATCAGAAAATATCTGGCTAAAAAGGGCGATACATATATATACATAGATATATAATATGACTACATACTCATGAGATGTTGCGGTTTATCATAACCATGACTTCTAACAAGAACTGAAGAGAGTCCAAATCAATGAAATCTTGAACAACAAGTACGTAGCATGCATCATCAGTTCATCATTCCATATGATGCATCAACTATCATCCACTTTAATCAATGAAGATTGGTTGGTAAGTGCTTAAAAAATCTTTTGGTTTTATGATTTTATTTTTTTGTTGATGGATTTTTTGTTTATTAAAATTAATAATTCATCACATTTTTTTCATGACATAGGAAAAATAAAATTAAGTTGAATATTTGAATTGTTATAGATGAGCAACCCTTCTTTTTTCTTGTCCATTGTGTTGTGTTCCCCCATGAAACGCATTCTTTGGCTCCATCTTGTTATGGACAATGAATGGCCCCTTGAGCAACTTCAAACTTTTGGAAAGAAAAGCACCCAATTATGTGTCTTGAGTTATCAATGGCAGAATTTGTTTTTTTGAAAACTCTAAACTCTAAACCCTAAACCCATCTGCTGGAAAATGGATGTCAAATGGCACACTCTCAATCCTCCCTGAAAAAGGTTAAAAACTGGCATTCTGGAACTGTGTCAGAATGAATCTTCCTTGGCCACTCTGGTACTATTTTGCAGGTCATCTACACTCTAGAGACTAGGTGACCTACCCTAAACCCTAAACCCTAGACCCTTAAAAACGCACAAGGTTGGACCCATGCATGTTGGGCGCAAGGTAGATGAGTGTGAGCACAATGACACATGTAAACTCCAAATTTATAGTATGGATTATATCATATATATGAATAATATTTTTCATATTCATGGTTTGCCCATTTTTGGGAACTTTGCAAGGGAATGTTCATTTTGTGTTCCATGTATGTGGATCTCTATGAATGTCCATATCCAAAGTGAGTGAGAAGTATTTTGGGACGGGCAATGGAATGCACAAACTAAAGTTTGGTGCAAACAAGCTTGAAGGGTTGAAGGTGTTCATGTTGGTTTGTGGAAGCATCATCACCATGCAAGGATTTAAGTTAGCAACTTGTGGGGAGTTTGGAAGGTTTTTTCAATTTCAATATATCCCAAGGTGAGATGGTATCTGACTTGAAACTAGGTGTGAAATTATTTGGATTGGTGTGAAGAGGTATGTTTAGGGTTTTTTTTTTTGTTTTGGAAAAAGGAAGTAAACAAGACACTCTTTCCCTCTTGATCTAACATTTGTTGTGTTGATGCATGTGCATAATTTGTTAGTGTTATAGTAGTTGGGCACTTAATGGTTTTCCCACCCAAAGTGGTCCAATGGACTTGATGATCTAGTGATGTTTTTACTACGGCACCATGGTCTTTGAACTTTTTTTTTTTTTAAAATCTTTCTTGTAGCTTGGAAATTAAATTTGTGTTTAAAGGTGTTTTTTTATTGCAAGCTTCATTTCGATCAACTTTTGATGACAACAAGAAATTTTGAAGAGAGTTTTGACAACAAATCTAGGTGTGCATATGTCTTTGGTAAAACATTTTTTTAATAATTGCAATGTTTGTAATGTTACAATAGAACACCAATGAATTTTCTTTATTGAATCCTTACAAATAAATCCATCCCCTAGCAAGTCTATATATATAAAAGTCTTCTTACACCTCTTAGAGAAATTTTGGCCCATGATTACATGACAAAATGATACTAAGTGAGAAATACATTACTTTATAAGGGAGTTGATTTTGATAAATTTTTTCCCCCAAACTATATAACAAAGAAATCAGCCTAAAGAGTACAACTAAGGCCCACTTTACACTAGGAGTTAGGGCTGAAAAAACTTGGGGCCAACTTTGAGCATTTTGGGCTTGTTGTTTGGCCCCAAGTAACTAATAAAATGCTAGAACATTGCAGTCAAGATATTAATAAATGCTCGAACATTGGTGCCAAGGGTTGCAAATTGGCTTCCCAAATTTGATGGTATCCATTTTTTCAGCCTTGGGGCCAATACAAGGCCATAAAGTTCTGCATTTATTAGTAACTTGGGGCAGATTGAAAAGTTTTTTTTTTTGTATTTCAGCCTTGACTCCTAGTGCAAAGCCCTTGTGGCTGATTTCAACTTTTGCATCAATAGGAATGCTTGATTTGAGTTGAACATTGGCCTTGACTCCTAGTGTAAAGCCCTTGGGGCTGATTTCAACTTTTGCACCAATAGGAATGCTTGATTTGAGGTGAACATTGGCCTTGACTCCTAGTGTAAAGCAAGCCTAAAAATCTGCAGTCGACATGCACAAATTGATTCTCCAATCCAAGCCAAAAATTTATCACCAAATTTCACCAAAAATGCACCACTCTACACAATCCAACAAAATCTAACTCTGCATCCATTTCTTTTCAACTAATACATTGTTGGGTATTATTAGCCCATGAGCTTTCGACAAGTACTAGTTGAATTGGTCCCTCATCTGATTCTTTCAAATTGCAGCCAGTTCACAGGTTGCAAGGGATCCAAAAATAAAATAAAAAATAGAAGACTTCTTGCCTAACAAGATCCATGTTATGTATGAATTGGCACAAACAAATTGATGAAACAAAATAGAACAATGTTATGTATGCATTTGCACAAACAAATTGATGAAACAAAATAGAAAGATGTTATGTATGCAACAAATTGATGAAACAAAATCAAACGATGTTATGTATGCATTTGCACAAACAAATTGATGAAACAAAATAGATCGATGTTGTGGATGCATTTGCACAAACAAATTGATGAAACAAAATGCAACAAGCAGCTAGCTAGTCTTGCAGTATGTATGTAGCCAAATCTGGCTAAATGATGTCATGGATGACCACCACTTCAGCCACATCACAAATTTGGGAAGAAAGAAAAGCCCTGCTCACAACGATGGGTTAGGCTCTGGAAGAAGTAAAATCTGCATGCATGAAGCGAAATCCGTGTGAAAAAGAGTACAAGTGCAAGGTTCCAGTTTCGATGTCTGCAGGAGCTTGAATTGACGGCTTGCTTCCAAGTGACACTCAATGTGCAGAGTGTAGAAATATTATGCAGACAGGTGGCCTGGAAACTGGCCTAGAAACTTTGCCCCGTAAGATCTGTCCGGCTAGTTTTGTAAAATCCATCTCGAGATTGTCTGCAGTCTGAGGTGACGACACTGAACAACAAAAGTAGTCGACCCATAATTAGAACATCGATTGCTGTTGCTGCTGACCTTACAAATTGCTTCTCACTCATGAGATGCCCAAGTGATAGCAGCAGTCAGTGCGGGATACTAAATAGAGAGACGGTACTAAACCCCCTCTCTCCCCCAAATCGAGCTCTGTCCGGCGCCCTTTTCTGACATGTCCTAGACTTTGGAGTTTGGGTGGTTTTGCATCAAACTGTGGTGCGCAGTTTTTCATGTTTTTGTGGAAAGAGGATCATTTATTATGTTTTTTGTTGTTGTTGGAGCAGGCTGAATTCGAACCTAGCACCTGAACCTACCATCTCTTGTGTGTGTGTGTGAGAGAGAGAAAGAGAGAAACTACCAATCAACCTCATATTACATTCAATCCTTAACAAAAGAATAATCCTTTAAAAAAAATTTAACATATGTTGCAAAATCAAAACAGTCAATCTCTTGAACAAAAAATCACATTTTGTTCATATTGTCAATCACTTTTTTGCATTGAATAGTGCTGAATGGGAGGATTATTTATTAGTGTCTTCCCACTAAACACCTTCGAACAAGCTCTGTCTGTCCAATACTTCGTGGCATAAGGTCTTCCAATTTACAAGCACAATTTCATGTCTCATCTTTTTGCATCAAAAATTTACAAATCCACCTTCACCTCAATTCGATTTGATCACTATCTGCCATTATCCTCAATGTCCCACATCAAAAATTTACAAATCCACTTACACTCCAATTCAATCTTATCACTATCTGCTATTCTCCTCAATAGAGGTACACTTGGATCTGGGACTCCTTTCAATGGCAATTCACATTATTGTCGTGCTTGTCAAAACTGTACCCCTCTCCTCCTTCCTTCCCCTTTCACCCAACCCCACTCTCAACTACCTTGTATTGCCCTACATGACTGACATAGCACCCACCCTGGACAAAAGAGCAGTAGTAGCCTTATGATGAAAAGACTCTTCTTTACAAATGCCACATAAGGCATTCAGTTCGTCTTCTCTCTCTCTCTCTCTTTCTTAGGCAATGGCCATTGGGAGGACACAGCCAAGAGGCAGGTGGCTAGCAAGCCTAGTCTGACCAATTGCTGTTATCTCACTTACTTGGCACTCACCCACTTGGCACTTGAAGGTGGCCACAAGTATGATCTAACCAATTACCATTATCTCACACACTTGGCGGCACTCAAAGAAGGCGGTGAGCTTTGTCTGATCAAACAGTATTTTCATTATCTGACATAGTTTGGCACTTGGGAAAGATTCTGCCACATCATTAGGAACTTTGTCAGTATTTGGTAGACCTCAAAAAGCACTGAATAAGGGGGCTGGATATTGCCAATTCTGGCTCCCCCAGCAAGTCCTTGGGCTACTAGAATTGGCAATACCCGACCCAATACATAACTTTAAAAGCAAGGGAACCGCTTGGAGAACTCATGGGACCACTGCAGAATTTGCCCACTCCACATTAGAATTGGCAATACCTGAACTCCTATCTAAAGGATGAAGGCAGGGGAGCTGCTGGGAGAACTAAACTCATGTGAATGCTGCAGAACTGGCCCATTCTGGTATATCTGCAGCTGGGGCGGATTTGGCCTCTACACTACATTGTGTTGCACGGGTGGCTGGATTGACCACCCCTGCATTTTACTGTTCTGTGTTGCAGTCACAAGCATTTGAAAGAGCAGTTGTGTCTTTAGTCCTAAAAGCTCAGGATGAAGGGCAGAACTCCTCATGCATTTGAAAGAGCAGAGGGGTTCAGAATCTCTCCTGAGTGACAATTCTGTGCATTGGGCTATGGCAACTGTTCTGGGTCATTTTACAGATTCTGTGATTGTGGGCAGGTTTTGGGTATGTCAGAGAGAGTTGTTGGAAATGATATTGCCATTTCAATTGTTGTTTCCCTATTGTAACTTGTCCCAAATGAATTAAGGAAGGAAAGGGAAGCAGGGGACCATGTACTGTGTTATCAGCAAAGTTTCAGCACATCTACGTTCCCATTTGCCATCACCAACCTTTCTTGATCTATGTAGTCTACACAAATTCCTTGGCAATACAACAAAGTGCAAGCATAGCATCATTGCTACGGGTTGGCAATCTAGTGTTTTTGTTTCCACAAAATTTGGGCAAATATTAGAAAGTTCAGTACACACATCACTCCTTTGAAGCTAGGCAAGGCTTGTGACAATCTATTACCCTCCAGACATATCACAGACATTTTTACCCCACAGTTTCATACCTCCCCATTTCATTTCTCATATGTTTGAGTATGCGTACCATAGTCTTAATTCCTTCTGTGTTTGCTTCTTATGTTAGAGGTGTGTTTGGATCTCAGTGACAGACATCAGGGTTTCCGTAGTTCAGCCTTCCCATCATCCTAAGCATTGGGAAGGGCATCATTATAACAGTAATTATTTGGTTGCTGTGAGATAACAATGGTATCATAGACTGAGAATGAACTTATGATACTCCAATGAGGAAGATCTGTTTTCATCTCTGTTTGTCATTAGCCGGGTTCATGATTTCCACTCATCCCTCTTTTGCTACTGAACTTGCAATGAGTAGCTTCATATACACCTCTGAAATTGGACATCTAAAGAACCCAGTTGCTTCCACTAGAATTACAGCAAAAACTAACAAAACTGAGCTCATGCAACTATGTATGGACGGATGCGATGCCGTTGGTCTTGTGTGATGGGAAGTGCCTACAGGCTTTATGCAAGTCACAATGCCTCTGCAACAATAGAAAATAATAACCCAAGTTCAGATGAGCCTCTCATGTTGATTGGGCAAAATAAACTCTCAAAGAGTATGAGAAATCTTCATACTCACCATTCAAGGTAACCAGAATTAGGAAGAAAAACTTCTCCTTTGAAGGCAAAGCAAAACTCCAGATAAGAAAGAGAGAAGAAAGTATACACACCTGCTTGTCTTGTGGCTAGGTATATGTCAGGATGACAGACTTCAATGGCTGGTAGCAAGTGCCGTCAACAGAAGACCAAACACAAAGAAGGGTTGCGCACTAGCCTGTTATCAACAAGAAATGATCGCAGGTTTACCAACTAAAACAACTACTTACGTCTCTCAGGCCTACCTACTGTGCCTCTTTGTTCAGAGGTGGGATAAATCTAACAACCATAGAACCTGGGCAACACACTTGCAAAATCTTTCCCCTAGAACTCAGAAGCCTCAGTACCTTGGATGACCAGTTGAGCCAGTGACAGATGATAACCCAGGTTGTAACTACAATAAACAGCATTTGATATTCACGTGATGGGATTCTTCAAACTGGATATCAAACTGGAGGGAACCGTAGAAGATTACTTAAGAGTGCACATACCTGGTACTTGACATCATACTTGAGAGGATCCTTCAGAAAGTATTGAAACTGCAGTCATATGAACATGTATTCAATGTGATAGTATTGATGGATCCTTCAGAAAGTCTTGAAACTGCAGTCATATGAATGTGTTCAATCTGATACTATTGACACTCTCCTTGTGCTTTAGACCAAGTGTTATATAGTTGGAACCAGATACTTGCAGCAATTTGATCCCAAGTAAAAGAGATGTCTGCAAGAAACAAACCATACAACAGCACATACAGTATACATACAAACCATACATAGCTCACCTGCAGAATAATTTGTGGGATGATCAGAGCCAGCAGCCCAAGCCCATAATATGTCTTTCCCACGGAAAATAAGTATGCTGCAGGTCCATCAGTTACACTATGAAAACATAAGAGGAGATGGAAAACAAAAGATCATTGCCATAATTCATCACAGAGCAAGTCCAGACTAGATCTGCAAACATTCAAGAGCAGTTTGACTAGGCCCACAAGCAACAGCCAGGATGCAGAAATTTAGCTTCATGGCACAATAAACCCACAGCCCAAATGTGCACAAAGATGCTCTACAGATTAACAACCAAAAGTTGACTTGATAGCTCACAATCTCTGAGTCCAGCTTCAGCAGAATAAAAACTTGTTTACGTTTGTGAATCCAGTAGGCTAAGAAAATTGGGTTTTCTTTGCAGACCTGTCTAAAGTAAGAGCATCCTTGCATGAGATGCCACAATCACAACCCATGTGCAAGTAGACAAAATTAAGACAACTAAAAAGGGAAAATAGTCAGAAATTGTGCAATGAAACGAATCTCATCCACTGATTGAGAAAATACTCACCAGCCACAGAAAGCTGGGTTACATCAATGGATCCCACGCAAATCCACTTTGCAGTATCAATTCCAAATGCAACTGGCAATGACTGCAACACAAGTTTGAACATGAGATGCTGCTTACCCAAACAAGATATAAAAGAAGTGAATGCATACAGCAGAAAAGTTTGTGGAAAATTGGGGTGAGAAAAGTGGACACCTGCAAACCCATTGCTCGATCTCCCTCAATGCTCTTGAAATCATTGACAATAGCAATCCCCAACTATATGATCACAAGAATACTCACATGTCAATTTCACCCTGGCCTCTTGGCAGGTCACACTGGGACAATTCATGAACTTCCAGCAACCCAGACTGTTGTGGGTACAAGCCATAGAAAAAACTGATGCAAGTTGTAAGGGATGTAAACATGGGATTTAAGAACAAAATATTTTCATATCTGCTACAGAACAACAGAGGGAGTGAGAGACAGAAAGAGAGAAGAAAGAGACCCCTGCAGTGCTGTACAAAAGAGTGAGAATAATGATATCCAATGAAAGTGTTCCAAACAGGGATTGTCCTGCCCACCTGTCAAAAACCAAATGCACAACATCAAGGACCCACAGCTTGAAAAACTTCAGTCAAACACCAGTACTGACACCCAACCTCACCATAGCTTTGAAGATAGTCTATGTCTCTAACTCTGCACTTTCCTGCATCACTAGAGATACCACTGTTGAAGAATCTAGGAAGCTGATGCAGTTTTGCAGAATCAATACAATGGAACCATGTGAGTGTTTGAGGTACCAAGGCAAAGAGATGTAGCTGGATCCAAGAGCATAGTTGCCAATCCAGCCACTCTGCTTCAGCTGCATAAAACATCACAACTATGTTTCATCTCTTTTCAGCTCACAAGGAGCTGAACCTGGCTCCCTACTTGACAGAGTGTATTCAAAGCATACAGTGATTCAAAAAAACTCAAATCATGCACCTATCACCCAAACCACAACACACAGCCAGTAGAAGTAACCACCAATTTCAGGTCAGCATTCTGATCATGTGACAGTTTTCATATTGCTGCACCTTTAGAGGTGGAGCTGAATAAATATAAGACAAGAAAGATCCTCCTATTGCTGTAGTCAAAATGATTGGAAATGAGTGCCCTGCCTGCAGCAACAGACATGAACACATTTTTTCAGCTTCCTTGGTACTCACAGAATAGCCCACCATGCTTTGTAACGAAGTCAAAGATACACTAAAAAGTCACAGGGCACAGAAGGGAGTCATAGAGATATCACAAAGGTTTTTGATAAAACCTGCCATCCCCAATGGATTACTACAGTGTAAATAAGTCTAGTGATTGGTATGTGCAAACAGATGCATACATACCCATGCATCAAGTCCATAAGCCACTGCTAGTCCTCCAAGGAGTAGAACCCATATCTGAGTTATCACCTGTACATTGGGCCAGAACTAGAAGTTGATTAGTTTTGAGCTAGTCAAAGAGTGGTGAATGAGCCATATCTTGCAACCTTCCATTCAACCAGAAGATTGCCAAGACTGTTGTAGTACAGATATGTGGAAATTTGGTACTTACTTCTGTCTCGGAGATAGCTCCTGATGGAATAGGCCGGTATGGCTCATTTATTGCGTCAATTTCTCTGTCATACCAATCGTTTATTGTCTGTCACAATACAGGTTCTCGATTGTTCATACTCAGGAACATCTGGTGAAGGAAATACACACCAGACACATTGATCGAGTACATTGAAATCAGATTGAGCTCACTGCCTTGTGGCATGAAGTTCACTCCTGTTAACATAGTCCTTTCTGCATCTTGAGCAGATAGATTACCACAAATCTGGGGTTTTCCAGAACGTTCTGAGCATAAAAGAAAATAACAAGAAGGGGAGAGATACCTGAGTGTATCCTGTCAAAAGTGGTCCAGACATAAACATGCATGTAATTGACTTTGCTACATCCTCAGGAGTCCATTCAAAGTTCCCTACATTTGACAACAGCCCACATCATAAACAGAAGATTAACTAACATCCAGATGCAGCAGATATCGATTAATTCAACTTCTATCTCTGAACACAGAGCCTTTGTGACCAGCAATCTGAAGTTTGTCAATGTCAGCAAGAAATAGAATCAGGCCTTTAAATCTTATCATAAACATCATATGCAATTCATCAACCTAGGAATTGTCTGTTGCACAAAACAAGCACTCTACACGCAAACCTTTCAGGAAAGCTTGTGGATTTTTTGGGGTGTTTTACTCTATGACACAAAATAGCAGTTTCCACAACTCATGTTTTGAGCTTGTGTGAGTATCAGGAGGCCATCTCCAACAGAAAGGAATGAAACCAAAAAAGTGCAAACCTGAGGCAGCAGCACCACAGAGCACACCCCAAATGAGTGGTGCCCATGTGACAGGTTTCATGAGTTGCAACCGAATCTTCCATTTGTTCTGTAAAACACATATTACAGTTTCAGAATAAAACACATTTCCTGGCAGGACAGAACTATGCTTTTGCATAGTTTTTCATGAAAGCCAATGCCGTAAGCTGAGGAGGGCTTTTGCAAACACAATTTAACTGATCTGCAACTGCAAAAGATGAATGTCATAGACCATAGCAGGGCATTAAAATGCCATACAGTTTCAAGTGCTGCTCCTTTCATGCCTAGCAACTGGTTCATTGCAGTACCAACAACTGCAGGTGCAGTTTCTGGCACACTTGATTTCTCCTTAGCTGCTCCCCCAAAAAATCCAGTCCCGTTCAAACACCCCCACCACAGGAAAAAAGCTTCTGAGAAGAAATTCCTTTCCTCGATTCCCCTCACAGCATTATAACCCTAGGTTTTGCAATCTCCAGACATAACCGACTTCTAATGGAGATTTTTCAAGCTTTATTCAAGCAATTCAAGTGCATTCTATTTTTTTGAAAGAAAAAGAAGAAGAAAGAAAGAAAAGCATACCTTTAACAGGAGGAGTTTCTCCATTCCCATCAGCCATAGCCCTAACAATTGGTCCATTCTTCCTGCTGTGAGCCGCGGACACCGCAACTCTTGCAGACCTACCAAACACATACAAAAACACATAAACGCACATCAGACAGACTTTTTTTGAATGGGAGACAACCGGCCGAGACATGCAAAGAGAGAATGCGAACCAATGCAGCTTGTTTTTCAAGAGGATTGGACTGGGGGACTGAAGGTACTTACCTGGATGTGAGAACTTGTGGAAGGGACAAGGCATGCAGAGCTTGCACGTGATTAGCATTCCCCGCAAACACACGAGCTGTGAGCGACGCCATGGCCATCGCTCCAAAACCACAACACACAAATCGCAGCAATGCGCGCACACCCGCTCTGTGAGAGAGAGAGAGAGAGAGAGAAGAGTACAGTGTACAGTAGACTATACTTCGTAGAATACAGAGTAGAGCAATGCACACACGCACTCTCACAGAGAACCGGAGACGGGAGAGAGAGTAGACTACGGTGTACAGTATATAATGCTGCAGAATACAGCGTAGAGCAATGCACGCACAATCTGACAGAGAACCCGAGAGGAGAGAAGAGAGAGTAGAGTACAGTGTACATAAGACTATACTTTGTAGAATACAATGTAGAGCAATGCTAGTACACTCACAGAGAAACGGGGAGGAGAGATAGAGTAGAGTACGGTGTATAGTATAATATACTTTGTAAAATACATTGTAGAGCAATGCATGCACACACTCACAGAGAACCCACTGGAGTAGAGAATACAGCGTACTGTATAATACAATCTGTAGAGTACAGTGTAAGTATACACGACAGACAGACGTGACTCAGCATGTGAACCCATTAGACAGCTCATGGGAATACCCAGAGGCCCACAACCGAAAGGTCAAGGTCCATGGCCTCTGGCCTCAAGGACATGGGCCGGTTCCCAATCTTCTGCGCATGTGAGGAAGCATCCGATGGGGGCTTATACCCAGAGGCCACAATCGGAAGGTCATGGCCTCTGGCGACAACGACTTGGGCCGGTTATAGGACACTCTACACCGTGTGGAGCAAATCCGACAGGCCATATTTCCAGCAGAGGCCACAATCGAAAGGTCATAGTTACGGTCTCTGGCCTCAATGGCATGGGAAGCCGTGGCAGTGTGAACCGGGCAAGTACGTCGTTGCCTCTCAAGGCTTCGTCGCTCTGTGGTTCTTTCTCAGCGGCGACAAGGAAGAAGTGCGTGGCGAGGGCGAGAGCGCATCTCCTGCAAGAACGTGAAATCGATCGGCAGGTATGCGTTTTCTTTCGCTTGTTAATTCTGATAGCAATTTAGTCGCAGACAGACAGTGCCGTTGCGAATCATGTGGAAAAACCGCGGGATTTTCTGAGCTCCTTGTTGCAAGAAATGGTTTGCAATGTCGTGTTGTGGGGTCTTGTGTTTTTGTTTTTGTCTCCGCTTGCAATTTAGGTCAACTGGATGCTCTCTTGTATCGAACAAAGAAAGAAAAGAACCTTACTGTGAAAACCGTTTCCTAGTAGATGTGCCGCGGGATTTCATGAGCTCCTTGTTGCAAGAAATGGTTTGCAATGATGTGCTGTAGAAGGAGTGTGTTTTCTTTTTCTCTGTTTGTAATTTAGGTCAATTGTGTGCTCTCTTGTGTGGAACAAAGAACCCTTACCATGAAATTTTGGTCCTAGAGCGCGCATCTGGTCATCGTCTTTGTTTCTTTTCTTCTTCCCGTTGTAGATCCTAGTAGATCGTGCATCTGATCATCACCTGTGTTTTTCTTTTCCATTGTTTTGCCTTGTTTTGCTCTGGTAGCTGCATCTTCTTGCCACTAGATCCGTTTTTCTTCTTCTTCGGTCGTACATGTTGTGGATTAACCGGACTTAGGAACTGCCTTGTCCTGGTTTTTGTTAGTGGAATTGCAAAATAATGGCAAGGTAGATCGTCTAGCTTTGCAAGAATAGGGCATTTGGATTGCAGTGTGTTTTTGGAGATGAGGACATGTTTTTGTTTTGGGATCCAGACCAAGATGTTAGGTATTCGAGAATAGATGTTTCATGACTTCTTTCTTTGATCTTGTTTGCAGGTGGTGAAGTTGATAAAAATGCATAGCAAACTCCTTGGTCATGAATTTGAAGCTGAGGGATTGGGAAATGCAACCAAGTATGACTCTGTCTCTGCAAACAGGAAGTGCACTTCTTTGATCAGTTGCAGTGTTTATATATTCTTTACTGAGATTCTGAAATCGCTTCCACTGAAAATTTTGGGTGTTTTTTGCAGGTCTGCTGTGAAGGTGATGGCAGATGGATTTATCTGCTAAGAGCATTTGAGAAGGGTGTGTGAAACCATGGCAGGGCCTGCTGCCACAGAGGCTGAAGGCTTATCAGATATTCTTCCCACATCATCAACTGGGCCTCTTCTTGCCCGATCTTCTTCTGATGTGTTGACCAGGGACCAGCAATCTACACGTGTCACATCTCGATCTTCATTGTTCAGATCCTCATCCTCTCTTGGTGAGGGAAGCGAAGGTCCAGCAAAGTCAAACCCGATATCAAGTCTCTCACAATGGGCCAGAGGATTGCGGATGCCACCGGCCTCATCACAAGAGTCCTCTTCAGGTGCAGAGACTACCAAGACGTCACCATTCAGTTTGGTTGCCAGCGGATTTGGGAAGAGGACTCCTACCAAGATACCATTAGTGGAGGCTCCAGATGAGAGCACTTCATCAAATGCTGTGGTGCAGGAGGGGAGTGCTTTCGACACTTTCGCTAAGGGCTTCTTGGATTCGTCAAGGAATGCTGTGAAGGCTGTCCAACTGAAAGCGAGGCAGCTTGTGTCACAGAACAAACGTCGCTACCAGGTAATTATTGTTTCTTCTGAGCATCTAGATATCAACAATTGCCTACTGTCACCACTCTCTTCTGCAGAAATTAGCCATTGCTCCATTTTTGAGCTAGAAGGTCATCATGGCACTAGTTGCAACGATTTTTGGGATATGGGATCAATGCAAACTATATTAGAGAGAAAGGGATGACACTATATTCCAGGAAGTGAGGCAAGGGTGCACCCAGGCACGTAAACAATGCAATATTATCCTCTAACCTCAAGAGAGGAGCTCTGATAGTTTGGCTTCCTGATATAGGAACTGTTGGCAAGCTTTTCTGATTTGGTGCTCTGTACAGGAAGGGGGATTTGATCTGGATATGGCTTACATCACAGAAAACATCATCGCGATGGGTTTTCCTGCAGGTGACATCAGCTCTGGTATCCTTGGATATGTGGAGGTATGCTTTTGACTCACCTCAAGCTTGCCTTCTTCCCATCTCTCCTGTTGTTGGATGAGCATGTTCAAATTTGATCTGAGGATAAGAGTGGAAGATGTAGGTCTTAAAGTGAGCATTTGAAAGGAAGGAGTTGTTTGTTGAATTAGGCACCTGATCAGCCATGTAGACCCTCATTTTAATTGTTTAATAGATGCAAGTCTAAACAAGGTCTTTCTGCACTGGTTTGAGAGAACTGAGTGTTGGCTGTGAATCCTGCTATATGTCAAGTGATCATAGTAGTTTGCAAGTATTAGTTACAAGCTGCTTTTAAGGCTGATAGTGGCCTCTTTCTTTTGCAGGGATTTTACCGCAATCATATGGAAGAGGTTATCAAGTTCTTTGAGACGCAGCACAAGGTATATAGACTAAACTTCTTTCTGACTGTTCTATAGTAAATCTCTATGTAGGTACGATTGAACGGTGTAAGGTGATTTGTGCAAGTGTCAGCTTTTACAACTGGGTGTGATGTTGCCTGGCAGGGCAAATATAAAGTCTACAATCTCTGTTCAGAGAAACTCTATGATGTCTCACTGCTTGAAGGAAAGGTACAATTCCATTTTGTAAACTCCTGCCAACCACCATTCAATTGTGTTTGCTTCAGTTTCGCCAAAAAGTAGTGGAATCTGTTTTGTCCCCATTTGCATTTCTCCACTGCATCTGTGCTTCAAGCTCATCATCTGAAAATATCGGATTTACATTCTAGTTTTGTGGATGCCTGCTTGAACACATGGTTAAAGGAACTGGCCATTTTGTAACACCAATTTGCACTTTCATTTTCACTTTCCAGCATAGCTCTGATGGATAGAATCCATCACATTCAATCCTGGGTCAATTATTCGTCCAAAATCTAAAGATGTCCATAGTAAGGTGGAGCTCTCTCATAAATGGGTGGAAAAGCAGGTATAAATATGAACCCACTATCAGGGACCCAAGCACAGGATGGAAGACAGACTGAACAGAGTGGACTCCATACAGTGAGAACCTGCCTATAAGGAACCTTGGAACTATAGTTCCTGAGACCTAGCTAAAGGACTACATGAGATGCATGGTCATGTGGAAGAAGGCATGAGGACATCTCTGGATACATAATGTGAACCTGATGAGCTAGTTGGGCTTCAGCGAGCTGAGGAGACAACACCCAATGTTGAGTCAATGGAACTGGAGAGTGGGAGTCAGAGAAAAATAGAACCTGTTAGCATAGTAGAGGGAATCTGCAGGGGCATAGAATGACTAAAAGTATGAAAGACTATAAAAACCCATGAGAACAGAGACATTACTGGATTCTCAGCAGATGAAGTTTGTTGCTTTTCAGGTGGCCTCTTTCCCATTTGATGATCACAACTGCCCTCCTCTACAACTTGTGGCGGCTTTCTGCCAAAGTGCTTACTCATGGTTGAAAGGGGACCTTGAGAATGTGGTGGTAGTTCATTGCAAAGCAGGAATGGCACGCACTGGACTCATGATAAGCTCCCTCCTCCTCTACCTTAAGGTACTCTTGATCATCCGTGCATGGATTGTCATGGGGAGGCAATGGACTTTATACCATTTACAATTGCCACCTTCTGGGTTGCAACTTTATTCTATAAAAAGAGTCATACATGCTGCACCTGTACTTTTGTGTGCAACAGATATCCAGGCTTGTGCATGCGGACGTTTAGGTTCTGGTTAGCAGCAGACTATAAGCATTGCTCAGAACGTGATTTTAGACTTGTTCTCTCATTTTTTCTCTGAACCACTGTTGTCTGTTGTTTGGTTTGGTTTCCAACTTCTGTTTGATGATATCAACTTATTTTTGCAGTTTTTCCCAACTGCTGAAGAGTCTATCAATTACTACAACCAGAAGCGCTGTGTGGATGGCAAGGGCCTTGTTCTTCCCAGCCAGATTGTAATTTTCTTCACTTTTACCCCTTGAAGCTTCTTGATCCTATGCTTATTGTGTCTCTCCATCTTCTGCTGTTTGAGCTTTACCAACAATTCTCAAAGCTTGGAGCTTTATGGAATTTCTTTGATTGTGAGTTAAGAAGCACCCAAAGGGTTGTGCAGAGTACAAATCTAATTTGGGGTTTGTAAACTGTTTCCATGACAGCGCTATGTGAAATACTTTGAGCGTGTTTTAAGGGAGTTTAATGGAGAGACTCCTGTTGGCAGAAAGTAAGCTATGCTTGCGACCCCATCGCTTGCTTGATTTCTCTTTCTACCTCACCTTAAATTTGTGCTGAGTTTAGGTGAATGTAAGTTTCATGGGCATAGTTTTGTTCTATTGTGCAATACCGTCAATCATTCTATGAGCTTAATGTTCTTCTACTGGCTTTGTCATTGAAGGTCCCTGAACAGGCATATGACTACTCCTATCATCCAAACCACTACTTTTTTTTCTTTTTTGAACTTGTTGTCTCTTCTCATTAGGGTTGGGTTTCTTTGTCATGCTTGCTGGTTGGTTGCTTTTATTTTGTAAGATCTGAAATATCTAGAACCTTTTTGCTGTGTCATGATCTCTCAGTATCTTGCGTTGGTTTTGGTTTGGCTGAAACTGACATAACAATTGCATTCAAAGTGTTATTGGACAGTTTCTCATAGATACCATTTGTTCTTGTTGCGTTCATATCTTGTTGTCGACTGAGCTAGCCGGCAGCTGGGCTGGTCTTACCATTGCCTGTGGAATTGTAACAGAAACTCAGTACATCGGTTAATGTCTGACATTGACCTGTAACTACTGCTAGGAGCTCATGAAGTCAGTGAGAATGTGGCACTAACTAGTCACTTCTACACGTGTTTTTGTTGATGGTCATTGAACCTGAAACAGACTGCTGTTTAATAGACAATTATGCTCTTTTCCAGTTCTGCTTTCTGGTTTGAGGTGTTTCTTTTTCCTCCTGTCTCTTAACATTTGATTACAAATTCCTCTAACCTTAATAATTAGGTCATCTCACAATTTCTGTTCAGATGGATGTTATTCTTAAGACTTGAGAATTGTTTTACATTTGTAGGGAAACATTTTGTACATTGTCAAACACCATATTACATTTTGTAGTGCAGGTGCATACTGAGGGGCATTCGATTACATAAGTGCCCTTACTGGATCCGGCCTGCTATCACCATCTCTGATCATAATGGTAATTTGTCATCTTATATCTGCTATTACTTGTTGAGCTACTTTTGACAGTGAAATCTGAAGGTTTCAATAGTGGAAAATTGAGTTATGATGAGGAGTCAGAGGTGACTTAGATTTTAGGCAGATCCTCTGTGAGTTTGAGAGATATGTTGAGGGAAGAGAGACTTGATTCATAGATCCAGGGAAATCAATTTGAGATCACTTTGATTGAAGTAGACAACTTCCTAGCATAGCATTGCTGTTTTATAGTTTGTCTCAAGCTCACAAAGTGCCATCCTTTCTATCATCAGGTGTTCTGTTCTCAAGTAAGAAGCATCATCGAACAAAACATTTGCTGGTTTGTGACTGATCTGTTTGACATCCTTCCACCCCTCCCTCTCTTTGGCTAGTATCAGATCACCAGCATGCTTCTATGTTGAACCTTTCTGAAGTAATAGTCTAAAAGAGTCTGATAGAACTGTCAGTACCACCCTTGATCAAATTCCATTGTCTACCTTTGTTGCATCAATTTGCTAATGGTTTGTATTGGTGGACACAGACAGAGGACATATGGTTTAGTGCCCCGAGAAAGGGTGTAGTTGTTTTTGCTCTGCCTGGAGAACGGTGTGTGGCAGATCTAAATGGGGACTTCAAGGTTCACTTCAATGATCGCCATGGTGACTTCTATTGGTTAGTCCTGCCACCATCAATCTCCTGTTTCTGACCTTGCAACTAGAATTGACAACAAACCATTTTTGTTGCTGTGTGGTTAGACCCTTTTCCTGGTGCAGTATCTGGAACCTGCTCTTCTAGGAGTAACCTCCAGGCGTGTGTGCAGTTGGTTGAACACAAACATGATGGAGACAAGGCAGATTCTTCCTATCTCAGAGCTTGATGGGTTTGACAAGGTACTGAAAACATGGACCTTGACAAGATGACTTGACTTCCTTGAAAACACAGGAAGAGAATGGGTATGAATACACACATTGAAACAAAAAGCAAATCTTTTAAGGGCATTGCACATTCATTACACGGCCTCTTTTGAGCTTCTACTTTTGGTGAAGGGAGCTCTGTTAGTTTGTACTACAAATTCATTACCAGAAAGCAACTCAGCATCATCCACCATGGTTTCAAAAGCAATGATTTATTCATTACTTTTATCTCATATGCAGAGACGGCTTCCATCTCCCGGATTCCAAGTTGAGGTGGTGATTTTGGGCCATGATGCTCCCATTTCTGCCAAGGTGAGTGAAGGAACAGCTGCTCAGTCTGCAACTACTGGATCAGAGACATCTGTTCCATCTTTTTCTGAAAGGGAAGCTTCACAAGAGGGAACAGGGTTGCCATCACTTGCCCCAAATGCAGCAGTCAGTAGAAATGCTGGAGTGGACAACACTTCCACAGGTATATGGCAGCTTCACCCCTCTCATAGAGTCTCCTAGTTGTAGGTGACATAGTAAATACTCAAAACCAATCAGAAGAGGGGCTGAGATTTTAAGCAGGTGTCTTGATGTACATTAAACTGAAAATGGGGTATTTGGTGCAGGAGTGGAAGAGCAGGCTAAAGAGACAGAGAAGGATGAAGGCCCATCACATCCAGAGAAAATAGAGTCCCATGATGGAAATGCCGAGAATAAGGCAGGAGCACAGCCTGAAAGCAGTTTCAATGAGACTACTGAATCTCTATCCAGGCATGATGAGAATCTGAGGAATAATCCTGCAGTTGCACCCAGCGATTTCAAAGCCATTGCAGCTGCAAGCGCTGCTGATGCCTCTGTATTTACATTTGGTGAGGATGATGAAGATTATGACAGTGGGGAGGAGCAACAGTAGTTCCTCCATCGTTTTCCTTCAAATTGTGCAAGTGCAGCTGCAGCTTGTGGTTATGGGTATTGTGTGTTGTGGTTATGGGCTTTTGCATTTGGGAAAGACCAGGTGTTTCACTTAGATGTGTCTTAATTCTGAACGCTGTGGAATGAAAAGGGAATTTGACTTGTACAGATGCAAATTGCTGAAAACTTGTCTATGGATTTTCCAGTTGAAGGTGGTCTAACAATCATCTCTTACTTCTCTCACATCTGATTTATCTTAGAACATGGTCAATGGTGAGTCACCAGATTGACGTTTTGAGTGCTCTGGATGTTGTGTTCCCTGAAGAAAACAGCCCTCAACACAAAGCCATGCACAATGACTCCACCAAACAGCAACCTCTGTTTAGAGATTCAAGGAGGGAGTCTCATGGCTGTAATCTCTCTGCAGTATTCCAAGGAATGCTGCCCATTCTGGGATCTTGTCATAGATGATTGATTTGTTGCTCTGCCTTTTGGAGTTTTGGGAAGTTTTTGTTCTACTGTGGGTGTACTGTACAGAACAACATACAAAGGTGGAGGTAAGCTGGGAAGGCCATATGGACTTGGCATCCACCAGGGTCCCATCCATTGGAAGCCCATTATGACTCAGCTGTGGATGAACCTCAAGTGAATTGACATTGGGTGTGTAAGCTTGGTGACCTATGTGATAAAAACTAGGTTATGTGGGTGGGTAGGTAGGTAGGTAGGTTGATAGGTAAGTAGGACAATAGGTGGTCACTAGGGAGGTAGTTATGTAGATGGTTAGTATGTATAGGTAGCAGGTTGTGGGTTGTATAATGGTAGGTAGTAAAAACAGCAACTGAGTTAACCCCTAGACATTAGGGCAGACACTTTTCAGCGTATTTTTGTGTTTCCTTTCTGTTTAGGGGTTAACCACCATGGTTAGCTAATGAACTAGAACCCAATGAAAAAGTGTTTCTTGTCCACCTACTATCCATCCCTTGTGGTGTGCGACCGAACGCGTAAGTGTATCAGAAAAAACCCATGGGAACCCAATGAAAAATTGTTTTGAGTTCACCTTCCATCCATCCCTCGTGGTGTACTGGTGATTGTTGGTTCACTTCAGCTACAAATTAGGATAGACAGGTTGGTGACTGAACACTTCGTGTATTAGAAGAAAACCACAGGCTCATTTGGTTATGGAGTCCAAAGACATTTTGTAGCTCATCCTTGGTTGCTCTAGTAGGCCTTTAAATCATCAAATTCCTGAAGAAACAAACCTAAAAAAGAAAAGGGTTCCAGCCCCTTGAAGTAGAAGTGTGCTTCTCCAAAACAAAACTTTGACCAAACACCATTTGCAACCACTTAGGACAGAACTTTGATTGGACAGAACTTTTGCAAGATGTCGAAAATTGGGCCATTTACCAAACAAGATGAGATGGGAAACCAAATTTTTTTACATATAATCCCATTTAGTTTACATCAATGGCCAAAATTTCTGTTTGCAAAAGGGCTTTAAAATCCACTCTATCATTACCTTCATCTCATCTTGTATTTGATGAACTTTTTATGCTTGTTCATCTTATTTGTGCTTTGGATTGTGGTGTAGCTCATTGGATCTCTACCAATGTTGTAAACGTTTGTGTTCAATCATCATCATTCTTCCTCTGCTTATTCATTGTCTTTGTGTTTTAATCTTACTTTTTTTAGTTTGTTCTTGTTGCATTTGTTGTCTTTGTGTTATGATCCGTCAAGCTTGTTCTTGAGGTGTTTGTCATCTTCATGCTCTAATCCTCCCTTGTTCTTGCTATGTTTGTTGTCTTAGTGGTTTGATCCTCTTATTCATTATTGTTATGTTCATTGTTTTTTTGGTATGATTCTTTCCCTTTTTAGCTCATTAAATTGTTCATCATTTTTTGCTCTACCCCTACCCACCTTGTGTTGGTTATATCTTATTTGTAAAAATCATGTTGTAACCTTGTTCAATTGCTTGCATTTTAACTTTGGTTGTTTTTTGAACTAGTGTTGTGAACCTTAACCATTGGAAACCACACAAATTAAATGAAGATAACAAAATGAAGATCTATTATGTTACCTTGATCCACAATAGGAAGATGAAGGAATTTTGACTATGGACTTTTCCAAGTCAAGAGTTATTTAGTTAAACTAATAGCTATGAAGACCTTTTGTGATGTAAGAGGAAGAACTCAAGGCAAGTTAAATAAAAAAAATGCACCTTTATTTTGGCATGAGTATACATAGTTCTCCATAGGTTTGCCTTAGTTTGAAGTAAATAATGTATGTTGAAAAGTTCACATCTTAAGTCATCCACTTCGATTACAAACAGATATAATAGAAATCCATTGTGGCTAGCAAAGTCTCCATAAAAACTAATTCTAACAAATAATTACAATGTGTCACCGCAATGGAGTATGATGACAAACACAAAGAAGAACCTTCCTATTATCATGTGTGCTTCACAAACTTACATTCCTTTGTTTTATAACAAATTTCATTATTTATCATTTTCATGTTCTTTACACCCACAATCCATGCATCCAAATACACAAAATAAGAGCAAGCACACATAGATCACATTCATAATAGACAAGCTAAGAATCATCTAAAACTTAGAAAGCCTTGCATATGTAGTTTCTAGCATATAAGAATTACATACCAACTTGTCTAGGTAATTCTACAAGAATACCAACCCTAAAACCACATGGCATCAATGCAAAAGTATTGATGCAATCTTTGTCCTTTTTGGACCATCTAATACACATACATCAATTATTATTTATAATCACATCTTACATGTGAAAATTGAAATTGCTAGATATACAACAAGCTTTGCAATCTCACTCAATGTAATGAAACTTGCAAGGCAAACCAAAATCTTAAAAATGAGCTCTAAAATCTAAGCATTAAAATTAATAGTCTAAGCATTTTAAATTGAAAAGAAGTGAACCTCATGTTTTTATAACTTTAGGTTTCAAGGTTGTTAGTGAATCAGGAGACATGTAACAATTTCAGCATGTTATTCACACAATACAAATAACAATGTACATTTTAAAATGAAAAACTTATGAAGTCAACAAATGTTCATGTCAAGCAGATCCAAAAGTCTAATTGAAGAAACATTTTCAACCCAATATGGACAACAATGCAAAATTAGATAAGGAGCATAAGTTTACATGCAACATCTTCATCAAGAATGTTTTTTTTGTAAATCTACATCCCATAATCTAGATGACAACAAATTACATTGAGAACTCAAAAATTGCAAACTCACTAACAAATTGAACTACCACCAATCTCTTTTCTTTGGAACAAATTCCCTTGCTAAAACATCCCATTGGCATAAAAGGGCAAATGAAACAAATTGGTCATTTTTAGCTTTCCAATGCATGTATTAGTAGTTGGACACTTGAACAAAAGGTGTATCAAGGAAAAAATCATGCAAAGTAGTCTTTTAGTCAAATGCCTTTGTGGATTGTAAGTTGTAACCTTGATGACATAGATATCCCACATGGAGCATGAGGCTAACACACATGTGATATGATTATAAACAAACAACCCCACTAAATCCACTAGGTTTTTAGATCAAATGAAAACAACCGCTTTGGTTGCCTTGGATTTGATTGATGATGATGCACAAATCACATGTAAAGGTATAGTACCTTGCATGCAAAAAGAATTGAAAAAACTACTAACTAGTGCCAAAAGAAAGCTATTGTTGAAAAGCTTGGATGCATCCCCATGAGTTGAAGTGTTACTATAATAGCAATTGATGCCACTATTGTACTTGCACACTTATCATTGCCATTGTCATGTTATCGATGAATCAAACTAAAAATTCTACAACACTCACTAGTCTAAAGTAGAACTTGATTGTAGAGTTCAATGGCCTATATTTTGCATCAAATTGCAAACCTTTTCTTGCCACTATACCACCTACAATGACACCCATCTCTTCTTCTCTATTTTTGAACATTCAACCAACCAAAACCTCAATGAACATGTAAAATTATCAAATGATACAATCCACCACATTTTGATCTAATTATATTTTAAAACAAAATAAACAATGATTGGACTATACAAAAAAAACACATGGTACTAACAAGTTGGCAAGTGCAAGTTTACATCAATGAATCATGTGAGTTCATGAAATTGATGTTTATGTAAATGATCACATAATTTGAATGTTTGTTATCAAAATCAATGGTTTTCAATGGCTTTTATGCATGTTGCATTGCAATTTTATCCCCACTAAGGATTCAAGGCATCTTCCTCCACAACCTCTTCATTATCAATTATGACAAATCAAGTCAAATATGGCAAGGCTTGTTTAATGTTTATTTCCTTAAGCTTTGATTCATATAATTGGTTATGAACATCAACATGTGAGTGAAAGCATGAAAAAAGGAGCTAGTCACATCAAGGTGAAAGTCCTTTATGAAGATTGCATTTTCCATATCGTAGTTTTCTATTAGTTTATAATGCATTTTTCACACAAATTTTAAAACTAAATATTAGATTTGAGGTCAAATATGACATATAACATAATAAAAACTCAATTTTTTTTGCATCAAGCCTCACATTTCAGTTAAATTTATAACTTTATTTTGAACCATGATTATAAATTCAAAACTGTGATAATGCTTAAGGATGTTCGAGGATCAAAATATAAATGGGTATATGTATTTTTATTTTTTGAATGTTTTGAGCACCTGGATCTCTTCATATGGAATATATTAAAGTTCACAAAAAAATTGAAACGATTTTGTGAACATTTGATAAGGAAAAAAAACTTTTTGAAACAAAAAATAAATCACATGTACGTCCACATGCTTCTTTTAAGTGCTTTAAACATATAAAAGGACTCTTGAAACATGGTGAATTTTCATGAATATTTTGTAGTCGCAAATTTGAAATTATAAAAACTTACTTCAAAATTTAAACAAATGTTCCCATCGTGATTTTTCAAAAATTCAAAAAACAATTTTGAAGGATTGTCCATACCCCTTGTGGCTTCTTTTTTCATGCTTTCACCCATGTGTGAGGTTTTTATGCATTGTAAATTTTAATTGTCAAAACAAATAAGTCCATCATTGATTTAATTAATACAAAATTGACTAGCATCCAAAGAAATTTAAAAAAACCAAGCAATGGTAGTCAAAATGTCATACCACATATGCAAAGAATGCTACTTGCCCTAAAGTGAGTTCTGAAACACCTTTGTTGAGTCGTAGTTGTTCCCAAAAACAACTTTGGAAATTGTTTTATGAAATGCATCACATCCATAGGGGTCATCCCTACCATAATCCAAGTATTTGACTTGCCACTTGTCATCTAGACAATACAAAAATTTTCAAATTATTTCAATGAAGATGACATGACCATAAAATGAAAATAAACAAAAACATTAAAGCAGAATTCACTGTAGACGTGCTAAACATTAGGACTCGCGTAGCTAACGTCATTAGGTTCTTTGAATCAACAACTTTTGTAGGTGTAATAAATGATAGAATCACATCTTGTGCAAAGAAATAAAATCAAAGTTGATCAAATTACCTACATTCATATCTTTCAATTTTTTTAGTATCCATGATTTTTGATGTTGTAATGAGGCATTTAGAGGAGGTTTTGGAACCTCCAACAATTAGTAGAGTTCATTTATAGCCAAACTTGTGTAGTAACCACAAATGTTTCGTATTCTTTTGCCAATTAGTGATCCTAGTCCACAAATTTTGTTTGTCTATGGAGCCCAAACTTTGTAGAAAGCATTTTTTGATTCCACATCATCTTTAAAAACATAAAGCTATTAAGAATTCCTCATTGGATGACACTAGGGGTTGGATACAATGTGCACACTTCAAGGTCCTTTCTGAAAGGGAGTTGGTGTGTGATCATAAACCCTTTACGTATTCCTGGTTTGCACATTTTTCCAACTCTTTTTTTTTCATGAAGGTTGAATTCATGCAAACTTTCAATAAACTTATTAATTTGTGCATGTTGTGAAATTTTTTTTTTTATAAGTTTAGCTAAAAATAGTCGATTAGTTGTTGACATTCCATCACCTCCATCACCACTAGTTCCTACTCCAACATTACCATTGACCTTGATAGGTTCTATACAAAGGCACGTGGTTCATAAAAAACTAACAAATCACAAGTACAGGTGTTCATCATGTTGCAAAGAAAATCTCAAACCAATTTGATTCATTCATAATCAGCAAACATTTGTGCACAATTTATTGCAATATAACAAGGTAGCTTGATTTGTTTCCAAGTGGGACTTCAAAATCTACATGTGTAAGAAATTTCAAGTTAGTCAACAAAATGTGCAAGTCTACAAACATTTGTAACAAATACCTTCTTGAAGCATGTCATGAGATACAACTTGTCGTTGTGCAACCATTGTGTGAGGATCATCATCGTGGAGTGGGTGATTTTTTTCAAGTTGAAGAAATCTAGTATGATTTTGACTTGTTACTTGGACTCTTGTTGAATTTGATGGCATTGGTGCTTCATATTTTGCACACCTTCTATTAACATTGTTCAAATTTTCAACTGCAAAGAGGTCAGCAAAATTGAATCTTTTCATAACATATGAGTAAACACAAGAAGAAATCTTGTCCTTTTCCATCTTCACACATTGCAACTATTGTCCAATTTTATTACATTTTAACTACATTGGGTCATCTTAAGTTTGCAAGTGGCTTGTTACACTAATTAATGGTCAATATTGTTCATAGTTGTTATGTTCGCTATATTGTTAACATCAATAAGTTGACATCCTCTTCTTCACACAACACAAGCTACAAAATAATTAATAATGCACATTACTACTTTAAACCTTTAAATGAATTATGGATCACATAAAACTCAATAAATAAAAAGGGAACAAATTCTACCTAACAAAAGAATGCATACAACAACTCCAATGTTGTATGTAACCCACTTCGATGAACATGTGTCTGCTAATCTTGTTATGCCTTTATTTGGAATATGGGGAAGGGGGGATCACTAAAGTTAAATGTGTTTTCTTATTGTTTAATCATCTGCACCTTTAACTTGAAAGCTTGATAACATGTATGCAAAATTCATAGTGTTAATGTAGATGGCTTAATGAGGAACTTAATCAAACAAATGATTCATCTCATCACATATTAGCTTTCGCAAAAAAATGAACTTGCATTTAGGTCATAGGTAACTAGATTTGTTTCTAATTGGAACTTCAAAATCTACATGTGCAAGAAACTTCAAGTGATTCAACAAAATGTGCAAATCTACAAACATTTGTAACAAATACCTTCTTGATGCATGTCATGAAATATAACTTGTGGTCGTGTAGCTATTGTGTGAGGATTGTCATCATGGAATGGGTGATTTTCTTCAAATTGAGCAGATCTAGTATGACTTTGATTTGCTTTGTAAATATTGAATTTGATGGCATTAATGCTTCATATTTTGCGTGTGTTTTATTGACATTATTCAAATTTCTAGGTGGAAAGATGTCAACAAAATTGAATATCTTCATAACCTATGAGTATACACAAGAAGAAATCTTGTCCTTTTTCACCCTCACAATTGTGACTATTGTTTGATTTGATTACATTCAACTACATTTGGCCATTTTAAGTTTGCAAGTGGTTTGTTGCATTAATTAATGGTCAATATTGTTCATAGTTGTTACGTTCATTATATTATTCACTTATGAGTATAATTTGAACCTTATTTAAATTTTTGATAAATTTTTATTGTTGACGTGAAAATTGAGGTAGGTTTTAACTTTATTTACACAATGCGTTATAATGGGTTAGTGATTTTTTTGACATTTTTTCAATTATCAACATGGTACATGAGTTGAACCATTAACTTTTAACATGTTGAAACCATTATTTAAGAGTTGCATTTTACACTCACCATAATTTATCAAAACACATGTAATAATTTTAGACCCCACATATATATTGGAATGAATTAACGATTTTTTTCACATTTCTTCAATTATCAAAATTGAACCATTCATTTTTAATATGTTAAAATCATCACTCAAAAATTACATTTTACACTTATTATATTATATTAAAACACATGTAATTCAATATTTTGCAATTTACTCAAATGGTTTAATGAATATTTTCACATTTCTTGAACTATCAACATCTTTACATAAGTTGAATCATTTACTTTAAGCTTATTGAAACCATTATTCAAACGTTGCATATTGCACTTAATTATTAGTATGTATATTGAAACACACATAACAATTTAATGCTTCACATTTATATACTTGAATAGGTTAATATCTTTTTGAACCATTTCATTTACACATGAGTTGAATCATTCACTTTAAATGTTATTAAATCCACTATTCATAAATTGCATTTTGCAGTCATCACAATTTTTTGAAATTACATATAGTAAAGGATGTTATGAAACATCATTTCATCCATTTGTCTTGTCATCCATCTGTCCCGTCATGATTTGTTTATTCCGACGGGGCAGAAAAAAAGTGGAATATACACACGGCATGGCGGAGAATAATATATATTAGTGTTGTAAATTTTATTTATTTATTTATTTTTTATTTTGGGGTTTTTGGACTTAAGTACATTCATCCTATCTATTTCTCAATAACTGAAAGAGTTAGGTTGGGTTTTTTTTTTTTTTTTTTTGAAATTTTTTTTTGAATATTGGAAATTTTTAATTTTTTTTACTTTTCCTTTTTCTTTTTTTTTTTTTTTATGGTTT
>Ga0116227_10003621_pt1 | contig 34249 bp, 32 predicted proteins | sample S1TSphgellanicum_FD_89693 | JGI IMG/M metagenome (GOLD analysis project Ga0116227, IMG submission 89693) | Host-associated microbial communities from peat moss isolated from Minnesota, USA - S1T2_Fb - Sphagnum magellanicum MG | ecosystem: Host-associated > Plants > Peat moss > Unclassified... | reverse complement strand
GGTGATCTGCTGTTCGATTTCTTCCGAAGCCAGGCCGTTGACCTGGGTCGTGACCTGCACCGTCACGTCGCCCAGGTCGGGATAGGCCTCGACCGTCATCTGCGTCCACGACCAGGCGCCGAACAGCACCAGCGCGATGGACATCGCCCAGACCAGGTGCCTGCGGCGAAAGAACTGGGTGATGATGAGATTAATCATTCAGCAGCACACCGCCACGCACCACCACACGCTGGCCGGCATTCAGGCCGCTGCGAATCCGCACCTGGTCGCCGTCCTCGCGGCCCAGCTCGACCGGGCGCCGCTCGAAGGTCCAGGGCGCCACCTCGACGAAGACGCTGACGGCGTCGTTGTTCATCAGCAGCGCCGAGCTGGGCAGCTGCGGCTCGGCCGACTGCGGCAGCGCAATGCGCGCCGTGGCGTACATGTTGGGCTTGAGCAGGCCGTCCGCATTGGAGAAGGCGATGCGCGCCTTGGCGCGGCGCGTGTCGGCGTCCAGCAGCGCGCCGACGAAGGCGACCTTGCCGCGGAAGGTCCTGCCCGGGTAGGCCGCCAGCGTCACGGCCGCATCCTGGCCGGCGCGGACCGTGCCGACCAGGTTCTCCGGCACGTTGACAGTGACCCAGACCTGCTCCAGGTTGCTCACGGTCATGAGCGCCGCGGTGGCGTCGTTCAGCACCGCGCCCGCCGCCACGTTCAGCGCCGTGACCGTGCCCGCCAGGGGCGCCGTCACGTCCAGCGAGCCGCCGGCATTGGCCTTGGTGCCCAGGCTGCGCAGGCGCGCCTGGCTGCGTTGCAGCTCGGCGGCCTGCTGGGTGACATTGCTCTCGGCCGCCTCGACGTCCTTGGCCGCGTTGGAACCCGCCAGGTTGACGCCGCGCGCGCGCTCCAGCGCGCGCTGCGCCAGGTCCAGCGCATCGGCGGCCTTCTGCGCGTCGGACACGGCCTGCGCGAAGTCCGGCGAGCTGACGGTGGCCAGCAGCTGCCCGCGCCGCACCGTGTCGCCCAGGCGCACCTTGAGCGCCAGCAGCCGGCCGGTCAGCGGCGGCAGGATATTGACCGTGGTGGCGGGGTTCGCCTCCACCACGGCCGGCAGGTCGATCGCATGCGCCGACGCCTGCTCCGCGGCGGCCGCCACCACCAGCCGCGCGCGCAGCGGCGAGTCCTCGGGCACGAACAGGCGCGTGCCCTGGCGCACCAGCATCGGGCTGGCGGGCGTGGCCGCGGGCTTGGCTGCCGCGTGCGTGGCCAGCACCAGGCCGCCGGCCAGGCAGGCCAGCAGCAGCGCCGCCAGCAGGGATTGGACGGAGTTTTTCTTCACGGTGTGCAACGCTCCGCTGTAGCGGTATCGGGAACGGCGGGGGAAACCCCGGGCCGCGGTGGTGCGCAAGCGTAGAGAGGGGCTGCTGAAGAAAGTCTCAAGAAAGTCTGAAGCCGTCTTCAGGATCGGCCTTGTTTCGATGAAAAGTGCCCGTAGCCCAGGTACTACCTTGGCTACCCGCTATCTATTTGATAGCTCCAGGTGGCCTGCCGGGCGTCGAGGCCAGGCATGCCGGGCCCGGCCGCAACCTTTACGGCCTCTTTACCGCCGCGCCACGTGGCAGACAGCCCGCGCTCCTGAAATGCACGGGGCCACGGAACGGACCACACACCAAGGAACAGACATGAAGATGCGCCTGCAACGGGCCGCGCTGGCGGCCATGCTGCTCGCCGCCGGCAGCCAGGGCTTTGCCCAGTTCGGCGGCGGCATGGGGGGCATGGGCGGGCGCTCGCGCGGACGCAGCCCGGATACGGCGGCCAGCGGGCGCGGCGCGGACCCGGCCGGCAATCCGCTGACGGCGGCAGCGCAGATGCGCGAGAAGCTCTATGCCCTGCGCCTGCGGCTGATGCTCACGGCCGAACAGGCGCCGCTGTGGGAGAAATTCTCCAGCGCCGTGTGGGACATGGGCAGCCGCGGCGACTGGAGCAGCAGCCCGACGGCGACCGAGCCGACGGCGGTGCAAGCCCTGCAGCAGCGTGCGGCACAGGCGCAGGAACGGACGGCACGGCTGCAGGCGCTCAGCGACGCGGCCAGCCAGCTCTATGCCGTGCTGACGCCGGACCAGCGGCACATGGCGGACCAGGATCTGCCCGGCCTGCTGCCGGCCGAGCGCGGCGCTACGCCGCCCGGTGCAGGTACACCCTGAAGCGCGCGCCGCCGCCAGGGCCGTTGGCGGCCTCCAGCCGGCCGCCGTGCGCCTGCACGATGGCCTGCGACAGCGCCAGCCCCAGTCCGACGCCGGGTTTGGCCTCGACCCGCGCGGCCGAGCCACGGTAGAAGCGCTCGAAGATATGCGGCAGCTCGTCCACGCGGATGCCGGGCCCCTGGTCCTCCACCGTGAGGACGGCCTCGGCTCCCTGGCCCTCCAGGCGCACCTGCACCACGCCGCCGGGCGGCGAGAACTTCAGCGCGTTGTCCAGCAGGTTGGCCAGCACCAGACTGGCCGCGCCGCGCGCGACACGGGCGGTGACCGGCGGCGCGGCCTCGAACACCAGCCGCACCTGCCGGTCGCGCGCGATCGGCTCCAGCCGCCGCATCGCCTCGTCCACCACGGCGTTGAGCTGCACCGGCTCGATGGCGCCGCGCTCCTGGCCGGCGTCGATGCGGGCCAGCACCAGCAGCTCTTCCACCAGCAGCGTGAGGTGCTCCACCTCCTCCAGCGCGGAATGCAGCGTGTCCACGTAGGCCGCCGCGTCGCGCGGCCGGCGCAGCGCCAGCTCCAGCTCGGTGCGCAGCCGCGACAGCGGGGAGCGCAGCTCGTGCGAGGCGTCGGCGGTGAAGCGGCGCTGGGCCTCCATGCTGTGCGCCAGGCGGCCCAGCATGTCGTTGAGGGTATCGACCAGGCGCCCGATCTCGTCGCGCGTGCCCGGATGCGGCAGGCGATCGCCCAGGCGGGCGTCGTCGATCCGGTGGGCCTGCCGCACCACGTCGTCGATGGCGAGGAAGGCCCGGCGCGCGAGCAGCGTGCCCGCCGCGCCCACCGCCAGCAGCAGCGCACCGCCCAGCGCGATGAACAGCATGCCGGCCTCGCTCACCACCTGGTTGACGTCGTCCAGCGAGCCGGCCACCTGCACCGCCAGCAGGCCGGGCCGGCCCTGTACCGGCACCGAGACCATGCGCGTGGGCTCCTCGCCAAAGCCGTTGAGCGTCTCGAACACCGTCTCGCCAGCCCGCAGCCGATCGCGCAGCTGCGCCGGGATCGGCAGCTGCGCCTCGCCCAGGTTGCTGCTGCGCGCGGCCACGCCGCCATCGCCATCGACGATCTGCACCAGGCGGTCGAGCCGCACGAAGGAAGGCGCCGCCGGTCCGGGTGGTACCTCGTGCACGAGGACCTTGCCGTCCGGGTTGGCGGCGATCATGCCCAGCTCGGTCTCGGCCAGTGCCAGCAGTGCGGCGTCCAGCTCGCGGTGCACGATGCGCGAGAAGCTCCAGTCGGCCACGAGGGCACCGGCCGCCAGCACCAGCACGGTTGCGCCCAGGTGGGCCAGCGCCAGGCGGGCGCGCAAGCTAAGCATGCGGTTCGCCCCGCTGCGCAGTCAGGCGAAAGCCGCGCCCGCGCACGGTCTGGATCAGCGGCGGCTGCCCCGGCGCGTCCACCTTGCGGCGCAGGTTGCTGATGTGCACGTCGATCAGGTTGTCGATGCCGATCAGGTCGTCCTTCCAGACCTGCTCGGCCAGGCGCGAGCGGCTCACCACCTCGTCGATGTGGCGCATCAGCACCTCCAGGATGGCGAACTCCTTGTGCGTCAGCTCCAGTGCGACGCCGCCGCGCTGTACGCGCTGGCCGTGCGGGTCCAGGCTCAGGTCGGCCAGCGTGAGCAGCACCGGCCGCGTGATCTCGGAGCGGCGCAGCAGCGCGCGCACCCGGGCCAGCAGCTCGTCGAAGGCGAAGGGCTTGGTCAGGTAGTCGTCGGCGCCGGTGTTCAGGCCGGTGACGCGGTCGCCGAGCGCGTCGCGGGCGGTGAGCATCAGCACCGGCGTCCTGCAGCCGCGCTGGCGCAGGTCGCGGCACAGGGTCAGCCCGTCCTTGCCCGGCAGCATCCAGTCGAGCACGATCAGGTCGTAGTCGAGGACGAAGGCCTGCTCGTCGCCCTCCTCGGCCGAGTGCACGACGTCCACCACGAAGCCTTCCTCCTGCAGCCCGCCGGACAGCAGCCGCGCGGCCTTGCGGTCGTCTTCTATCAACAGGATTCTCATGGGGCAGTTCCGGGCGTCACGGTGGCGTTTTCGATGGGAAGAAGAAGGGCCGGCAGCGCAACGGTATCGCGGCAAGCAGGAGGCTGCGGCTTGCGCAAGTATCCCGTACCCCCGCAGAACGCCCTCCGGCAAGGCGCGCCGCCCGCTACTCCCGGGCCCGCGCCAGCAGCAGCTCCCGCTCCCGCGCATTGCCAGCCATCGCCGCGGCACGCGCCCACTCGCTGCGAGCCTCCGCATGGCGCCCCAGCCGGCCCAGCAGGTCCGCACGCACGCAGGGCAGCCACAGGTAGTGGCGCAGCGCCGGCTCTTCGCGCAGTGCGTCGGCAATGGTCAGGCCGGCCTCCGGTCCGAAGGCCATGCCGACCGCCACGGCACGGTTGAGCTCCACCACGGGCGAGGGCGCGGCCTGCGCCAGCGCGTCGTAGAGCGCCGCGATGGCGGGCCAGTCGGTGTCGGCTGCGCGCGGTGCGCGGGCATGGCAGGCGGCGATGGCGGCCTGCAGCGCGTAGCGGCCGAGCGGCTCGCGCCGTTGGCCGGACAGCGCCATGGCCCGCTCGAGCGCGGCCAGGCCGCGGCGGATCAGCAGGCGGTCCCAGCGGCTGCGGTCCTGCTCGGCCAGCAGCACCGGCCGGCCCTGCGCATCGACCCGCGCGGCGTTGCGCGAGGCCTGCAGCTCCATCAGGGCCAGCAGGCCTGCCACCTCGGGCTCGGCGGGCGCCAGTGCGGCCAGCATGCGGCCCAGGCGCAGCGCCTCGTCGGTGAGCGCGGGGCGCATCCAGTCCTCGCCGGCGGTAGCGGTGTAGCCCTCGTTGAAGATGAGGTAGACCACCTCCAGCACCGACTCCAGGCGCTCGCCCAGCACGGCGCCGCGCGGCAGCTCGAAGGGCACGCGCGCCTCGCGCAGGCTGCGCTTGGCGCGCACGATGCGCTGGGCCACGGTGGGCTCGGGCACCAGATAGGCGCGGGCGATCTCCTGCGTGCTCAGCCCCCCCAGCAGCTTGAGCGTGAGCGCCACGCGGGCTTCGGTGGACAGCACCGGGTGGCAGGCGGTGAAGACCAGGCGCAGCAGGTCGTCGCCGATCTCGTCGGCCCGCGCGGCGTCGAGGGCGTCGGTGAAATCGGGCACGATCAGTGCCTCCCGGGCCTGAAGGTCCAGGCCCAGTTCCTCCAGCTTCCCGGCCGCCATGCGGCGATGGCGCAGCCCGTCGAGCGCACGGTGCTTCGCGGTGGCCATGAGCCAGGCGCCGGGGTTGTCGGGCATGCCCTTGCGCGGCCAGGTTTCCAGCGCGCTGACGAGCGCATCCTGCGCCAGTTCCTCGGCCGTGCCGATGTCGCGCACCAGGCGCGCAACGCCCGCGACGATCCTGGCGGACTCGATGCGCCAGACGGCGGCGATGGCGTCATGGTGGGCGGACATCGGCCTTCGCGGATCGGGCGGCAGGCGCTGTGTCAGGGCTGCGAAGGGGCCGCCGACATATCCATGTACACGAGTTCCCACATGTGCCCATCCAGGTCCGTGAAGCCGTGGCCGTACATGAAGCCATGGTCCTGCGGCGGCTGCGGTGCGGTGCCGCCGGCGGCCAGTGCCTTGCGCACGAGGGCGTCCACCTCCTCGCGGCTCTCGCATGACAGGCAGACCAGCACCTCGGTCGCCTGGGTGGCGTCGGCCACCGGCTTCTTCGTGAAGGTCTGGAAGAAGGGCTCGACCAGCAGCATCACGTAGTTGTGCTGCTCGCTCACCACCATGCAGGCGCCCTGCTCGTTGGTGAACTGCGGGTTGAAGGAGAAGCCCAGGCTTTTGAAGAAAGCCTGGCTGCGCTCCATGTTCTGGATGGGCAGGTTGACGAACATCTGGCGGGACATGGCGGACTCCTTCAGCGAATGGATTTGTGGGAAAGAACGGCGGCGAGCCGGTCTAGGTTCGGCACGGCCAGCACCCGCAGGCCCGGCACCGCGAGGCCCATGGTCTTGGCGGCGCTCATTTCTGGCTCGGTGTGTTCATCTGGCGGAAGCGCTCGACCTCCTGCCCGGGCTCGAAGTCGTCCAGCTCATAGAGCTGGCGCACCTCGACCACCGCGGGCGCATCGCGCCCGACCGGGTTGGGAAAGCGGCGCGACCATTCCAGCGCTTCTTCGCGCGAGCGGACCTGGATGATCGTGAAGCCGGCGATCAGCTCCTTGGCTTCGGCAAAGGGGCCGTCGACGACGGTGCGCTTGTGCCCGTCGTAGTGGATGCGCCAGCCCTTGCGGCTGGGCTGCAGGCCGCTGGCGTCGAGCAGCACGCCGGCCTTGGCCAGTTCTTCGTGGAAGTCGGCCATGTCCTGCATCAGCTGCGCGTCGGGCGTCTGCGGCGTGGTCTCGGCCTCGAACCCGGGCGTGGACTTGACGATGATCATGAAGCGCATGTCAGGCCTCCTCGAGAGTGGCAATGTCGAGCCGGGTCATGCCCATGACCGCCTTGATGACGCGCTGCGCGCGTGCCGGCTCGGCCATCAGGCGCGGCAGCGACGCCGGCACGATCTGCCACGACAGGCCGAAGCGATCCGTCAGCCAGCCGCATTGCCCGGTCTGGCCGCCTTCCGACAGCTTGTGCCAGAAGCGGTCCAGCTCGTCCTGGTCCTGGCAGTGCACCATGAGCGAGATGGCGGGCGAGAAGTGGAAGACCGGCCCGCCGTTGAGCGCGAGGTAGTCCTGGCCGTCGAGCTCGAAGCTCACCGTCAGCACCGTGCCCGCGGGCAGGGGCGCACCTTCGCCGTAGTGGGTGACGGCCTTGATCCGCGCGTTGGGAAAGACCGAGACATAGAAGTGGGCCGCCTCGTAGGCCTGGCGGTCGAACCAGAGGCATGGGCTTGTGCGTGGCATTGCTTCGCTCCTGTGAAGGCGGACGTCTGCGGCATGCAGTGTCTCGCTACTCCTGCGACGAAGGAAGCGCCGTGTTTTCGACACGGCCCGGATAAGTACTTACCCTAGGCTTCGTAACAGGGCGCGAGCGCGCGCACTTCCACCGTGCACCAGGCGGCGGCCGGGCAGGCCTGGGCGATGGCGATGGCCTCGTCGCGGGTGGCGCAGTCCAGCAGGAAGAAGCCGCCGACCATCTCCTTGGCCTCGGCGAAGGGGCCGTCCAGCACCTGGGCGCGGCCATCGCGCACCTGCACCCGGGCGGCGTCGCGCTGCGAGGCCAGCGATTCGGCGGCCCGCAGCAGGCCGCGCGCCTGCAGGTCAGCGCCAAAGCGCTGCATCTGCGCATAGGCTTCGCGGCCCTCCTCGTCGGTACGTGCGGCGGCTGCGCCGGCGGCTCGTGGATCAGCAGCATGTAGGGCATGGACGTTCTCGCAGGCAGGGACTTCCGGGCCAGGGCCGGACGCGGGACTTTACCCTGGCCCTGCCCGCCAGCCCCCTGTGCGCCGCGCGCCAGGGCCGTGGCATCTATCAAATAGATAGCAGGCAGCCAAGGCAGTACCTTGGCTACAGGCACTTTTCATTGAAATGGCCGGCGGGCAGACGATCAGGGTGCCAGCAGGCGGTTGATCATGCGGGCCAGGCGCAGGCCGGCGCGTACCAGTTGCTGGTCGCGGTCCTGCGCCACCATCTTTACGTAGTCCGGCCCGAGCTTGGCGCCCTGCGGCACCCAGTAGCCGGGCTTGTTGGCGATGGCATGGGCCTCCAGGGCCCAGCAGCTCACCTGCGTCTTCGGCTCCTGGCAGCGGTCCAGCAGCACATTGGCGCGGCCGCTGTCGATCCACTGCACGGTCAGCGCATCCAGCAGCTCGCCCCAGGAGTAGTACGGCGGCGGCCGGAAGATGCCGCCGTCCCACACCGAATGCAGGTTGGCGTTGGGCTCGGCGCTGCACTTGCCGGCGGCCTCGTCGCAGGGGAAGAAGACCTTCACGCCATTGCCGCCGGCTTCCTCGTCCACGGTGTGCATGGGCTGGTGGATGTCGCCGACGAAGTGCACCAGGAACTTCAGCGCATCGCGGCGCACCGCGCGCGGCGCGGTCTTGTCCCCGACGATGGCAGCGTTCTGCTCGATGGCCAGGACCACGCAGTCGTCCTTCACAGGCGCCCCGGTCTTGGGCCGGTAGACGCAGTCGTGCGCCTGGTCGTAGGTGCTCTGGCTGAGCGGGATATCGACGAAATGCCAGCCGTAGGTATCGGGGCGGCTGCCGTGCGCGACCGTATCCGCCCAGTTGGCCACCGAGGCCAGCGACACGCCCGGGCCCAGGATGTCCTGCGCGATGACGCGGTGCGCCTGGGCGGACAGATTGCGGTCGGCCAGCTCGCCGACGATGGAGTGGCCCTCCTGCCCCCAGGCCCACGCAAACGTTGGCGCCATCGCAACCGCCACAGATATCCAGAACTTTCTCATGCCATGCCTTCTTCCATTGATGAACCGCGGCCCGTGCCGCGGCAGCACCACGGAATGGTGCATGGCGGTTGTGACAGTACGGAGGAGCGGCGCCAGGAATGCCCCCGAACGAGGCACGGAACCGCCCCTCGCCGTGCCCTGGCCCGCCGCAGTCCCTGCTGCAGCAACCGCCGTGCCAGGCGCTAGAGCTTGATGCCCGAGGCCCGGATCACCGGCGTCCACTGCGCGCGGTAGGCCGCCAGCATCTTCGCCGCCTGCTCCGGCGTGCTGCCGATGGCGTCGAGTTCGGCGGCGGCGAACCGGGCGCGGGTGTCTGGCTCTGCCATGGCACGGTGCACCGCGTCGCCGATGATGCGGATGCGGTCGGCCGGCATGGCAGCGGGCGCGTAGAGCACATTCCAGCCGACCGCCGACAGGTTGAGCCCCACCTCCTTGAAGGTCGGCACCTCCGGCAGCGTGGCGCTGCGGCGGTCCGCCGAATTGGCCAGGATGCGCAGCTTGCCGGCCTTGTGCAGCGGCTCCAGCGCGTCGATGGTGTCCACCGCGATCGGCACGTGGCCACCCATCAGGTCATTGGCCAGCGGGGCCGAGCCGCGGTAGCCGGCCACGGGCATGTCGATCTTCAATTGCTGGGCCAGCATCAGCGCAAAGAAGTGCGGCAGGCTGCCGGTGGCCGGCACGCCGACGGTGATCTTGTCCTGGTTGGCCTGCATCCAGCCGCGCAGCGGGCCGAACTCGCGCACCGGCACCGCCGGGCCCACGGCCACGCCGAAGGCATAGCGGGTGATCTCCGACAGCGGGCGGTAGTCGCGCTCGACGTCATAGCCCTCTTCCTTCACCAGCAGCGGCGCCACCAGCATCGGCGCCGGGTTGGCCAGCAGCAGCACATTGCGCGCAGCCGGCTCGCGATGGACCTGCTGCACCGCCAGCCGGCCGCCCGCGCCGACGCGGTTCTCCACCACCACCGTCACGCCCAGCAGCGGCTGCAGGGCATTGGCCAGCAGGCGTGCTGCGCGGTCGGTACCGCCGCCGGGCGGATAGGGCACCACGATGCGCAGCGTGCCGCCTTCGATCTCGGCCGGTCCCTGCGCGTGTGCCGCAGCCGCCGCCCACGCCGCCAGCCCCGCCACCGCCTGCCGTCTCGTCCATCCCATGTGCGTTGCTCCTGATGCAAGAAAAAAGAGGCACTGTAGTGCGGCGGTTATATCTTGCCGTTATGAGTTAAGAACGCGGCCATGCCCCATAGTGCCGCCAGGCCCTGCACGCCGAGACGAGACCCATGCCAACGCCTTCCCCCGCCGCCTCTCCAGCCCTGTCCCTGCCGGCAGACCGCCTGGCGGCCTTCCGTGCCGAAGCCGGGCACACCAGCGGCATCGACCTGCCCGCCTACGCCGCCGATGGCCGCGACTGGCGCGACCCCATTTTCGGCCTGGGGCCGCCGCAGGCGCCGCTCTGCATCTTCGGCCGCGACCCGGGCCGCACGGAGGTGGCCCACGGCCAGCCCTTCGTCGGCCGCGGCGGGCAACTGGTACGCGCAGCATTGCACCGGCAGCTGCACGGCGCCCAGGCGCAAGCCCCCAGCTTCGACGAAGCACTTGCCGCCGGCGCGCAGGTGTTCTGGCTCAACACCGTGCCCTACAAGCCCGTCGGCAACAAGGCCTGGCCAATGGCCGTCAAGCGCCGCTTCCAGCCGCTGGTGGCGGCGCTGCTGATGGACCTGTGGCATGGCGGCACGGTGCTGGCACTGGGGAAGGAGGCCTTCTTCTGGTTCGGCATCGGGCAGGACGCCGCGGTGCAGACTGCGCTCGACGCGTTCTGGGCGCGGGAGGACCGCTACACGGCCACGCTGTCGATCGACTACCGCCACGGCGGCCGGTCACGCATCCTGGCGCTGGCGCCGCTGCCGCATCCGTCGCCAGCCAATGCGGTGTGGTTCGCACGCTTTCCCGGTTTGCTCGCGGCCCGGCTGGCGCAGCTGGCCGGCCGCTGAGCGCATCCCGCGCTCAGGCGCCTGCCGCCGGCACGGCCCTGGCCGCCACGAGGCCGCGCGTCTCCGCGGCGGAATAGCCGATGCTGCGCAGCACGCTCGCCGCATCGGCATTGAAACTGCGCGGGTTGCCGCCGGGCGCTCCCGGCGTCGTGCGCAGGCGCACCGGCAACCCGACGCCGCGGTAGCCCTCGCGCTGCACCAGCATCTGCCGGTGCCGGGCGTGGGGTTGCGCAAAGGCCTCTGCCACGGAGTTCACGGGGCCGGCCGGGACGCCCGCGCGCATGAGCGCATCGCACAGCGCCTGGCGCGGCCAGCTGCCGATCGCGCTCTCTATCTCGCACTTGAGCTCGTCCCGGTGTGCGATGCGCAGCGCGTTGTCCCGGAATCTCTCGTCTCCCGCCAGCCCGGGGCGCTCGACCACGGCGCAGAATTTCTCGAACTGGCCGCGGTTCATGATGCCCAGGAAGACCTCGCCGTCCTGGCACCTGAAGCGGTCGTAGGGCGCGATATTGGGGTGGGCGCTGCCCAGCAGCCCCGGCACCGTGCCCGACTGGAAATAGTTGGTGGCATGCGGCACCAGCAGGCTCAGCGCCGTGTCGAACAGCGTCACCTCCACGCGCTGCCCCGCGCCGGATGCATTCCGGCTGTGCAGCGCCAGCAGGATGCCGGTCAGCGCGGTGTAGGCCGTCAGGTGGTCGACGATGGGCACGCCTATGCGCGTCGGCCCGCTGGCCGCATCGCCATTGATGCTCATGAGCCCACACATGGCCTGCAGCACGGCGTCGTAGCCGGGCAGGCCGCCCAGCGGGCCGTCCGCGCCGAAGCCGCTGATGCTGCAGTGGATGAGGCGGGGAAAGCGCTCCTTGATCCACCCGTCGTAGCCGAGGCCCCACTTCTCCATGGTGCCGGGCAGGAAGTTCTCGACCAGCACATCGGCGTCCTGCAGCAGGCGCTCCAGCACCGTGCGGCCGGCGGCCTGTGTGAGGTCGATGCTGATGCACTGCTTGCCACGGTTGATGGCGTTGAAGTAGGCGGCATCGCCCTTCTCGTCGAAGGGCGGCCCCAGCGTGCGCGTGTCGTCGCCCGTGGGCGGCTCGACCTTGATCACCGCGGCGCCATGGTCCGCCAGCATCTGCGTGCACATCGGCCCCGCCAGGACCCGCGACAGATCCACCACCCGAATACCGGCGAGCGCTCCTTGCATATCTGTGCCTCTGCTTGTCTCTTTGTATTCATGCAACCGAACCACGGGCGGGGAGCTTACTCCCCGCGCCCGAGCTGCGCTGCCTAGCCGCGGCTCGGCAGCTCGACCACGCCGGAGCCGACCACGGACAGCTCGTCGTCCTGGTTGCGCGCCTCCTGCGCGATCTCGACCAGGTGCTTGCCGCCCTCGACGTACTTGCGCTTGACGCTGCCCTTGATGAACAGCATGTCGCCCTCGGGGTTGTGGCGGCGGATCTTGCAGCTGGCCTGGCGCAGGAAGCCGTCGTCGCCCATCCAGTTGGTGAGGTGGTGCGTGAGCCACGAGGTGCGCTCCGGGCCGTAGTCGTAGGCACCGGGCGCGCCAACTTCCAGTGCAAAATCTTCTTCCCAGTGCACGCGCTCGGGCACGTCGGGGATGCCAAAGCGGTTGGTGATGCCCACGCCCGGGTGCGCGTCGATCAGCTTCCACGCCAGCTTGTTGGCGCGGATGTACAGGCCGCCCCAGCCCTGCGCATAGGCGATGAAGCCGGTCACCGTCATCGGCCCCTTGAACATCACGGGCAGCGCCTCGCCCTCGGCCACATCCTCCCAGTAGCGTGGCTGCGCGCCGCGCACTTCCTCGCCGCGGTAGAGCTTGTAGGCCTCGGCGATTTCCTCGGGCGAGTAGCGCCGCGGCGTGCGCGCGCGCACTTCCTTGTACTTGGTGCCCTGCTCGCGCGCATGGTCGCGCTCGGTGCGGAAGCACCAGCTGTCGGCCTCCGACACCTTGTCGCCCTTCTGGTTGTAGAAGTCGACGTGGTAGATCTGCTGCACGGCACGGCCGGCAAAGCGGGTCTCGTGCTCGATCAGCTCCTTCAGGTAGGCCTCGGTGCGGATCTCGTCATTGCGCTGGATGTTCTTGTGCCAGGTCCAGTCCGAGCCCGACCACATGGCGTGCACGCCCGGCAGGCCGCCGACGTAGCCCGATACGATGCGGCTGGTCGAGAACAAAAAACTGGGCAGCGCCAGGATGCCGCCATGGCGCGTCTTGGCGGCATAGACCGGGTCGCACCACAGCGGGTTGTCGTCGCCGATGCCGTGCGCGTAGTGGCGGATGTTGTCGCGCGTGGCCTCGTAGCACCAGGGCTCCTGCGTGTTCTCTATCTTCTGGCCGATGCGCTGGCGCAGCTCATCGAGGCCGCGTTCGGTGATCTTGGGGAAGGTTCTTTCGGCTAGTAGCGCGGACATGCTTGTCTCCTGATGGTGGTTGGGTAAAAAATCAGACGCTCGCGGCCTGCTGCTCGCGGTCTCTCAGCATCTTTCGGTGCACTTTTCCGGCGGGTGTCTTGGGCAGGTCGGCGACGAAGACCACGTGGCGCGGGTATTCGTGCTGGCTCAGGCGGCTGCGCACCAGCTCCTGGATCTCCTTGGTGAAGGCATCGCTGCCCGCGCGCCGGGTGACAACAAAGGCCTTCACGACCTGGCCGCGCAGCTCGTCTGCCACGCCTATGGCGGCGGCCTCCTGCACGTCGGGGTGCTTCAGTACCGCGTCTTCGATCTCGACCGCGCTCATGGTCCAGCCGGCGGAGATGATCACGTCGTCGGCACGGCCTGCGTGATAGAAGTAGCCGTCCTGGTCGACGCGGCCCAGGTCCTTGGTCGCGACCCAGGCGCCGCCGCGCCAGAGCTTGAGCTCGCCCACCACGCCGGGTGCGCAGGGCTTGCCTGCAGGGTCCTGCACCTCGACGCGTCCTCCGGGGATCGGCTTGCCAAGCGATCCATGCTTGACCTGGAAGTCCTTTGCGCCGGGATAGTTCACCAGGATCACGCCGATCTCGGTCGTGCCGTACATACTGCACACCGCGCAACCGAAGGTCTTCTTGACGAAGTCTTCGGTCTCGCTGTCCATGGGCTCGCCGGTGAAGGACAGCTTCTCCAGGTAGTACTTGTATTTGTCCGAGGCGCCGGAGTTGCGCATCATGCGGAAATGCGTCGCCGCCGCAGAGATGTTGTTGAAGCGGCCATGCTGCAGCGCCTTGAGCAGGCGCGCGGCATCGAACTTTCCCGAATAGGCGCCTATGGTCACCCCCAGCGCCAGCGGTGCCAGCGTGCCGTGCCAAAGCCCGTGCCCCCAGGCCGGCGACGATGGACAGAAGAAGCGGTCACCCGGCCGAATCCCGGTGCCGTACAGCGCCGCCAGCATCAGCGTGACCAGCGCCCGCTGCTTGTGCTTGACGGCCGCGGGCAGCTCCCGGGTGGTGCCGGAGGTGTACTGGAAGATCGCATCGTCGTCCGCGCCGGTGCTGACCTCGAAGCTGTCCGGGAAGACGCTCAGTGCTGCGGCAAGGCCTTCGTCCGCGATGAAGACCTCGACCCCGTCGATGCCCGCGGAGACCTGCGCCTTCTCTGCGTTGGTGACCAGGATCTTCGGCCTGCAGTCCTCCACCCGCAGGCGGATGCCGTCCGGCCCGAACAGGGTGAACAGCGGCACCACGATGGCGCCCGCCTTGATCGCGCCGAAGATGGCGGCGTAGAAGGCCAGGGATGGCTCCAGCATCACCGCCACGCGGTCGCCGCGCTGGATGCCGCGCGCTACCAGCAGGTGGGCGAAGCGGCTGGACAGGCGCGACAGGCTCTTGAAGCTGATGACCTCTTCACTGCCGTTGGCGTGTGCCACGACGATGGCGACCTTGTCGCCCGAAGCATGCCGGTCCACGCACTCGTGCGCAATGTTGAAGGCCTCGCGGTTGCCGTCGAACAGTTCCCAGAGCTTCTCCGGGGTGCAGTGCTTCTGTGCGTCCGCGAACAGGGTGTAGTCGGTGAGTTTTTTCATCTGCTTCAGGGCGTCTGGCGATGGCCTCACTATGCGATTCGCACCCTGCTTTTGTCAAATGCAACATATATTTGTACATAGACAAAACACTAGAACACCGCATTCCTAGAATACGGGCGATTCATCACTCCCTGAAAGAGGCACCCCATGACGGACTTGAGCGAGCAACAGGCCGGCCTGCACGCGGCCGGATGGAAGCCGGCCCGATCGGCAGGCGCCTTCATGGCGCTGGCGGGCCCGCTCTGGGTCCGGCAGGAAGGCCAGGCCTGGGCCTATGGCGTGCTGGCGGCCGCGCAGCACCTGAACCCGGCGGGCATGGTGCACGGCGGGCTGCTCGCAAGCCTGATGGACCACGCCCTGAGCGCCATCGCCTGGGAGGCGGCGGATCGGGCGCCTTGCGTGACGCTGCAGCTCGACACGCACTTCCTGTCGCCAGCGCAGGCCGGCGAACTGATGGAGGTGCGCGGCCAGGTGCTGCGCCGCAGCGCCGGCCTGGTCTTCCTGCGCGGCAGCCTCTGTGTGGGCGAGCGGCAGGTGCTGGCGGCACAGGCCTTGATGAAGATCCTGGCCCGGTAGCTCCGTTTTTCTACATTTGTACCAATACAAATTATTGTCGTATTTGACAACTCAAATCACGACTTCCATACTGGCCCCGAAGCCACCCGGGATGGACTGAAGCCCCTGCGCAGCAAGGACCAGCCGCCATGGATGGAGGCACAGCCGGTAAACGCGGAGCCCCGCCACAGGGGCCACGGGGCTAGGCCATAGCTGCCTTCAACAGGAGACAAGAAATGACACCATGGAAGCTGCTGCTCGCAGGCTGTGCATTGGCGGGCGCGTCGCTCGCCGCGATGGCGCAGGCCTACCCGACCAAGCCGATACGCATCATCGTGGCCTACCAGGCGGGCCAGGGCACCGACATCGCCACCCGCTACCTGGCCAACCAGCTGGCCAAGGAGCTGGGCCAGCCCATCTTCATCGACAACCGGCCGGGCGCGGGCGGCAACCTGGGCACCGAGATCGCGGCAGACGCGCCGGCCGATGGCTACACGCTGACCATGGGCACCAATGCCACGCATGCGGTCAACGCGTTCCTCTACGCCGGCGTGCGCGTGCGGCCCGAGCGTGACTTCGAGCCCATCGCCCTGGTCGGCACCTTTCCGATGGTGCTGGTGGTCAACGCCAACTCTTCCCTGCGCTCCGTCGATGACCTGGCCAGCGCGGTCAAGGGCAATGCGCGCTCGGCCGACATTGCCACGCCGAGCACCACGGCGCGCCTCGTCGTGGAACTGCTGAAGGAGCGCACCGGCCTGGGGTTCTTCCCCGTCCCGTACAAGGGTTCTGGCACGGCGATGACCGATGTGCTGGGCGGCCAGCTGCCGATGCTGATCGACACGCCCACCGCTCTGCGCGCGCAGATCGGCGCGGGCCATGTGCGGGCCATCGCAGTCACATCCGCCGTTCCCAGCGGGCTGGTGCCCGGCATCAGGCCGGTCGCGGAGCAGGGCTATCCCGGCTTCGAGGTCGTGGCCTGGAATGCGCTGTATGCGCCGCGCGGCACGCCTGCGGCCATACTGGATACGCTGAACGCCGCCATCAACAAGATCCTCGGCCGGCCCGAGACCCGGCAGCAGTTGCTGGAGTACGGCTTCGACCCCGCAGGCGGCAGCCGGCAGCAACTGGCGGACTTCGCGCAGGCCGAGCGAAGGAAATGGGAGCCGCTCATCAAGGCGGCCGGGCTCAAGGCCGACTGACGGCCATGCAACCCCGCACGGACATCTTTGCCGGGGTTGGCAGCCCCTGGCACAGCCTCGTGGAGCGCACGGCATCTGGGATAAGCTTGCGCAAGCCCAACGCCCGCGCAATGAAGACAAGCCCAGCCCCCACCGCGACAGCCCCGATGCAGGAAGCGACGACCAGGAAGCCGGTCCGCGTCCGGCCGGTGCCGGGCGTCACGCGCGCCATTGCCATCCTGCGGCTGCTGGGCCGCTCGCCCCAGCCGATGGGAGTGAAGGCGATTGCCGATGCGCTGGAACTGGTCCCCAGCACCTGCCTGCACATCCTGCGTGCGCTGGTGGCCGAGGAACTGGTGCGCATCGACAGCGACACCAAGCGCTACTCGCTGGGCACCGGCATGCTGAGCCTGGCGCGCAGCGCCATCGAGAGCAGCAGCTTCGCCAGCCTGGCCCAGCCTGTCCTCGATGCCCTGGCCCACGAGTGGAACGTGACCATGATCGGGGTCGAGACGCCCGACATCGACCACATGGTCGTGCTGGCCCTGTCCCGCTCGCGCGCGCCGTTTCGCCTGCATGTGGACGTGGGCAGCCGTTTTCCCGCACTGGTCAGCGCCACCGGCCGGCTGGTGGCCGCCTTCAGCGACGAACCCTGGCCGCAGATCGAGAAGCGCTTCAAGGCCGTGCGCTGGGACAAGCCGATAGAGCTGGCCACCTGGAAACGCGAGGTCGAGCTGGTGCGCAAGCGGGGCTTCAGCATAGACCGCGGCAACTACATGAGCGGCGTGACCGTGATCGCCGTGCCGCTGCTCGATGCCACGCAGCGGGTCAGCCACACGCTGGTGGCCACGGGGCTGTCCGACAACCTGTCGGGCGCCGCCGGCACGGAACTGGCCAAGGCCATGAAGAAGGAAGCGGACGGCCTGTCGGCGCTGCTGCCCTCCAGCCGATGAGCGCCACCGGCACGGCAACACCCGCGGACGGGGTGCTTGCGCCGGAACTGGTCCTGCGCGTCATCCCCATGCCGGCGGACACGCACCTGGGCGACCAGGTGGCGGGCAGCTGGATGCTCTCCAAGCTCGATTCCGCCGGCAGCGTGCTGCCCATGCGCGCCACACGCGGGCGCGTGGTGCTGGTGGCCATCGAGAAGCTCGCCTTCACGCACCCGGTCAAGACGGGCGATCTGGTGTCTTTCTATGCCACGCTGCTGCGCGTGGGCACGACCTCCGTCAGTGTGCAGGTCCAGGCACTGACCGAGCGCCGCGGCAGCAGCGGCAGCGCCACGCCGGTGACCGAAGCCGTCATGACCTACGTCGCCATCGACGACCAGGGCGCGCCCGTGCGGGTCCAGCCCCCGGCGGCCTGAGCCGGTGACCCTGCCGTGCCAGCCCAGGGGCACGGGCATGGGACACAGGAATCGCTCCGGCCCCGTAAACTGGCTGCGTGCCCGACATCTCTCTACCCTCTTTCGAACTCCACCGCCGCATCGCCCTGCTGGGCGCAGCGGGCTGGCTGCTGGCGCCCCCTGCGCAAGCCCGCGCCAGCACCGTCCCCGACGACGATTGGCCGCGCAACGCCCAGGTTCCCGGTGGCGTCGCCCGCCTCTCGCTCGGCCCGGCCGCGACACGGCCAATAGCCCGCAGTGGCGATGTGCCGGTGCTGGTGCTGGGTGACGCCATCGAATGGACAGCCCTGGTCGGCATTCCACTGGCTGCACTGCCGGGCGAGGCAGAGATCATGGTGATGGACACGCAAGGCGGAACGCCGCGGCGCGTGGGCTACCGCATTGCCCCCAAGCGCTATGTGGAGCAGCGCCTGCAGGTGGCGCCGGGCACGGTGGATCTCTCGCCCGCCAACCAGGCGCGCTATGAACGCGAGCGCGAGCATCTGGCCACCGTCATGGCGACCTTCACCGAGCCCCTGCCGCAGGCCCTGCGCATGAGGGTGCCGGTACCGGGCCGGCGTTCCAGCTCGTTCGGGCTGCGCCGCGTGTTCAACGGCCAGTCGCGCAATCCGCACAGCGGCATGGATATCGCGGCGCCCACCGGCACGCCGGTACACGCGCCACTGGCAGGCCGGGTGATCGACACGGGGGACTATTTCTTCAACGGCAACACGGTGTGGCTCGACCACGGCGGCGGGCTGCTGAGCATGGTCTGCCACCTGAGTGCGATCGAGGTGAAGCCGGGCGATCGGGTGCAGACCGGCGACCGCTTCTGCGCCGTGGGCGCCACCGGCCGCGTGACCGGGCCGCACCTGCACTGGTCGGTGATGCTCAACCGGGCGATGGTGGACCCGGCGCTGTTCATTGGGGCTTGAGCGTCAGACCGAGGAAAAGTCCGGCCGGCGCTTCTGCATGAACGCGCTGAATGCCTCCTTGGCGGCCGGCTCGCGCAGCATGCGGCCGAAGATGGCGCCTTCGTCGTCCATCTGCTGCGCCACCAGCGCGGCCTGGCCCTTCTTCATGAGGCGCTTGGTCTCCACCAGCGAGGACAGCGGCTTGGCCGCGAGCTTCTTCGCCTGCGCCTGGGCGATGCCATTGGCCTCGGTGGGCGGCACCACGCGGTTGACCAGGCCGACCTCCAGTGCCGCCTCGGCAAAGAAGGGCTCGCCCAGCAGCAGCGCCTCGGCCGCGCGGTGGTAGCCGAACATCTGCGGCAGCAGCAGGCTGGAGCCCCCCTCGGCACACACGCCCAGGTTCACGAAGGGCAGCGAGAACGCCGCGTTGTCGCCCGCATAGACCAGGTCGCAGTGCAGCAGCAGCGTCGTGCCGATGCCCACGGCCGGCCCGCAGACGGCGGCCACCAGCGGCTTGGAGAAGCTGGCAATGGTGTGCAGGAAGCGGAAGGCCGGCGATACGCTGCTGCCCGCGGCGCTCTGCGACGCGCCACCCGCCGCCGCCAGAAAATCACCTACGTCATTGCCCGCGCTGAAGATGGTCGGGTCGCCCTGCAACACGACCACGCGCACGGCGGTGTCGGCGTCGGCCGCCAGCAACGCGTCGGCCAGCGTGGTGTACATGGCGCCGGTGATGGAATTCTTCTTGTCCAGGCGGTTGAAGGTCAGCGTGGTCACGCCGGCTTCGGTGTGGATCAGGATGTCGCTCATGGGGTCTCCTCAGAAGGCAAATCGGTCGAGTCTAAGGGTGGCTACTGCTTGAAGTAGACGATCTGGTGGCTGGTGGCCAGTACGGTGCCGGCCTCGTTCCAGAGCTGCGCGTTCTGGTCGAAGAAGCCGTTGCGGAACTCCTGCGCGCGCGCCTGGCCCAGCAGGTATCCGGTGCCGGTCTGCGCCAGCTCGGCCGCGCCGGCATGGAAGTAGGTGGTGATGGACACCGTACCGGCAGGCACCTGCGTGGCGCGGCGCAGCCAGACGCGCGGAAAGAACACATCGGACAGGGCCGCGAGCGAGCAGAAGTCCAGCGGGCGCGGCTCGGCGTCGCGCATCCAGAGCTGCGAGACGCTGTCCTCGCCCTGCCCATCCCAGCGCCGCGGCACCGGGCCGCGCACCGGCCGCATCTCGTAGCGGCGCACCCATTCCACGCCCGAGAACAGCGTGACCGGCTCCACCGTGGCCGGCGCGGGCACGGCGGGCATGGGCACATCGCTCAGGCTCCAGGTGTCGCGGCGCGCGGCGGTCACGACCGTGGCTGTGGTCGCGACCACCGGCTGGCCATCGTCGCCCGGCTGGGTCTGGGTGATGCTCCAGTGCTGCGTCGAGCGGTTGGTGCGCACCGGCCGGGCCTCGACCTCGAACGGCGCGGCCGTGAGCGCGCCCGCGTAGTTCACCGTCAGCGATAGCGGCGTGCCCAGCAGCTCGGGATGCAGCAGCACGGCCTGCAACAGCGTGGCCGCCGTGCTTCCGCCAAACGGCCCGACCATGTTCCAGTAGGCCGCGTGCGGCGTGCCACGCCAGCGGTGCTCGCCAGCAGCTTGCAACTGCAGGGCTTCGTCGAAGGGATGGGTACTCATAGGGCCAAGTGTGCTGCGCCCGCGGGCCGCGGGCAGTCGTGTGGGGGACGCCACGCCTGCAGCTGCCGCGTAGCTATCAAAAGAGTAGCTAATAGTCCAGGAAGAATAAGGACTACAGGCACTTTTCTTCTAAATTATCGAAACATCAGACACGTTCAAATATGCCTGCGGCGCCTTGCCCCATACCCACGCACATCGTGACCATGCCGTACTTCAGCTGCTTACGGCGCAGCGCATGCACCACGGTGGCCGCGCGGATCGCGCCGGTGGCGCCCAGCGGGTGGCCCAGCGCAATCGCGCCACCCATGGGGTTGACCTTGGCCGGGTCCAGGCCCAGCGTGTTGACGACAGCCAGCGACTGCGCGGCAAAGGCCTCGTTCAGCTCGAACCAGTCGATGTCCTCGTGCTTCAGGCCGGCGTAGCGCAGCGCTGCCGGGATGGCCTCGATCGGGCCTATGCCCATGATGGCCGGCGGCACGCCCTTGCTGGCAAAGCTCACGAAGCGCGCCAGCGGCGTCAGGCCAAAGCGCTGCACCGCCGCGCCGCTGGCCAGCACCAGCACACCGGCACCGTCCGAGGTCTGCGAGCTATTGCCCGCCGTGACCGTGCCACGCGCGGCAAACACGGTGCGCAGCTTGGCCAGGCCTTCCAGGCTGGTGTCGGGGCGCGCGCCCTCGTCCAGGCTCACGGTGCGGGTCCTGGTCGTGACCTCGCCCGTTTCCAGGTCGGGCGTGCGCTCGGTCACCTCGATCGGCGTGATCTCGGCCGTGAAGTCACCGGCCGCCTGCGCCGCCAGCGCGCGCTGGTGCGACTGCAGCGCGAACGCATCCTGCGCCTCGCGCGAGACCTTCCACTGCTGCGCCACCTTCTCTGCCGTCAATCCCATGCCATAGGCAATGCCCACGTCGCCATCGCGCTCGAAGATGCTGGGCGAGAGCGAGGGCGCGTTGCCCATCATGGGCACCATGCTCATGCTCTCGACACCGGCGGCGATCATGACCTCGGCCTCGCCCACGCGGATGCGGTCGGCCGCCATCTGCACCGCAGACAGGCCCGAGGCGCAGAAGCGATTGACGGTGATGCCGCCCACGCTGGTCGGCAGCCCGGCCAGCACCGCCGCGATGCGCGCCACGTTCAGGCCCTGCTGCGCCTCGGGGATGGCGCAGCCGCAGACGATGTCCTCGATGGCCGCCGGGTCCAGCCCCGGCACCTGCGCCAGCGCGGCCTTGAGCGTGGTCGCCAGCAGGTCGTCCGGCCGGGTGTTGCGGAAGAAGCCGCGGTGCGATTTGCCAATAGGCGTGCGGGTGGCAGCGACGATGTAGGCGTCTTGTACTTGTTTGCTCATGTCCGTTCCTTCAATTGCGCACGGGCTTACCTGTAGAGAGCATCCCCATGATCCGCTCCTGCGTCTTGGGGTGCACGATCAGCGAGCAGAAGGCCTTGCGCTCCAGCGCCATCAGGTATTCCTCGGTCACCAGGGCGCCGGCGTCCACGTCGCCGCCGCACACCACGTGGGCGATCAGGCTGGCAATGTGGAAGTCGTGCGCGCTGATGAAGCCGCCGTCGCGCATGTTCACCAGCTGGCCCTTGATGGTGGCCGTGCCGCTGCGGCCCGCCACGCGGAAGGGCCGGCGCAGCGGTGCGCGCCAGCCGGCTTCGGCCATGGCCTTGGCTTCGTTCAAGGCCACGTAGAGCAGCTCGTCCTTGTGCGGCACGACGATGTCGCTGTCCAGCAGGTAGCCGAGCTTCTTCGATTCCAGCGCGCTGGTGCCGACCTTGGCCATGGCCGCGGCCGTGAAGCCTTCGGTGAGGAAGGGCAGCAGATCGGTGCCGGTGGAAGCCGCCGCGTTCTCGGCTGCGCGGCGGGCGATGTAGGTCAGGCCGCCGGCGCCTGGCACCAGGCCGACGCCGACCTCGACCAGGCCGATGTAGCTTTCCATCGCCGCCACGCGCCGGGACGAATACACCGCCAGTTCGCAGCCACCGCCCAGCGCCATGCCGCGCACCGCCGCCACCACCGGCACGCCGGCGTAGCGGATCTTGAGCATGGTGTTCTGCAGCTCTTGCTCCGCGCCCTCGATGGCGTCGGCACCGGCAACGACAAAGGCCGGCAGCATGGCCTGCAGGTCGGCACCGACCGAGAACATCTCGTCCGGCGACCAGATCACCAGGGCCTGGTACTCCTTCTCGGCCAGGTCCACTGCAGCGCTCAGCGCCTCGGCTACATCAGGGCTGATGGCGTGCATCTTGGAATGGATGCTGGCAATCAGCACCTGGCCGTCCAGCGTCCACACGCGCACATCGCCTTCGTCGCTGACGGTTGTGCCAGCCTTGCCGGCATCGACGGCGCTGGCGCCCAGCACGCTCTCCGGGAACAGCTGGCGCGCCTGCACCGGCAGCTTGCGCGGCGGCACGAACTTCTTCAGCGAGGGGCTCCACGACCCCTCGGGCGTATGCACGCCGCCGGCCTGGGCCACCGGACCTTCGAATACCCATTGGGGGAGCGACGCCTTCGACAGCGCCTCGCCCTTGTCGATGTCGTCCTGCACCATCTTGGCCACGTCGAGCCAGCCGGCTTCCTGCCACAGCTCGAACGGCCCCTGCCGCATGCCGAAGCCCCAGCGCATGGCCAGGTCCACGTCGCGCGCGCTTTCGGCAATATCGCCCAGGTGCACCGCGGCGTAATGGAAGCTGTCGCGCAGGATGGCCCACAGGAACTTGCCTTGCGCGCCTTCGCTGTTGCGCAGCAGCTTCAGGCGCTCGGCCGCGGGCTTCTTGAGCATGCGGCCATAGACCTCGTCGGCCTTGGCGCCGGCGGGCACGTAGTCGCCGCTCTTCAAATCGAAGCGCAGGATGTCGCGCCCCACCTTCTTGAAGAAGCCGGCCTTGGTCTTCTGGCCCAGGTTCTTCAGCTCCAGCAGCCTGGCCAGCACCGGCGGCGTGGCAAAGTTGGCGTAGAACGGATCGCTCTTCTCGTCCAGGTTGTCCTGCAGCGTCTTGACCACATGGGCCATGGTGTCCAGGCCCACCACGTCGGCGGTGCGGAAGGTGCCGCTGCTGGCGCGGCCCAGCTTCTTGCCGGTGAGGTCGTCCACCACGTCGGGCGTCAGGCCGTATTTCTCGACCTCCTTCAGCGTCGCCAGCATGCCGGCGATGCCGACGCGGTTGGCGATGAAGTTGGGCGTGTCCTTGGCGCGCACCACGCCCTTGCCCAGGGCGCGGGTGACGAAGGTCTCCAGGTCATCGAGCACCGGCGCATCGGTGCTGGGCGTGGCGATCAGCTCCACCAGGAACATGTAGCGCGGCGGGTTGAAGAAGTGGATGCCGCAGAAGCGATGCCGCAGCGCTTCAGGCACGGCCTCGCTCAGCTTGGTGATCGACAGGCCCGAGGTGTTGGAAGCCAGGATGGCATGCGGCGCCACGTGCGGCGCGATCTTCTTGTAGAGGTCGAGCTTCCAGTCCATGCGCTCGGCGATGGCCTCGATCACCAGATCGCATTCGCCCAGCCTGGCCAGGTCGTCGTCATAGTTGGCCTGCTCGATCAGCGCGGCGTCTTCAGGCACGCCCAGCGGTGCGGGCTTTTGCTTCTTGAGGTTGTCGATGGCGCGGCTGACGATGCCGTTCTTCGGGCCTTCCTTGGCCGCCAGATCGAACAGCACCACCGGCACCCGCACGTTGACGAGGTGCGCGGCAATCTGCGCCCCCATCACGCCGGCGCCGAGCACGGCGACTTTCTTTACTTGGAATCGGGACATGTCTTTTGTTCCTTTAATTTTTCAGCGCCCCACATCGCAAACACAGCGTGGCCCTTTCGCAGGACACCGCAGAACCGGCTTCGCCGGGCTGCTGGTGTCGCCCCCTGCAAGGGGGTTGGCGAAGACACGAAGTGCGAAGCCTGGGGGTGTGCGTCAATTGACGCGCGACCAAGTCTGCGTACGCCAGAACGGGCCCAGGTACCCACGCACTTCGAGCTTGGCGCCACCATCGATGGGCGTGAAGCTGGCGCGGTATTCCTTGCCGTTCTCGGGGTCGATGATCTTGCCGCCCTCCCACAGGTCCTTGCCATCGGCCTTCTTGCCGCCACGGATGATCTCCAGGCCCAGCATGGGCTGGTCCTTGCGGTCGTCGGAGCACTGGGTGCAGCGCTCGGCCTGGTCCACGCCCTTGCGCAGCAGCTTGCCGATGCGGCCGCTGAGTGCGCCGCCCTGATCGGCAATGACCACCTCGGACTTGGGATCGCCGGTTTTCTCGTCAAAGGTGCGCCAGGTCCCCACCGGCGTGACCTGTGCAGAGGCCAGGCCCGCGAACGCGCCCAGCAGCATGGCGGCAATGGTCTTCTTCATGTTTGTCTCCTTGTGGGATTCAGGCAAAAACGGCGTCGGTATCCATCAGCGATGCAGCGCCGGCGCGCGCCGTGCGCATCAGCGAAGCGGTCTCGGGGAACAGCTTGGCGAAGTAGAAGCGTGCGGTCTGCAGCTTGGCCTGGTAGAACGGGTCGGTGTCGCCTTCGGCTATCTTGCGCAGCGCCACCTGGGCCATGCGTGCGAAGAAGTAGCCAAACACCAGGTGGCCTGCCACGCGCAGGTAGTCGACCGCAGCGGCGCCCACCTCGTCCGGGTTCTGCGAGCCCTTGAAGCCGATCTCGGTGGTGAACTTGGTCATCTGGTCGCCCAGGTAGGCGATCGGGTTGATGAACTCGGCCATCTTCTCGTTCACGCCTTCTTCTTCCACCAGCTTGGCCACCAGCTTGCCGAACTTGCGCAGCGAGGCGCCGTTGTTACCCAGCACTTTGCGGCCCAGCAGGTCCAGCGACTGGATGGTGTTGGTGCCCTCGTAGATCATGTTGATGCGCGCATCGCGCACGAACTGCTCCATGCCCCATTCGTGGATGTAGCCATGGCCGCCGAACACCTGCTGGCACTGCGTGGTCGCGGTCCAGGCGTTGTCGGTGATGAAGGCCTTGACGATGGGCGTGAGCAGCGCCACCAGCTCGGCGCTGTCCTTGCGCACGCGCTCGTCGGGGTGGTGCAGTTCCTTGTCGATCAGCAGCGCGCAGTAGGTCGCCATGGCGCGGCCGCCTTCGGCGTAGGCCTTGGCGGTAAGCAGCATCTTGCGCACGTCGGGGTGCACGATGATCGGGTCGGCCGGCTTGTCCTTGGCCTTGGGGCCCGACAGGCTGCGCATCTGGATGCGGTCCTTGGCATAGGCCAGTGCGTTCTGGTAGGCCACCTCGGTCAGGCCCAGCGACTGGTTGCCCACGCCCAGGCGCGCCGCATTCATCATCACGAACATGGCCTGCAGGCCCTTGTTGGGTTCGCCCACCAGCGAGCCGGTGGCGCCGTCGATCACGATCTGCGCGGTGGCGTTGCCGTGGATGCCCATCTTGTGTTCCAGGCCGCCGCAGTAGATCGGGTTGCGCTCGCCCAGGGAGCCGTCGGCCTTTACATGGAACTTGGGCACGACGAACAGGCTGATGCCCTTGCTGCCCGGGGGCGCGTCCGGCAGGCGCGCCAGCACCAGGTGCACGATGTTCGATGTGAAATCGTGCTCGCCCGCACTGATGAAGATCTTGTTGCCAGTGATGCGGTAGCTGCCGTCGGCCTGCGGCTCGGCCTTGGTGCGCAGCAGGCCCAGGTCGGTGCCGCAGTGCGGCTCGGTCAGGCACATGGTGCCGGTCCACTCGCCGCTGGTGAGCTTGGGCAGGTAGAGTTTCTTCTGCTCGTCCGTGCCGTGTGCATGCAGGGCTTCGTAGGCGCCATGCGACAGGCCCGGGTACATGGTCCAGGCCTGGTTGGCCGAGTTCAGCATCTCGTAGAAGCACTGGTTCACGACGAAGGGCAGGCCCTGGCCGCCATAGGCGGTGTCGCAGGACAGCGCCGCCCAGCCGCCTTCCACGTACTTGGCATAGGCCTCCTTGAAGCCCTTGGGCGTGGTGACCTCGTGCGTGGCCTTGTCCAGCGTGCAGCCCTGCTCGTCGCCGCCCAGATTCAGCGGGAAGGTGACCTCGGCGGCGAACTTGCCGCCCTCCTCCAGCACCGCATTGAGCGTCTCGGCATCGACCTCGGCATGCGGCGGCAGGGCCTTGAACTCCTCGGTGACGTTCAGCACTTCGTGCAGGATGAACTGCATGTCGCGCAGCGGGGGGGCGTAGAGGGGCATGGTGTCTCCTTGAACGGATGGGGGATAAAAACGAAAAGGATCAGGACGCCAGCGCGGACTGGTTGCCGTAGCGCTGCAGGATGTTGTCGAAGCCCACCTGGGCCCGCGCCAGCGAGCGCGGCGAGCGCAGGAAGCGCGCCTCGTAGTGCAGCGCCAGGATCAGGCCGTGGATCTCATAGGCCATCTGGGCCTCATCCGCGTCGGCACGCAGATGGCCGGCTTCCTTGGCCTGGGTCAGCGCGCGGTGCAGGGCCTGCAGCCAGGTGCTGACCGAGCCGGCCAGCGCGTCGCGCACCGGGCCGGGCCGGTCGTCGAACTCGGCCGCGCCGCTGATGTAGAGGCAGCCTGAATCGATCTCGGCCGAGGTGCGCTTCATCCAGTTGGCAAACAGCGCGCGCAGGCGCGGCAGGCCGCGCGGCGCCTGCAGTGCGGGGTAGAACACCTCGGCCTCGAAGCGCGCGTGGTATTCGTTCACCACCGAGATCTGCAGCTCTTCGCGCGAGCCGAAGTGCGCGAACACGCCAGACTTGCTCATCTGCGTGACCTCGGCCAGCGCGCCGATGGACAGGCCCTCCAGCCCGATCTGCGTGGCCAGCCCCAAGGCGGCATCGATGATGGCGGCCTTGGTCTGCTGCCCCTTTTGCGAGGCGCGGCCATCCCGTGGGCTGTCGCGGCCGGTGCGGCGCGCGTCCTTGGGCGGCATGGAAGTCACGGTCATGGGATCTGCAATATAAAACGAACGATCGTGCTATTTTGCAGCAAATCCAGGAAACGGCAAGTGCCGCTTGGTGACCAGGGTCAGTTCACGGCTTCTCTTTCCAGCAACTGACGCTTGCGCTCCACGCCCCAGCGGTAGCCCGACAGTTGCCCATCGCTGCGCACCACGCGGTGGCAGGGAATGGCCACCGCCAGCTTGTTGGCGCCACAGGCCTGGGCCACCGCGCGCACCGAGGTCGGCGCACCGATGCGCGCGGCGATCTCGGCGTAGCTGGCCGTGCGGCCCGCCGGGATTTCACGCAGCGCCTGCCAGACCCGCTGCTGGAAGGCGGTGCCGCGCAGGTCCAGCGGCAAGTCAAGCCCCAGCGCCGGCAGCTCGACCAACCCCACCACCTGGGCCACCAGTTGCTCGAAGGCCGCATCGCCGCCGATCAGCTCGGCCTGGGGAAACGAATCCTGCAGTTCGCGCGCCAGGGCGTCCGGGTCGTCGCCGAGCAGGATGGCGCAGACACCGCGCTGGCTGCGCGCCACCAGGATCGCCCCCAGCGAGCACTGGCCCACGGCAAAGCGGATGGCGGTGTTGGTGCCTCCGGCGCGGTAGTCGCGGGGCGTCATGCCCAGCACGCGGTCGGCCGCCTCGTAGAAGCGGCTGCTGGATTGAAAGCCGGCGTCATAGATCGCATCGGTGACCGAAGCGCTGCGGCCCAGTTGCGTGCGCAGCTTCTGCGCCCGGTGTGCGTCGGCATAGGCCTTGGGTGTCAGCCCGGTCACGGACTTGAACACGCGGTGGAAGTGGTAAGCGCTCATGCCCGCTGCCCGGGCCAGCGCGCTCAGCGTGGGCAGCGCCTCCGCCGCCTCGATGCGGCGACAGGCCGCCGCCACCGTCGCCGCATGCTGGGCGGCGAGTGCCGTCTGGTCGGCGGCGGCCCGGCGGCTGGGCCGGTAGCCGGCGGCCTCGGCAGCGGCAGGCGTATCGAAGAACTCGACGTTCTCCGGGCGCGGCAGACGCGAAGGGCTGCTCGGCCGGCAGTAGACGCCGGTGGTTTTGACGGCATAGACAAACTGCGTATCCGCCGCCGCATCGCGCGCCAGCACCCGGGCCCAGCGCGGATCGATCTCGGTGGTGCTTGTCATGGTCGTTCCCCTTGGATGTGGACAGGAGCCGACTGTAGAAGTCCTGCTCGGCGCGGGCACTCCGCCTCTTGCGGTCGAATTCGGATTCTCACAAGGCATCGTGAAAGATGACGCCCAGCGTATGCCGCCGCCCCGCGCGCACGCGGCTCACGCCGTGGCGCATGTTCACCCGGTAGCTGCCGCGCGCGCCCTGCACCGGCCGCTGGTGCACTGCAAACACCACCGCATCGCCCTGGCGCAGCGGCACCACCTCGGCGCGCGACTGCATGCGCGGGCGCTGCTCGGTCAGCACGAATTCCCCGCCCGCAAAATCCCGCCCCGGCTCGGACAACAAAATGGCCACCTGCAGCGGGAACACGTGCTCGCCATACAGGTCCTGATGCAGGCAGTTGTAGTCGCCCTCGCCGTATTCCAGCATCAGCGGCGTGGGGCGCAACTGGCCCGCGGCATGGCAGCGCTCGATGAATTCCGCATGCACCGCGGGATAGCGCGGTGCCAGGCCCATGGCGGTGTTCCAGCGATTGGCTACCGTCACCAAGGGCGAGTAAAGCCTCGTGCGCAGATCCGCGATCAGCGGTGGCAGCGGGTAATTGAAATACTGGTACTCGCCACGGCCAAAGCCGTGCCGCTCCATCACAACGCGGCTGCGGTAGAGCGCGCGTTGCGGATAGAGCGCCACCAACGCCTCGCACTCGGCAGGTGTGAGCAATTGCGGCAGAGAGGCGCAGCCGGACTGGTCCAGCGCCATCTCCGCCTGTCCCCAATCAATGGTGTGCACGCGCTGCGCGATGTCATGGTCAGCGAGTATGTCCATCAAAAGAATCCTCCGAACACTGCAATGCCGCAGTCTCCAAGGTTCGCCGGCAGAGCGCACTCCGGGACTTGCGCTTGAATCCAGCGCGGAGAATCACCCGCGACTCGGCCGACGGAGCGGCCCGAGCACGACACACACAAAGGAGATTTATGCAGAAAGTGCTTGAAGCCCAGGATCTACAAAGACATGCAGCTACCATCTTGGTAGCAAATGGCAGCACACAGCAAGAAGCCGACGCTGTTGCTGCCAACCTGGTCCTGGCCAACCTCAGCGGCCACGATTCGCACGGCGTGGGCATGCTGCCGCGCTACGTCGAGGCCACGCGCGAAGGCGGCCTGCAGCCCAACGCAGCGGCCGCCGTGAAGCTCGACACCGGCGCCATGCTGGCCCTGGACGGCCAGCGCGGCTTCGGTCAGGTTGTGGGTGCCGAGGCCATGGCGCTGGGCATCGCGCGCGCCAAGACGCACGGCAGCTGCATCCTGTCGCTGGCCAACGCCCACCACCTGGGCCGCATCGGCCATTTCGCCGAGATGGCCACGGCCGAGGGCCTGGTGTCGCTGCACTTCGTCAACGTGCTGTCGCGCCCGGTGGTCGCCCCCTGGGGCGGCGGCGACGGGCGCTTTGGCACCAACCCCTGCTGCATCGGCGTGCCGCTGCCGGGCGAGGCGCCCTTCATCCTCGACTTCGCCACCAGCCGCGTCGCCCAGGGCAAGATGCGCGTGGCCCACAACAAGGGCGAGCGCGTGCCGCCGGGCTACCTGATCGATGCGCAAGGCGCTCCCACGGACGACCCCGCCGTGGTGGTCGTGCCGCAGGCGGGCGGCCTGTTCGGCGCCCTGATGACCTTCGGCGAGCACAAGGGCTACGGCCTGGCCGTGGCCTGCGAGCTGCTGGGCGGCGCGCTCACCGGCAGCGGCACCTGGCACCGCCCGACCGACGCCTCGCGCGCCGTGGTCAACGGCATGCTCACGGTGCTGATCGATCCGCAGAAGCTGGGCACAGCCGACAGCTTCGCGGCCGAAGCCCGCGCCTTCGTGGACTGGCTGCGCAAAAGCCCGGGCACGCTGGGCGACACCGGTGTGCAGATCGCCGGCGAGCCGGAGCGCGCCTGTCGGCAGGCACGCAGCCGCGACGGCATTGCGGTGGACCTCCAGACCTGGGACGAGATCCTGCGGGCAGGCAGGAGCCTGGGCGTGGAGATCGGCGCTACCGCCGCGCACTGAGAGGGGGCGAGGGGGCCCTGGCCCCCCGCTCCCCGGGAGGCGTCAAACCTCCGCCATGGCCTCCGCGGACGCCCCCTCCCGCAGCGCGGCAATGCGCTGCGCCATGCGGGCGCAGGCATCTCCGTAGGCTCCGGCGAAGATCTCGTTGCGCCGCTTGCGGTTCTCCACATTGGCCGGGGTGCGGAAGAGCGAGGTGACCTTGGGCACATACGCGAAACGGTTGCCGTCGGCGTAGACGTTCCAGAGCACCCAGTCCTCCAGCGCATCCATGTCCACGTCGAAGCCGCCGCGCTCCTCGAACAGCCGGCGCTCGAACAACACGGACTGGATGGCCATGTAGTTGCGCTCCTGCAGCAGGTCCGGATCGAACGCCTGTTTGAGCACCGGGGGCACGGTGTAGGCGACCTCCTGGTACTCGCCTGCGCTACCGTCGGGGAAGTCGGTCTCGACCTCCCAGGCCGGCGAATAGGCGGCCACGGCCTCGGGGTTCTGCTGCAACGCATAGACCAGGGTCTCCACATGGTCGGCAAACAGCAGGTCGTCGTCGTCCAGGAAAAGGCACCAGCGGCCGCGCGCGGCGGCCACGCCAGTATTGCCGGTGGTCGAGCGTCCCAGCTTGGGGGCAGCGATGAACCGGCAGTCCAGCCCCGTCACGCCGGCCACCTCCTCGACCGCCGGGCGTACGCTGTCGCCGCCATCCTGCACGACGATCAGCTCCACCTGCGGATAGGTCTGGTGCGCGACAGAGAGCATGGCCTGGCGCAGCAGGCTCTCCCGGCCCTGGAACGTGCGCGTGATGACGCTCACCAGCGGCCGCTCCTCGGCCAGCGGATGACCCTCCACGAAGGCGCCATCACGGCGGATCTCGTAGTCCCAGACCTGGAACGGAAAGACGGCGTCACTCGGCCGCCGCGCCGCCAGGGCCAGCGGCGCCTTGACGGCCAGGCGCGCGAAACTGCGCACCAGCGCCTTGCGCGCGCCGGGAAACGGCTGCGGCAGGACCAGCAGGCCCAGCGCCATCAAGGGCACGATGCTGGCATCGGCCGCCCGCCCGTACTTGAGCCGCAGGTACAGATTGGCAAAGGTGCTGCCCGTGTACTGGATCGGCTTGACCTGGCCGGCCGCTTCGTAGCTGTAGTGCGTGACCACGGCCGCAGGGCAGTAGCGCAGCACCCAGCCGGCGCGCCGCAGGCGGTAGGACAACTCCACGTCCTCGCCGTACATGAAGATGTTGTCGTCGTAGCCCCCGATCGCCTCGAAGGCCTGGCGCCGCAGCAGCACGCAGGCATGGCTGTTCCAGTTGACGGCGCCCGTGACCGGGTCGTAGAACTTGGGGTGCTCGTAGGGCTTCTGGCGCAATTCCCACGCGGCGCCAGCGGGGTCCTGCAGCGCCGTGGCCACCACCTGCTGGAGCGCACCGGGCTCGAACACCAGGTCGATGTTGGACACCAGCATGAAGCGGGACCGCCCCCCCGCCAGGCCGGCATTGTGGCCGGCGCCGAAGCCGTGGTTCGGCCGCTGCAACAGCGCGGCATCCAGCCCCCCGGCACGCAGGGCGTCGACCGCCGCCTGCAGCTGCGCCGGGGTGCTGTCGGTCGACTGGTTGTCGACGAACCACAGGTGCAGCCGTTCGCGGGGGTAGTCGAGCGCACACAGGCTGGCCACGAAGCCTTCCAGCCAGCGGCCGTTGTTGTGGGTCACCACGCTGATGTCGATGTCCGGCCATTCCTCGGGACGCGGGGGCCGAAGCACATCGGGCGTCAGGGGCTGGCTGCTGTAGCGGTTGCGGTAGCGCACCAGCTGTGTGACCGCGTCCAGCCGCACGCTCGTATTGCCTACCAGGCCGGAGGCGGCGATCAGCCGTGTCCGCAACCGGGTCAGGAAGCTGCGTACCGGCAGGGGCAGCCGCCGCAGGGAGCGGGATGCCAGCGACCAGCTCAGGCGGCGCGCCTCGGCGAATTCGCCGCGCGCCAGCAGTCCGACGAAACGCAACGGCCGCGTGATCTTCCACGAGCGGCTGCCGACCAGTGCGCGGATATCGGCAATGGCCACCTCATGCCGGCGCGACAGCTCCTCCAGCTGGTGCGACACGCCTTCCAACTGATGCGACGCCCCCTCCAGCTGATGCTCCAGCTGGAGCGCGCGCTCCCGCAGCGCGGCGATCTGGCCCGTGGCCTCAGCCAGCTCCACGGTCTTCTCGCCCTTCTCGTGGTTGAGCGTCCAGATGCGTGCATTGGCGTGGTCCACCGTGGCATCCAGTTCGTCCTTGAGCTGCTGCAAGGCACGCAACTGCGCCTGGGCCAGGTCGATGGCGGCGCGATCCCGCTGCTCCGCCTCGCGCAGGCGCACCATCTCCATCTGCATGCCCAGCAGGGTGTTGGCCTGACCGACGGAATGCTGCCGGTACTCGATCAACGGTGCCGCCACATGCACCGCCCGCCAGCCCGCGCCCAGCATGCGCACGAACAGGTGGTGGTCTTCCGGGCCCGCCGAGCCCTGGTAGCCCCCCACCTGGTCGAATGCCTGCCTGCGGTACAGGGACGACCCATGCATGAAGTTGCGCGTGGACAGCGCGGCCAGGGCCTCGGGCGTAGGGTCCGGAAAGCGCCACAGGAAAACCGGCCAGCGCTCCAGCTTGCTCTGGCCGATGCGCTCGGCCCCTACCTTGGACGCAAGCTCCGCGGCACGGTGGCCGAAGATCGACATGTCGGTATAGGCGATGGCCGCGCCCTCGTCACGGTCCAGCGCAGCGCGGCACTGCGCGACATAGTCGCTGCGCATGCGGTTGTCCGCACCGAGAAAACCGATGTAGTCGCCGCTGCAGAGGCGCACCGCCTTGTTGAAGTTCTCCACGATGCCCAGGTTGCGCTCGTTGACCACCACGGTGGCCACGTCGGCATAGCGCTGCGCGATCTCGGCCGATCCATCGGTCGACGCATCGTCGATCAGGATGATCTCGTCCGGGGCGATCGTCTGCGCCAGGACCGACTCCATGGCTTCGGGCAGGAAGGCGCCGTAGTTGTAGTTCGCCACCACGATGCTCACGCGCTTCTGCGCGAAGCGGGAGGCCTCCACCACCGTCACCCGGTTGAGCTGGTAGCGGTCGCTGTCATCGCCCGCCACGCAGGACAGGGCACCGGCATAGCGCGCCCGCACCATGTCCACGACGGCCGGCGCGTGGTCTCCGTGCGGGTAGGCAAACCACTCGAAATGGGGCGGCGCAAACTGCGCCCGCAGGGCATCGGGGACCGTCAGTTCGCTGGCCAGCGCCTCGTTGCCCAGGCCTGCCAGCCGCTGGTGGCTTGCGGTATGCCATTGCAGCCGCCCGCCATGGCCGGCCATGGTCAACAACTGCTCAACCGTGCAGAACCTGGCCAGGGGCTCTACGGCGTCGAAAGCGTTGTCTGCGCCCAGGTAATTCCCGGTCACGAACAGTTCGAAGGGGTAGCCCCACTTCTTCAACAAGGGGAAGGCGAACTGGTAGACGTTCTCGTAGACGCCATCAAAGGTGATCACCACATGGCGCGGATTGCGGCTGTCGTAGTCGGCCAGATGCACCACGTCGAAGGCCGCCAGGTCTGCCAGCTGCCTGTCGAACGCATCCGCGGTGATCCACCACTGGGTGGGCGATGTGGCCGCGACCTTGTGATAGAGAAGAATCATCTTACATACACCTCCAGCCGGTGCATGTATTCGCGGTAGGGATAGAAATTCACATCGAGCAGCGTATAGGGAAAGCGGGCTGGCCGCCATTCATTGATATGACAGGAAGCCAGCACTCCGCTGTCGGAGAGCAGTCCATCCACCATGGTCTGCAGCACCGAGAAAGCGCCGCCCATGTACTGGGGATACAGGACGCCGGTGATCACCACCAGGTCGAACTTGCCGCTCATC